>Ga0209671_1005695_pt1 | contig 12649 bp, 10 predicted proteins | sample WorMetHERISLAND2_2_FD_187401 | JGI IMG/M metagenome (GOLD analysis project Ga0209671, IMG submission 187401) | Marine gutless worms symbiont microbial communities from Max Planck institute for Marine Microbiology, Germany - Olavius geniculatus... | ecosystem: Host-associated > Annelida >... | reverse complement strand
GTCAATGCAACATATCAATTACGTTTATTTCAGACAACACTGCAGCATCATGACTAAACTATGAAAAAATACAGCTGTAATATAACGAAGTGCTAGACCAATACACCATAAGCTGCAAAACACTGCTTGCCAAAAAGACACAGCTTATTATTGTTTGCAATGACAGTAGGAAAATCAATGATAAACATATATAGTGCAACTCAACAGATAAAATCATTACTATGCTAAATGAAAGATAAGTTACAAAGTTAAGGGGACGTCAAACGAACGACAAAGTCAGCCAACTTCCGTGGGCATGGTTTAGTTGCCCAACAAAATTGGCTGACAAAATCGATGAACCATGACATACGGCCGATATTTTCGTCTGCTACTTCGTACGATACCAGCTAGCACAACAACCGAATGGGGATCGCAAAATAATACTTGCATCACTTTTTTCTGCATCTAATGAACAAAAATATTAACAAACACAATAAATAACTAAAATAAATAGTCATCTTCTGTTGTAAACAATCACCATGGCAACATCAACAAAATTTGTTGTCCGATAAACAAAAAAGTCGGCCGACAAAATCATCAAAGATAGAACATGCTCTATCTTGGCCGACAAAATCGGGCGATTTTGTCGGCCGACAAAATCGGGCGATTATTGCATGACACACGACAGATTTTTGTCGGGCGATTTTGTCGGCCGCTAAAATCAGCCGATTTTGTCGTTCGTTTGACATCCCTTTAGAAATTCAAACTCAGCCTGCACAACTACAGTTTTAGTACAAAATAAACATCTCTATCAAGAATGTATCAAGACGCCGAGGTAGTCAAACAATAAAAGACAGCAGAACAGAGCTACTACCTGTTGGCTCCAAGTCACAGTTGTCATTGGGAGTATTAGTGACATCATATGATGAAAGGCCGGGCTGTGAGTCTGTTATCTCATCACAGAGCACCTGCCGCTGCTGCTGCTGCTGCTGTTAATGCAAACCAATAACACATCAATCGTCCTCTACTGTGACTGTGTATAGTAAGTATATACAACTACACTTGAGCTGATTATATTACTTGCATTATTTTATATAGTTCTCACAAACATACAATGCAGATTGCAGAGAGAGAAAGAAACAAAAAACATTAACTGTTTTGAGTTTACATACTGTGCTGCTTTATGGAAAATAATGGCCATAAGGCAAAAATTTGTGAGCTAAAATCCCCATTTTGCAGATGATATTTGCAAAGATTTAGGGGGTGATAGGAATTTTGAGCACCCACAATCTCCTCTGTTGGAAATTTGTAGCTGTCGGAAAATTCCAACTTGCTGCCCTGCGCTTTACTTTTACGAACCAACGACACCACTGTTCCTCAACAATGAAAATTAACACACGATACGACAAACGTGAAGCAAGCTTAATCCTACCTGCTCATCAGCGGGCTGCTCCATCGACGGTTTCAGTTTCTCCACCTCACTAGCATCAAACTCCCGTGGCTGCTGTTGTCGACCGCCGCCCACCCCCAGTGCTGCACTATATCTCCATCCAGCACCCACACCAGCCCCGAGACCACGGTCCCCTTGCACGTAGCCGTTAGCCAGTCTATTGCCCGCCACGTTCCCGCCAGCGGCACCGACGCGTTCCAGCAGAAAGCCTCCGCCGGGTTTGTGCACGTGTGACGCTCGGTTCAGGTAGATTGCTCGCGACGGGTCATGGAACTTGGTCTCACCATGACGTGCAGCTGACGACAGATACACAGCCATGTTGTGTCTTCTCAATATTTACTACCACAAAAAATTGTGAAAAGGAGAATTTTTCACAAAGTTCGCAACAGTTAGTTACTTGTAGTTCAGCACAAGCATATGGGCCAGGATCCTTGTTTTGTCTGCACTTGTTGCGAATAAAGCACTCTCAATGCTAGAGCATTAAGTCAATAGAAAACAGCAGCCGACCTTAAGCCGTCGTTCAAGTGCGAGCAAAGTAAGTAAGAGATGTGACTACAAATGTTAGAGAAAACAGACTGTGAAAATAAAATAATTTCTAATAAAGATCTCACGACTTTAACCTTGGATCGGGTCACATGGCATACGGTCCACTAGCACTCGTCGACCTCTACCTATAAACCAAATGTCAGACAACTCGCAAAAACATTTTGTTAGACAGAAGACAGATGGCAGACCGGGTTTATTTGATCGAATCAGTCGAGGGGTTGATCTAACAACGCAGACAAAACACTGAGAAATACCGAGAAGGTGCTGTCGCTGTCGCTGGCGCCAGTAGCAGACAAACATGATGGTGACGAGAGTGAGTAGTGATGAGCCGAGAACAACGCCCACAGTCACATAGAGCAGCTCCTGTGTGGTCTGCGTGCTGGTCCGACTCGGGATGTAAACTCCAGCCGACGACGACGAAGTGCTACGCTCGTACGATGAAGCAGCTCGACTACTGACATGGTCCGTCACATGAGGCGGGTCCACTGTGACAGCTGGACACAGAATTCACAAATCAGTGACCAGATTATATAAGTTATAATAATTCATCAAAATACAGCCTTTATTTTTATTATCTTTGTTGACGTTTCGGCAACCGCTGCTGGCTTTTTTGAACAACTGTACATTAGGTGTCTCTATGGCAGACAGTAAGCAGTCACAGACGTGCGAAAGTTAATATAACCCTTTACAGACTTTTTCTTCTACCGCTCCCCTGATCCACCAGTCCATCTTGTGGCTTTCTCTGCTAATCACCTTGGCAACTGGCATGATCTAGTATTTGGCGCAGTCCCAGTCAATGACGTGGTTGAGAGAGATGGCGTGGTCTGTAACTGCTGACTTGTTTTGCTCTGTGGCGGCACATTTGCCAGTGCTTCGAGTGTAAGCCGCTGAATCAGAATGTGCAACTTAACTGTCCCAATCAAGTCTCTGTCAAGTGGTTACTACCCGGTGTTTCATAAAAAGGACCCTTTTTGTTTTTTTCATAATTCACTCAAATGATGATCAATTTACACAAAATTTGTACCAGTTGTAGCTAAAGAAATGCAAATTCAAAATATTGCAACAAAATACGGCAGTTGATTAAATATTCTATGCTAGTCCTGACGTAATGCTGACGTCATAATGTGTCACGGGTACAAACTGGATAGTCTCAACTGGTGCTGTCAGTTGCTACCCTGCTCCAACGGTGAAAAATCTGGTTCATTCATGACAAATTGTTAAAGTTTTACAGTTACATTTACAAAAACGTGCAAAGCAATCGCATTTACGTGTCTGTGGGGATAGTTAGTTAGACTTTTATGCATTCGAGCAAGACAGTGCACTAGCACACCGTTCTTGCAAAATGGTTGCATTTTTGGATCGCAAGCTGCCTGTCTTCATGTCCCCATGTTGCTTAGTGCTGACACAATAAACATTTTTCATTAGCAAACCAGATTAAGCTCACCATCGAAGCAGGGTAGCAAACTATTCAGCTTGTACCCATGACACATTAGCTGCATTTTTCATCAGCGAACGGGGCGGGGCTGTTCACTGCTGACGTCATGTTCATTTACATATTCACGAAAAACGGTATTGGTCTAACGCATAGAGATAATTGAATATTTTAATCCAGTTTAATGTTACAGATGATAAAAACCATTGAACTAAATATTATATGCAACTATTATATAATATTTAGGCCGAGTTCAATAATAAAAACGAAAACAACAACAGACAGAGTCACGAGACTACCGTAGAACGACTACGACCAGTTTTATCTCGGTAGGCAGATCGCGTTAGTGGTTGACCTAGTTGAATAATGAGCGTCCAAATAAGGCAATAGGGGCGGAGTCTGGTAGAACAGACACGCCCTGTTAGCCGATGAAAAACGCAGCTATTATGATGTCAGCATTGCATCAGGACTAGCAAAGAATATTTAATCAACTGCCACATTCTGTTGCAATATTTTGAGTTGGTATTTCTTCAGCTACAACTGGTACAAATTTTGTGTAAATTGATCATCATTTGAGTGAATTATGAAAAAACAAAAAGGGGGTCCTTTTTTATGAAACACCGTGTACTTCAATGTTTGACTGTCTGCTGACAGTATTTAACCATTTCAGAATATGGTCATTTCAACCACGAAGGTCAACTCAGCCTTCCACCCCTCCGATATAAATAAATCGAGTAACAGACTGTATAAAGTGCATTCACGTGCGTTGGACGGCAGGTAACACTGTGATCACGCGTGGCAAGTGACGCTCTGTAGCTCTGAGATAGGTTCGCAGCCTTTAACCCTTTTAAGTTTCAGACCTTTAATTCTGAATAACAGTGCAGTATAATGAGTTACCAAGAGTCGGTTTGACGACAATGTTGCTAGCTGGGCTGCTGCCGTGCGCATTGAAACACTGGATGTAAAAGCTGTACTGTGTACCGACACTCAGGTTCGCTATGACCACGCTCCGAGCATTGGCGTCCGTCACAATATCTGTCTCGTACTCGTCGGCCGACGTGTCATACTGCTTAAAGTAGATCACGAACCCATCGATTGGAATACGCTCCTCGGGATGGTACTGTTGTTGCATACACACACAGCAAAAGCACTTGATATAAATTAACGCTGTTAATATTGAATAGCTCTTCAAAATGAAGCTGTCATCTACATTCAGCTCCAGATGCCCTGTTCGATATTCCACGATAATAATAATAAGTGAACATTTATATAGCGCACTATCATTTCAAAGAAATCTCTAGTGCACGATCATGGACAGTGTTCATTACATCATTACACCACAAACCTGGAATCAACTACCTCCTAACATTCTCAACACTGCAGCATACTAGACTTACAATAATAATCTAAGAACATTTTATTTAGCATTGCCTACGGATTTTAGATTCTATGACACAGCTTTCTAGGTTTTGCGATACATCTGTTACATTGTTTAGGTCGAGTGTTTCTAATTGTTAAGTGCTGTCGTCTGAAGTGTAGTTTAAAAACCAAACCGTTTGATGCTTCAAAGTGCTAATAAGCTTGGCAGACCTACAGCTATGTAAATCAATCAACGCAGATTTATTTATGATTACTAAAAACTGACAACAACCTGCCATTGTAGTGATATGCTGTGTTCCGATGTTGGCTTTGCTTCCGCTATAAACGGAGGTGTCACCAAGGACTGCTGGCCCACACTGCGCAGCATGAACTTCTGAGCCGGCCCCTGCCGGCTTATGTTGTCGGAGTATAGAGCCACCACTCGAAAACGATACAACGTATCTGGACACCAGCAAACCAATGCATCTTACAAAACATCAATTATACTACAATGTAGCAAGATAAGATACTTTCCTAAAATTTTCCTCAGAAGTTTCAAAAACCAGTGGACGCTGATAAGTCATGTGGTATGTAAAAGTGCACTGGACGGTTGACCTAGTTTACAGACTTAGAATTTCTAAGTGTAAAGAACACCACCGCGAACTTGGATAGAAAATGTTCTTAGAAAATCTTAAGTGAGCTAACTTAGAAAGATCTTAGAAAAAATTGGAGAAATTCTTAGGAAAGTTTTGAAAATGTGGCTTCGGAACCCATACAGAGCTGACTTGACAAAGCAAACGAACCTGGTGTGGAAAACTTAAGATTTTTGGGAAAGTTTTTAGGTTTTTGAATTTTAGTGTACAAAGAACATGAGCCACAAACAAAGACAATGGCGGAACATCCTACGGACCTACACCATTTTCCATGTGACATTGTTTTTTTTCAATAAATGACATGACGTCAGAACTCAAATATTGCAATTAAAATTTGAAACTCAACTTTATTTGCATTACAAATTACACAACAAACAAAAAGCCTTAAAAATCTAGACTTTTTACGTTCTTGGATTTAAAAAACCAAAATACGTAGCTTTTTCAAAGTGTCAAGAGGTGGTTTGGACATGTGCTACATAATGATTCTTTGGTGAGAACAGTGTTCGAAAGTCGATTGCAAGGGAAGAAGGGAAGAGGGAGGCCAAAAGAAATGCTACTGCATTGGCTACTGGAGACAAATGTCGAGGACATGGATTATTCACAACTCAAGGAGCTAGCACAAGAGCGGACAAGATGGAGTCGATGAAGAACGTGAACCTGCCCGTAAGGGCAGAATACAACAGCAGCAGCAAGACAAACCTGGTTTGAGTTCATTAACTTCAAACTGTCGCGCTGTCGGCGAGATGTCATTGTCTGCGGTGCTCCAGTGCCTGCGTGGTTTCAGCTGTTGATACTGCACTTTAAACAGCACGACCGACAGACTGGTGTTAGTTTTCGCGTGGCGCTCCATGGACCACTCCACTAGCACTGATGTCTCCGACCTCACTGTCACGTTCGGCCGCGTCGGTCGAACTCGATCAGCTGATCAACAGCAAACATACACAACTTCCTAAAACGGCGGTACTGGAAAATGACGAACCAAACAAATCGTGAGGGTAATGGGGTGTTTACATGATCCAGCATTCATCCAGCTAGCTGGAAGTTCTATGATAATTAAAAGGACGGGCGGGTTGTAACCACAGATTTAAATATTAATGATATTGGTGACAGGCATATTGGAAAGCCTAGCCTATATAACACGCAGGCCTATCAGCTGTGGGCTCAGCCTAGGCCCGCCTATGGCTTAGTCCACAGCTGATAGGCGGCGGGGTAAGCAGCTTCTAGGCTTATAGGGGGGCATCAGGCCAGCTGAATGTTTGCTGGAACTTTGCTGGAAGTTTGCTGGATCGTGTAAACACCCTATAAAACATGCAGGATTGGAAAATGACGGAGACACAATCCACTGATCAACAGCAAACGAATGAAACACCTTTATTCCATGTTGCAGCTGAAAGCTGGATTACAATAAATGGATAAAAATAGGTAAAAAAACAAGAAAAATGCCTAAGTAAAATTAACCAAACAGTACGACAAAAACATTTTAAGTACAGAAGTGTTCTTGTCCTACCAGCACTCGATTTACCTTACCCAGAAGACAGTAAGCTGAGTTGACCTTGAAAAAGTCAGCTAGCTCAAAAAACATCTTATAAAGCACAACCTAATGGGGTTTACTGAGTTTTGGGTTATTTGGTTAAATGAGGGTATTTCTAAAAGGCCAATTTTAATGGGGTTTAGGGCTTTTGCAGGTTTTAAGCTATTAGAATGAGCAATGCCAGATACTGTCCATATCAAGTAAATATCCAAAAATTGTCAAATTCATAGGTTTATAATTACAAAACCTAACTGTAATTTAAAACCTAACAGTGTGTTACTAGTAAAACAAGAAACTAAAATTGAATTCAGTTTTGGAGTGGGTTTTAGAGGCGGTTTTTGGGTGGTTTTTTTCATGTAGGCTTGGCAAATAAAATGCAATGAGTTTACAGACCACTGCCAAGGTATCCCAACCTCGCTAAAACACGAAACAACGGCAGAACATACATTCTTCAGACTGCGGAGGTGCATCTGTGTTAGCTTTGTTCAGATTTCTCCCCCCATCATCCGTAGCTGTTCCTACAGAAGGCCGCCGAAGCCTGCCAGCGGCGTCGTTGACTGAATTACGTGATGGTGATGCAGTGGAGGATGACAGTGAAGGATGTTGTTGCTTCTGAGATCTCTGCGAACCAGCATCTACACCGCAATGCATTCACTACATATTGTAAGTAGCATCTGAGATGAAAGCTTAAAGATCATGTAATGTGCATAGCTCTTTATGGGAAACTCACCACAAAACTACGAAGCATCACCTGCCATATAGGATCACACAGTGTTACCTGCCACCCAACACAGATGCCCCAACTTAACCCCAGCCAGACGGACTGGCACTCGACTCACATATTATGACAGAGATTGATTTTGATTGACTTTGCTGCTGATTATATACCAAGATGGTTTGCCAATCAGCAGACAGTCACCCACCTAAGTCATCACCCGAGAGCTATCGGAATGGGAGTCAAATCCACTTCTCGATTGTAATACGGTGTTTACACGATCCAGCAAAAGTCCAGCATTAGCATGTGTATTTTGAATACATTTGCTGGAAGTTTGCTGGACGTTTGCTGGATTGTGTAAACACCCCATAAGTCTGACACTCCACTGTTATGCCACCAAGTGCAAGTAAATTGTGACATTGATATCCCCTGTATAGTAGTGATTCACAGCATTACCTGTTTCAGCAACTGGGTATGAGGAACTAGGTCCTCAGGACCTACAAATAGCTACTGAGTGCTACAATTTACTTGGAGCCAAAAATGGCACCTCATTCTGTCAAACGTCTTTAAAGCTAAAGAAAAAGTAAGACACTCATGGTCAACAGCATCCTCTCACAGCCAGGTGACCCATCTGCATTTACAAGGCACTGAGCCAGTGGTAACTGCAAACACAGCTCAGTTATGTGGGCGGGTACATACTATAGACCAAGCTTTGTTAAGCTGACTGACTCCTGTTAAGCAGTCAACCTAACTAGTGTGTAAAATCAATGCCATTTAGCTGTAACAAAGCGCTCAATAAATCAACGAACATGCAACAAATACAGCATGCAAATACGTACTATCCGGGGCAATGTTCTGTACGTCAGACTGTGGCTGTCTGTCGTGTCCATGAGGCGGTGAATGCTGCTGCTGCTCTCTCGCAGAGGCAGAGACGGAGTCTGAAGCCAGCTGGTCAGTGGAAACAAGCACCGTGGCAGCCGCAGAATCTGTGCCGGCAGCATTGCTGACAAAACACTGATAGACCCCGGCCGCAGCACGACCGGCCTGCCTCACCAACAGACCCCTACCTATGCACAGGCGAACAGCAGACATTACAGCCGTATTGACTATAACAATAATATTTATGTTACAATATTAATAACAAAGAGGGTTTGATGGATTTGATCGAATCCCCATCAGCCAGAAGCAGCAAGCAATAGGCACTGCATAAGAAATATGCCAAAATGTCACCACCACCAATGTAATTTTCAAGCTCGAAATGCACAAATGCATAATTACCACACTACAAAGAAATGACATTAAGTTCAATAGCCACTCCCATGCAGGCAGTGTTAACATGCATACTGATACTTGAGTACTGTATGCAAAATAGACCCCCTAAACCACCGACTTAGCCACCACCGCTGAGCCGTGATTTTGCTAAGCCACTGCCGCCACCATGAAAATCGCGGCTAAGCCGGGACCCAGCCATGAAAATTTTAAGCCGTCCCACGTTCCCACCACACAGTAAATGCGTTTCTACACTGCCATGTGAAATATAAACGTAAGCAAAAACTAACAATAATAACAAAAATTAAGGTAAATGAAAAAATCGCTTCAGACCAACATTGCGATGAATGATTCGTATGACACTAGACCGTGTTCAGACCAACATTGCAGTGAATGGTCTTGCAATGTTGGTCTGAAGTGTTTTTTTTCAATTCTACCAAAATGTTTGTTATAATTGTTACGTATGCATATTTCATTGATATTTCACAAGGTAGTGTAGAGACGCATTTATGGTGTGGTGAAATCTATAATAATCACATTATCGCAAATTGTCTGCAGAGTGTGCCGGTGAAAGAATTTTGAAAATCGGTCAATAACTGGTGAAGATATGGACAAAAGTAAAGTGGCACGTTTTTTTGGCCCACGCTGTACACCATGTTACGGCACATCAGAAATCATTGCTCCTGTTAACATTATTACCATTAAGCACAGTGTGCTCACCTGAGACGTGGATGAATCTGTTCAAACTAACAGGCCGAGCGTTGTGCAGCCACCAGACTGTGGTCAACGGACGTACAGCATCAGACACTGTACACCTCAGACGAAACGCATCTCCCTCCTGCACTTCTAGGTCTGTAGGCCGCTCCAAGATTTCTGGAACGTCTAAAACATAGTGGGGACACTTCACTAGCCTGAAAGAGCACCAGTATGAACAGCACAAAAATCAGGGATAAGTTACTGATAGCATCAGGGTTAGACTGCATCTTTGGCTTTGGCAGTCCTTGTCTATACACCGTGTCCGGAAACATCCCAAACATTATCGATTGTCACTTGAAGAAAGGATATCCAATTTTAATAACTCTTGGTACTAACGTTTCTGGCACAGCTGGCCATCAAATGGCTGTTCAATACTCCACCTCACCCAATGTCTGTTTCTGCACTACCTGGGGAAAACAGAACCAACGAAATATGAGTCAAGATGAACGAAAATACGTCGTAAAGCATCAACAACTTTATCAATCGATAGATTTTAATAATTTTAAGTGCAAACATTTTTGAAACTACTTGCCCTTAAACCACTGTTCTAGTTCCCAGCTCATCAAATGTCTGTTTCTGCACTACCTGGGAAAAACCTGAACAGACGAAATAGAATAAAAATGTAATATTTTGCTGATTTTGTTTCCCCATGTAGTGCAGAAACAAACAATGGGTTTGGTGAAACATTGGACAGCCATTTGATCACCTATTGTGTCAGAAATATTGATGTCAAAATTATTGAAATCTGATAATCCTTCTTTAAGTTACAATCGAAAATGTCCGGGATCTTTTTTTACCAGACACGGTGTAGCGGCCTTTAGTATGGCAGCTCCTGGCTATCGCAGACCAAAACCTGACCAATTCCGAAGCCAGTGCCCCTTCGGACTAGTGACCAATTACTGAACACAGCAAAAAAGGAAGATTATTAACATAATCGAGAGATGAACGCACATTCTCACTGGCACATATTCAATGGCCGCTTTCCAGGAAAACTGAGAAAAATTCCCAAGCTTGCTCTGCTTTCTACATGCTCCTCAAGATAATGTATTGGAAAACACGATAAAAAAGAATGCTCAAAAGACTGACCGAAGAATCTAACACTGTTAAAAGGTAAAGTCCACGTACTTGCTACAGCGCTTCTTACATGCTTCTTCAAGACCAGAAGCGCTTTACAATCTTGGAAGTGGCAGCTGATTGGCATGAGCTAATGAAATGATACCGCAGCGCACTATGCGGCCATCCATTGTCTGCGCGAACGAACAATTGGACCCGCGGTTTGCAGCAAGCAGACATACCACCGCTCCAATCAGCCACACTAGGCCTTCACCCCGTAGCCCATAAGCTACTACTCATTTCCCGTCCCACGAAGGATAGGAGGCTGAGTTGGCCTGAAGCCTGTTCTTGGTCGTGGTCTTCAATAGCTCTGTCTCTGCTACGATCTCAAACTCTGTGGTACCGTTCTTAGCTTGTCTCTTGTCTTTTACTGATGGCAGAATAAATTCTAAACTCACTGATTATGAAATGCGATGACATACAGGGTACTTAGAAATTACTCGGGGAAATGTAAAAGCGCCAGAAATGAACTAAATTGGACTGAACTCACTTAGGACACTTTGCAAAATAAATTGAAATTCATGAAATATACTGATCTGGTAGTTCGTTCGCTTTGTTCAGTCCGGCAACGCAACTGAATTAAACTGTAATTGATATCTCAGTACAGTTCAGTTGCATGTAAAAAGTGTACACAGTGACAGAACTGAATTAACTAAAACGCCAGTTCAGTTTTTTGTGTTCTACAGACTCGACAAAGCAAAGAAGCTGAAATAAACTGCAGAGTTCAGTTAATTATGTCTGTCACTTTTGCACATACCTTTATTCTACATAATACATACAATGCTTAACAAGGCACATAAACTAGTGATTGCAATCCCAGGATTGAATTCTCAATCACGGGATTTGGAATTGAGAAATTTGTAATCCTGGATCCTGGGATCCCATTTCGGGATTAGGCTTACAGATTGGTCATCACTTTGGTCACCCCAATTGACTTAGGTTTCTTATTTCATGCAAAAAATGTTGCGTAGGCCCCTATGAAAGGTATGTCCGAACTGTACGAAGTGACAATGACTGTCAAAATACAAATTACAGTGCGCAGCACAGAGTAGTACTCTGGCGCTCATAAAATGTTTTATTCATCAGACGGCTAAAATTCTTAGTTCTATCATTTGTCATCTGAAAAAAGTACAATTTTAACGAATTTTTGTAATCCCGAAATCCCGGGATTGAGACGCCGCCAATCCCGGGATTCGGGATCCCGGGATTGCAATCCCTAACATATACACTGCATTGTTAATCTAAGAAACCAACTTACTGATAACTGTAAGTGTTGAGCTGGTGGTCAGTACTGTATCATCAGTAAAGCGGGCCTCACAGACGTAAGTGTCAGCATCATCAGCCTCCACACTGCTTATGAACAAGTTACCTACAGTACACAACAACATACTGGGTACTCATCACTACACTCCAGCAACTCAGCTTGTTTCAGCATAGTGGGTGCAGCTGGGTGTATTTGGGTGTATTTTCAGATATGATGCGATCTGCCACATCGTAACAGTTGGATAAACCTTATGTGATTAAGTATCGAGAGGGGAGGGGAGTTGCCTACGTAAAACTCGGCAAAATGTGAGTCTGTCAGTAGTTTCTTAACGGCATTTCAGCACAAGATATGAATGTGTACAAGGGGGGAGGGTGGGGGCCAGTGTTAGGCATGCCCAAAACTGTCTGAAAAAACGGTGTGGGAGTTTGTTACTTCACTGCTTACGATGTGTCTACAGGGTGCGGCAAAAAAGTAGCCCCTAAAGTTTTTTGCCATTTTCTCAGCAACCGCTTGGAATTTTAACATGGAATTTTACAGGTTTATTTACAGACACGTTCTACATCTGACTGCTAAGTGAAATAT
>Ga0209671_1005693_pt1 | contig 12650 bp, 7 predicted proteins | sample WorMetHERISLAND2_2_FD_187401 | JGI IMG/M metagenome (GOLD analysis project Ga0209671, IMG submission 187401) | Marine gutless worms symbiont microbial communities from Max Planck institute for Marine Microbiology, Germany - Olavius geniculatus... | ecosystem: Host-associated > Annelida >... | reverse complement strand
GTTTGATTTTTTTCTACCAGTCCAAATGGCTCACTGATTATATTTATACGGACATATACTGTAAACTATCGAAATGCATTGGACAGACTCCGTGTTCGTATGAACATTATCTTGTTTTTACTAAAATAAAAGTAAAATCTAAAATGCAATGTATCTGCACATTTTTAACAAAAGCTTTCTGAAATATGTATTCATTTCTGACTTGACATCTGAGGACACAGATAGCTACAGAAGGTCATAAAAACCGCACAACATCATGGGACTCATGAAAAAGATTGCAAGATGAAACACATAAAAGACCACAACAATTTTCAAGGTGCGGAATCAAAACTCAGCATTCCAGTAGCTTAATAAATTTAGATAAGAGCCGCTAGATGACGCAAAAATGATGAAACCAGCACGCACACCGCACATGCATAGAAACGGATAAAATGCCAGATGCCCACGTCGAGACGCAAGCTACATGCCTAGACATGGGGTGAGAATGTAAGATGCTCAATACATTCCTACTGGCATCACTCATGTTGTCAATGCCTCGGTGCCTGCACATTCATTAATAGCCACTCGTTCTCAAATTCTTCACTAGTCAAACTTACAATCAACGAATGGATTAAATATAATAAATGTGCAGTTTTTTTTCTGCACTGCTGTGTGCAAAATGTGGCAACAATGACTAAACAGTGGAAATTTCCGTGAAGTCTCTGTTCGTCATCACTGTTCGCATCTGAGTACTATTTTTCCATAGGCCGTGTTCACATGCCGGCCAAGGGTTACCAACCTGTCCTCGGATCATTGCGTTCTAAATTACTTTTTTGCATACTACATCGTCTTAATAGTCGACATCTAAAACAAAAATTTGCGGGTTTTTGATTAATTTTCGCCCACGAGCGATTTAAAGTGCCTCGGTGTTACCAATGGCTGTAACGGCCATGGGTAACACCGGGGCACTTTAAATCACTCATGAGAAAGAATTTCGGTTAGGGTTGGGGTTAGGGTTAAAGTTTAGCGTTAGGGTTAGGTTTTAGGGTTAGGATTAGTGTTAGCTATGTTACCTGGTCATATATTTCACATCTAATTGCTGACATATTTCGTACACACAAATGTAAACAAGCGTAGAATAATGACACACTATGATAACTAGAGCTCGCGGTGGTAAATACGTTACGTTACTTTGTGACGTTCAATGGTTTTCCGGTTCAAATGTATGTTGACAAATTCTGTTTCGCTTGCATAAAAACTTAAATGATGCTAAGTTAAAACGATTAAATCAAAGACTTCAACGCCGAACCATCAAAAAAGGTACGTTTGGTACGTTACATCGAACAGAATTTCGCTAAAATACTACATGACGTCGCATTGGCTATCGAAAGGCATAATGCCATGTCTATGCAAATTCTTGCTGTTTTACTGTAAAAAAATCTCCCTCAAGAAAATTACTAAAAACCAACAATTTTATTACAGATAATAACTCACAAGACGTAAATCTTTGCAAAAAGTGCTTTTTGAATCACTGAAATTTGAGGACAGGTTGATAACCTTTTACCCACATGCCTAATTTGTCTATACATACGGCCAGCCGTGTGTATAGTCACTGTGTACTCAAAATAGTGCCAAAATGCACCAAAACACGTCATTCTCAAACAATAAAAAATCCAAAAAATTTTCTGGAGAGGGGGCACAGCCCCTCCCCAGACCCCTTCCCTTGGGCAGAGGACACCCCTTTCCATACCCCACCCTTCAAGTGCCCCCACAACAACTAGATCCTGGCTATGCCACTGAATGCAGTACTGCAGTGTGAAATAAACAGCAACGCGGCCAAAACTGATTTTAGTAGCCCAATTAGCTGCACTTCAGATTGCCGAACTGCTTAGTAATTTCTGCTTCTTGCAACTCAGTTCGGCGAACTGACGATAGTCGAGTCAAAAGCTAGTCGAGTACTGGGAATGATGAAGCGAACTATCGTCTGCAAATCTGCTGATACAATGGTGCGGTTATACAAGTCATTGGTTAGGCCACATATGAAATACTGCACGGCGGCGTGGTCTCCACATTACCTTAAGGATAGGAAGTTATTGGAAAAATCCAGAGACGTTTTACGCGTATGGTTCCAGGATTACAGGAATTGCCATATGAGTCCAGGTTAATTTCTTTGAAATTGTGGACATTGGACCATAGAAGAGTTCGGGCTGACCTGAATGAATTGTTCAAAATGGTTCGCAGGTTATCAACAGAAGATATCAACACGTTCTTTGAATTTGACAATACTGAACGTACAAGGGGTCATTACCTGAAGCTAAGGAGAGGACGCGTCAACACTAACTTGAGACAGTACTTCTTCACTGAACGAGTTTTTAACACCTGGAATCAGCTTGAGTCACTACTCACTCACTCACTGAGTCATCGGTGGTTCAATCTGAGTCACTGAACATTTTTAAGTCTAAATTACAATGACTGCATGACAAAGATGAGTCTTTCTTTGGGCAACATCTATCCTATTGACTCTAGACGCCGAGCCAGTTCCCCCGGGGAAACCTCATCCGGTGAGTTAATTTTAGTCACCAATCTCTCAGTTCGCCGAACTGACCGTAGCACTTAGCGTTGAAAAAAACTCTTGGTCTTGATCGTGAAAACAATTCAAACTATGTAAATCCACACGAATACAAATAAAAATACTCACAAACAGTTTAACGGCACATTCTCCAGCCAACTAACATGTACATTGACAAATAAAATATAAATATAAACTATAAAGAACCACGCCCACAAATGACGTCATGTTTACATATACTACTCGCCGAGATGTACCCTAAAGTCGAGAAAGACCAATAAACTTGACATGACAATTTAACGTCATTATGTTGGCATGTGGAGAGAGTTAATGTTATATTTTATTGAAAAAAGCCAAAAATTCATATAGATTTTCTGTTGACTGTCAGTCAGGCAATAGTCTAATTTTCTATTGAAATTTGACAAATGTTACGACACAAAGTAAGTTGCTTGTTTCAAGTTGTTTGCATTATATAACCATGCAGTTAGACGAATAAAATGGAGATTGGGCACTAACTTATAACACAGTGTAGCACGGTAGTGCGTAACACTATCAAAGTCAATGGGAAACCCTAAATTTTGGGCACCCGAGTAGCCGTAGCCCCCAAACCCATGAATCAATCGACTTGAAATTTGACTTGGATGATTACGTCGGCGGTCTGACCCTATGTACCAAAAAGGGTCGGCGGGGCAAAGAGGTGAAATATAATGTTCAATTGGGATATTGTATTTTTATACTTTTCTTGCCAAGTTCTGGAGAACACATTTTTGAGAGTATTGCCGCATTCTTTGCACTGGATGACGTGTTTCGGTGGTGATTGATTTCCTAGGGAAGTTTCAACATTCATCTGTCATATTTTCCCTCTTTAATCCCCCAAAACCGCAAATTTTAGGCCCATTTTCGGACTTAGAAAAATTACAACTGAAAATGCTTAACAATGGTGATGCTCCCTTAATCGTGATCGTAGCCCCACCAAAGTGGCATAGTGAATGTATGAGAATTCCAAATACGCAATTATTTTGGATCCCCTGCCTACAAGTCACGTGACACCTCGCATGCGCAGTGAACAATTGGCCTTTAACATGGGCAAATGCAAGTTTGAGACTTTATATCCCTAACGGTGCAAGTTAAACGCATGGTCACAATGGACCACCCATAGAAAGTCGCACCCCGCGAGTCGAATGGTCACGTGACCGATGATGTTATGTGACCCCAAAAGGTCAAAGTCGTGACCCCATTATCTATGAAGCGCCATATCTCCTAACGGTGCAAGATAGACGCATGGTCACAATGGACCACCATATAGGAAGTTACCCACCGCGAGTCAAATGGTCACGTGATTGGTTTAGGTCACATCAAAGTTTGGGGTCACATTATTGCATTTAACTCACAAATTCACAATCAAATTTGCTAATAAAACAGCAAATATTAAATATAACAAACTCACCAGTTTACACTACTGTGTAAGGGCGACCAAGTCACACATCCAATTCCAAAACAGCAGAAATCATTTTGCTAGAACACACAGAGTGATAGAACGACGAACTGGCTGCCCTTACAAACCCATGTGACGTGACCCCATTTAGCCTTTCCACTCCCGCGTTAGCTCGTGAGTCGTGATCGAGCCAATAAAAGTCAATGCAAATGCGATACCTACAAAATGTTTTTCAGCTGATTAAATGTACCGCTGGTCTAGCTGTAGCTAAAAAGAGTTAAATTGGAAAAAGATTTGAACCTCTTTTAGAAGACTGGTTATACGGGCATGTAAGTGTATCTGAAGGCCAGTGTCCGACTTCCGGTTGCCGAAAGATAGCGATTTTCCAGAGTCACTGCAGTCCCATACAAATCTGGTGACGTTGCTAAATACCAAATTCTCTATCTGTATCGCATAACGACAGTTCCGTGGCGTCACCTTGTGAATGATATAGACTTGTGTCGCAGCCCGAAATCGACAAAAATCCATAAAACCCCCTATTTTGGCGTTCAAGGTCATTGAATTCGGCGCTAATCGAGAGCCAGTGTACAACTTCCTATTAGTGATTCATAGTAACCTAGGCCATATCTCGCACCGTTACTGAGATACAGCGACTTATTGGCAAAAAATCACAAATTTTGCTCACCCCCTCTCATTTAGCGCCCTCGTTCGGGGTGACCCCCTTCGAACTTATGAAAAAGCTTTACGGTTCCTGAAACTAGAGTCTTCCAGGCAGCCGACGGTGAAGATTTGGTGATCCTAGCTTGCACCGTTTTGACTGATCCACTCGTTTGACGGACGGACGGACAGAATTGCGATAGCTAAGACGCTCTGAAAGCAGTAGCTGCTTTCGCGCGTAAATACTCGTTGATATGGCAAGCGGAATCAACTTTTATTCAGAATTAGCTAATTCGAATAGCAATATCATTATTTCTGAATAAAAGTTGATTTCGCCTGCCATACGTTGATCATTAATGTTAGTCACGTGGGTGTCTGGGAATGCGGTTCTTAAATCTTAACATGACAATTACATGTATTCGCAAGAAATAGTTCACAGAAAATGTGCATAAAACCAGCAAAGCTTTGCCAGATTTTGCACTAGACATTTAAATTAGCGTTCAACAGTAATCCAGTAGATACGGCAATTATCTTAGTTGTTCACATCATTGAAATTTTTTTTACAGAAATATTGAAAGTAGTGCATGCAGTGTGTTCGTGTGCGCAGTCGGGCGGTGTACTTTGCGTGTGTTGTGTGATCGTGCAATGTTTTCTTCGGATGGTTCTGAAAGCAGAAAATCGGCTTAAGATCGGGAAGTTTGATAGTTGGGGACGGCATTTTTTGTTTTAGTGGTTCTACAACGCTTAGAAAATTCCGCAAGAAACCGAGCACGTAGGGGAGGAGGAAGCTGGTGATCAGGTTCGTAACTTCGTACAACGTAATTGCCTTGCCATCTGCAGCACCGAAGGGTGTCACTAAATACTGAAAACTACCGCGATATACGGTGCGGCAGTTATCGGTAGTTTTCGGTTGTATATTGCATATACCGTACGTACCATACTGACCTTAGGCGAAATGCTACGACACCGGTTGCGACAAGCCAGTTTGTACTCGCAGCACACTATGACGTCAGCAACTGAACAATAACGTACGGTATATGCGATATACAACAATTGATGACAAACTGATGAAGTTTTACCACTGTAGTCGTAAAAAATGCCCAAAACAATCACTTTCACACACTTGTGCGGATAGCTTTACTTTTACACCTTCCAGACAGTGCACTAGCATGCACCACTTGCGAAATGGTTGAGTTTTTGGATTGCATGATGCCTGATTTTATGCTCCCATGTTGCTTATTGCTGATACAATAAACATTTTTCATCAGTGAACAAGATAAAGTTTGCCATCAAAGCAGGTTAACAACTGACAGAACCAGCTGCGAAAAGCCAGTTTGTACTCACGTCACATTATGACATCAGCATTACATCACGACTGGCAAAAAATATTTAACCAACAGTCACATTTTTTTGAAATAATTTGAATTAGTATTTCTTAGCTACATCTCGTAAAAATTTCATGCAAATTGATCACCTTTCAACTGAGTTATAAAAGAAACAAAAAAGGTGCCTTTCTTTATGAAACATGGTGTATATGCAAATTTGTTCATATGCAGCATATGCAGCACAATTTCTGCTTATACGATTTTGAAAATGCCATTATATGAGGAAAAATATAAGATTTGCAGGTTTTGGCACAAGATGCGATCGCATATTGGCATATAACCGGCATCCCTAATTCTGCTTTTCATGCCGTCAGCACTTAACGTGTTTGACAGATGAAGTTCTAGTGTTGTGGCAATTTGTTTACTATGTAGATAGCATAGATTAGTTTCTTGTTGTGCATATTTACACTGAATATGTATTTTTATTTTTTAGGGCTTTGTTCCGGAGATCTACACAAGCCCTGCGGACTCCTGCCTCGTAAAAATTAGGGTAGATTATCCGCCAGATCCGCCTTGGGAACCAAGCTGACATCTGCTACTGGAGCAAGATTATCATTGGGATCTGTATGTTCATGTCATTTGGTTTTAACATCACGTTTTAATGTGATCTTTGTTTTGTCAGAAGTTGGAGCGAGTTTGTTAATTGTGGTTGCTATTTAGTTTATTATTGTGCAATGTGCATTATCATTTTTTTGACGTCATTGAGGTTGCTAAATAGATAGTGATGCTATACCATGCATGTATTTGGTTTTCTGTCAGTTTTGGTTTGATTGTTAGCACAGAATTGTGATTTAGATTCAGTTGTCTATTGGCTGTTAATATCACATGCTTTAATATCTTTTATGTTGTTGACAGTAATAGGAGAGTTGTTCATACTTTATGGTGATCATGTATTTGTGTTTACAGCTAACCTTTCTAACCAGACACATCACCATGAAGCATTTATTGATCAGTAAAAATTTCGTTGAGCTGACTAAAGAAAGTCTGAACTCATTCATCAGCAGCAAAGTTAATGCATGTGGCAGAGAGGTAATCAGGATTCACGGCATTATATGTGGAGTGTACATATGACAAAATATAGGCTAGGAGCTTTAATCGAAATTGTCAGTACTAGGGCTATTGATTTTTTGATGTTTTATTTGCATTAATGACCAAGTAGTTTGTGGTAGCAGTTGTAGGTTGATTCTGATGTTTTTATTTCGTAGCAAAAGAAAAACCGGAGGTCAAAAACCAGGAGCATGTTTGGGTTGCATGCCATGATTTTCATCTTATTTAGCATGTTCTGGGGGCTATGCTTTCACATCTGTTTATTTGAAGGGTTCAGACATCCTTCCAGACATCCTTTATTTATTTAACATGAAAGTCGTACAGAGTACACAATTAAAAACACAAAGAAATAATAAGAAAACAGAAAATAGAATCTAGACCATTGAACAGTACATAAATATTCCAGATGAGTATTATTTTTAATAGCACAAAAATGAGGCAAATAGGCATAACCATGTTTAACATACATCAACTCTACTATCTGGTTAACATTACAAGAATTAATTAACAAGTGTTGGTTTACGAGGGACCATGCTCTCTTTTTATTAATGGTCGCCAGTTCTTCCAACTTAACATTATACATTGAAATACAGTGTTGTGCGTTACGACCAATCAAGGAACTCATTCTCCGCACATAAACAAACCTAATCCAATTTCAGTTCCCTGTTCCACTAATACCGAAATTATGGCTAAGTCTATTTAAATGCAGATATTGATATACTGGCATTTTATTCTGTGGGGAGCAAACAGAAACTCGCATGAATCAACATTGAAAACCCCTGGAATTCGCAAAAAAACTATCAAGTTGGGCTCTTTTTACAAAAACTGGTTTAACCTAAAAATCCCCCTAAAAACTTGAAACCCAATGAAACTCCAACAACCCACCAGGTTGGGCTTTTGAAAAACGCCAGGTTTATTGCAACTCTGTTTATTTGCAATTTGTTGTATTAATTGTTTCAGTGAAATATGTATGTATATATTTGTGAATCTTTCTGGTCGAAACTTTGCAGGACAAGCATGATGCTTTTTATGTTGGTGATCTCGGTGACATCATATGCAAGTACAAGAACTGGGTTACGCAGCTGCCACGAGTTGAACCATTCTATGGTGTGCACTTTTTATTCATACATTGTCAGCATCCGTGTTAGCATAGCATGTTAGCATGTGTTAAAACTGTTAATATGTTTATCTCCGCCGAGTGAACATAGTGAACATTGGAGGAGATTAAGAGATTGCCCGTTCTGTCCGTCGTTCCATCGTTTCTTCGGTGTACGTGATGACTCATAATGGCAATGACGTCGTTGCACCAACAGCGCAAGCAGCAACGCCGCAGCTGTTACTTTTCCCTGCCTCTGCAGTGAAGCAGCTCTTCCTTCTCCCTCCCCTTTCCTTGTTGTAGGTGTAGTAGTAGTAGTAGTAGGAGTAATGTTTAAATCACTTCACTTGGCATAGATATGCACTCTCACGAGCGCCTTCTAGTTTCATTCTGAGCTTTGAGTGATGCCATCTGTTAGCTGGTATGAATGGCAAATGAAGTGACAACTGTTGCTGCAGCACTTCTCAAGCTTCTGTTGTGGAGCTGAATACGAATACGCTATTCGGCGTACTATTCGGACCGAATAGAATACGAATAGAATATTTGGTACAGCCCTGGTTATAATAGCAGGAAGTATATAAGTAAGCAAGTGATGTTTATATGATTTACTTGTACAGCCTTGTAGTGTATGATAGGCATGTATTGTGTGAGATATAATTGCATCATTTTTCTGCTTATACTTTGTGCATTTTATTGTGTTTTACCAGCGGTGAAGTGTAATGACAGTCCGGTAGTTTTATCCCTTCTCGCTCAGCTTGGATCAGGATTTGATTGTGCCAGCAAGGTTGGTGGCTTTCGTGCATCAGTTTCTAAGTCATACTGTTCTCTCCTCGGGCACATGCTTAGGAAATCATGTTTGAATGTTTCCAGAATATATTTCACAGTATTGCTCAACACTACTAATTTCCTTTGATGAAGGAAGGAGATGTTGTCGTTAAGTAATTCACTTTATCTGTCTTGTGTCGATTTTGTACAGGGCTTTAAAAAGTAAAAGTGATTTTAGGGGTTCAGTGGGTCACGATCTGATTACCTTATGGTATTATTTGCTACATGGCAGAGGTTGCTGTAATGTCTGCAAAAACATTTGGTGATTAATGTATTGTTGTTTGTAATGTTGTATGTTTGCTTTTTGTATCTGAGTCATTCGCTAGGTGGCAGCACTAAAAACAACCAATGACTTGACTTGGCATCTTGCGGTTTTTCTTGCCAAGTCACCTGGTTGTTATCGACCAATCAGATGCCAGATTGCTGCGGTAACCAGAGTTGCTGCAATGCCAAAAGTTACCACAAGATTTACCTCCAGTCTTGGCTTAGCTAACCCGGGATTTGCCCCTCGTTTCAAAAACCGGGCATTAGAACGCTATAACTCGGTCTATTTTTGTACTAATTAGGCCTGATTTTGTATTGCATAGTGCACTGTTATTCAGTGATATAAAACCACTATAGAAAACTCTACTGCAATTGTAACTTCAGCTCTATCAGTGTGTTTTTACAGGCACCAGCCCACCATTCCGAAGGCCCGCTATTCCGAAAGTCCATTGTGCAGATACGTACCATAGTGCTAACATTTGGGGTAAGTTTAGGGTTAGGGTCAGGCTTAGAGTTAGTGGGAATAGTAGACATTCGGAATAGCGGATTTTCGGAATAGCGGACTCGAATCATTTTTGCGCAAGAGGGTCCACTGTGCAGTATGATAATCAGTTATGAAAGTCGTGATTGTTCTTTCGCAGGGTGAGATACAGAAAGTCCTTGATTTGAAAGTTGTGCCATCTCGAATCATTTACGCCAATCCGTGTAAGCAGGCATCATTCATCCAGTATGCTGCCAGGCAGAATGTGAACCTCATGACTTTTGATAATGAAACGGAGCTGTACAAAATCCAAGCCACTTTTCCTGAGGCGAAGTAAGTTTCTTTCTGTGGTTTTTAGGAGACAGTCAGTTTTGTGTTTCACTGTGAATTTCAGTTGATCATTGTATTCAGTTAACTGTGTAGATCCCCTCAAAAAGTATGGAAGTAATGGGTTGTTTCTTAGCATTTTTACACGCGAGAGCTATCATAGCTATAGCACGTGTTAGCTACAGTAATTTTGTCTGTCTGTCCATCTGTCTGGGTCTCATGTCCTGATACCGTTTCAAGACCAGGTGAGATAGAGACGTCAGGTTTTCACCATATAATACCTTAGAGTCTCTAGTATTGTGTGACAAAATTTCATGCCGCTGGGTCAGGGGGTCCCATCGAACGAAAGAGAAAGAGGGGCATTTCCTCTAAAGATGTTATTTCGTCGCTATTAGCTTGTCTAGCGTGAAAATGGTTGCAGGTAGGCTCACACATGCTGCTTATCATAACGAGCACTAACAGTGAGCTTCTTAGAGGTGTCAACATCGATGACTTGAATGACCTTGAATCCTCCAAATTGGGGGTTTTAGTGAATTTTTTTTGCGATTTTGGGCTGTGACACACATTTCAACAGTGAATTGCGCTGAAATGGCTGGAGACAGACCAATACAACTTGCATATGAAATTTTCAGCATTGAGTGTAGATTTTAGTAGTCCAAGTCCCAACCCCCTATGTTTAACGAGGCCTGTGCATGCATGCGGGTGTCAGGAGGAGTAACCCGATAAAAAGTAGTTATTTTTCCACTATTGTCTTGTTTAGCATGAAAACGCTTGCAGATAGGCACATACATGCTGCTTATCATAACAAGTACTGGTGGCGTGCTTTTTAGCGGTGTCAGTATTGATGACCTTGAATGACCTCGAACCCTCAAAATAGGGGTTTTAGTGATTTTTTTGCGATTTTCAGCTGCAGAGGAGCGAATTGTGACGAAATAGATGGACATCAACCGAGACGACCAGGAACTGTCACAGGCTCTCGTGCATCTCATGAGCATTAGCTCAGATTTCTTGCATATTCTTGTGCAACAAGTGGACAGTGGCTTAATGTTTTTTAAGTTACACAGAGGTAGCCAATTTTCATGAGTTACATCTACTGGCACTGAATTCAGAGTGAATGTCAGTGAAATTCACAGATTTGTGGTGGTTATGTGTGAATTTTATGGCAAAATGCTTTCTTTACGCCCAACTTTCGGGTATGCTAAATATGTTTCGCAACATTTTTGCAGCATTTTTATTTTGCATGATACATGGTCTGAAGAGATTTACACTAACTTTTTGGGAAAACTGCCTCAGCCGCTTGTTAAATATCGAACATTACCTGGGTATGGTTGGTAGCGTGGCGTAGTTGGTAACGCGTTTCGGCTGAAACAAAGTTACTCTGTGCCGGGCCTGGTTAGTACTGCGATGGGTGACTGCCTGCGGGCGGATAAACCATCTCGATGCGAAGCGTGCCAGCTAGGTCGACTCAGCCTTCTACGCTCTGTGGGACGGTAAAATGAGCAGCTGACTGGGGCTGCCTAGCTGGCCGCTGCGTTAGCCTGTGTCTGCAGGCTGCACGTGGTGGCCGTGCAGCTGGCGCTCGGGTTAGTGATGAAAAGCGCATTAGAGGCATTGTACGCGAGATGCACTATACAAATTGACGCCTTTATTCGTGTGATGTGTTGTATTGTATTGAGCAGATTAGTTGTGCGTATCCTGCCACCAGTGAATGATAAATGCATCGTTCCGCTGGGCATGAAGTTTGGTTGCCATCCTAAGCAGGTGCCTCATCTGTTAAAGGTCGCGAAAGAATTGGATCTCGACGTTGTTGGTGTGAGGTCAGATGCTAAGACTGCCATTCATGTATTGTGTTGCTATGTTCTGGTATTCGCTGCTCTTTCTGGAGTTGCTGGCTTGTTCCGGGGTTTAAAAGCTACATTTTGAAATAGCCAATTTGTTTATTGGGTTTGTTGGGTTAAAGTTCGGTTTTTTAAAACCCCATCTTGATGCATTTTAGATTTCTTGTGGGTTTCAAATTATTAAATTGAACAATGCTAGGTACTGTTTACATCAAGTAAATATCCAAATCCCTGCAAATAATGTCATCAATAACGAGGAACTAAAACTGGATGAAGTTTGAGATGGGTTTTCCTGGTAAAACCCACAGATTTTATCTGCTTTGAGCTAGATCAAGTCCTGCATAGGTCAGTTTAAATTTGAAATGCTCAAGCAGGACTTTTTGCCAGCCCCATACCATTCCTGTGATGCAGCCAACATCAGAGTGCCGTATGTAATCAGTTATTGAAGTGGTGTTTGATGTTCTGATTGAGTTTATGCAGTACTAACATTTTGAAGTATGCATGTAGTCGGTTCTGAGTGTTGGGCAGTTACTAAGAATGATGTGCGCAAGATCGACGCACTTGATCAGTGGTGTCTGAGAATGCTGATAGGAATCAATTGGCACCAGCATGTGTGCAACGACAAAGTCAGAAGGTTAACTAAGCAACCCCATCTCTCAGCCATAGTCCAGTCAAGGCGCCTGTCCCTGTTCGGACACATTGCACGAATGCCTGATGAAACAGATGCAAAACAGATCTTAACAGCTT
>Ga0209671_1005691_pt1 | contig 12654 bp, 4 predicted proteins | sample WorMetHERISLAND2_2_FD_187401 | JGI IMG/M metagenome (GOLD analysis project Ga0209671, IMG submission 187401) | Marine gutless worms symbiont microbial communities from Max Planck institute for Marine Microbiology, Germany - Olavius geniculatus... | ecosystem: Host-associated > Annelida >... | reverse complement strand
ATTATCAACGCATTAACGCATGTGTTACAAAAATTAACGCACTTCTTTAACGCATTAAAAAAATTCATGGTTTGAAAGCTCAATTTCAAAAATGTTTGTATATGGCATATTTTTTACATGTAAAGGCATTTCTGGTCCCTCGTGCGGAAACGTGAAGAGTCGCGTGTCTTCGCATTGTCATGTTGGTTTACATGTTGATAAATTCCACATTTTTTATGCATTTTTAATATCCAGATGAAGCACATATTTCTGTAATAAAAAAATCTTGTCAAAATGTAATAGGCAACATGCAGTTTTTATGCGCAACAGCAGGTACTGCTGTAGCGCATCTTAGCTATCGCAATTCTGTCTGTCCGTATGTCACACGGGTGGATCAGTCAAAAATGGTGCAAGCTAGGATTACCAAATCTTCACTGTCGGATGCTTAAAAGACTCTAGTTTCAGGATCCATAAAGCTTTTCCATAAATTCGAACGGGGTCACCCCAGCAGGGGCCCTAAATGAGAGGGGGAGGGAAAATGTGCGATTTTGAGCACCAATAAGTCGCTATATCTCAGAAACAGTGAGAGATAGGGCTAATGTTACTATTATTCACCAATATGAAGTCGTACATGCCCTTTCAATTGGCACCGAAAGCAGTGATTTTGGATGACCTTGAACGCCAAAATAAAGGGTTTTATTGAATTTTTTTCGTGATTTTGAGCTGCGACACGCATTTTAACAGCTAATAGTGTTAAAACCACTAGAGATAGACCACCATAACCTGCATAATGTTCAGCATTGTACGTAGATTTCAGCGGTCCAAGTCTTAACCCCTTAGGTTTAAGCAAGCCTGCCCATGTGGGCATCAAAGATGGTTACTCCCTAAAAGTCGCTGTTTTACTTTTTTCCACTATCGGCTCGTCAGACCAATTACGACATCTAACGAAAATCAGTGAAGCGATAGCCTTCATGTCGAATGTTGATTTGCTAAAATTGGCATGCTTAGATTTGTTCGCAGTGGGCCTTCATATATGCATATATGTTCCCTTTGTGTTAGCTATTTATTGGCTGTCTTATTATAATATTTTTAGAGTCCATATTTGCAGTTACACAGTAGGAGACTATTATGTCATCTATGTGTGTTCAGAGTCCACTGTTGATGGCGATGAACCCATGGCGATGACTAAAATATACATTTACGTTGGTAGTCTGCACTACAATGGTTTAATATTACTGTTGCTGATATTTTTAGCATGACTGTGAAATTATTTTTTTGGCTGAAGCCTTGTGAGGCTGTGCAGATATTGCCCAGTGTCACTAAGTTTAATTGTTGTTTGTTGAATATATAGAGGTTTCGGCCACCTAGTTTAACTACTGGACAGAAGCTGCTCGATCAAAACATTGAGTCATCTATTACTACTGCAAATGGCAGTGAACATGATTTACCAGATGTCATTCCTGTCAAAGAAGTTGGAATTGGCAAGTTGCATTACTTACTTACTTGCTAATTAGTCCTCTCGGAAGCGATGGCTTTCGGAACGGACTTGTGTTTTACTGCAATTGTTTTTTTTTTAATTTTTATTGAACCAAAGTATCTCCGAGCTGCGTCGCCCGATCAGTGCGAAATTTTGCACCATGGTTAGAAGTGCATTCGATTTTATGCAGGTAGAAAATTTTTGGGGGCTTCCCTGAAAAAAATTTAGGGGCTAAAACATGCGAAATTTGGTGCAATTTTGGACGACTTCAAACTTTGGCGGCCGATATCTCTGGAAAGGATAAAAAAGATGTTCAAAATCAGAGAAGTACATGATTGACCACGATTCCTCCTGCGTTAGGGTAAAAAGTTTGGTAAACTTTGATCGACTAAGTTCGGAGATCTAGAAGTGGAATCATACCCACCCAAATCAACTTTTTTGGAAGGCTATATTTTGGCTCCTAGGGAGTGCTGGGCCCCGAGATTTTTACATGCGCTACAGAATGGCAAGTCTTGCTAGCACAGTTCCCACATGGACAGGGGTCTCCCCAACAATTTTTTCAGAGGGGGGCCCAAAATTGGCTAAAAATTCATCAAATGTGCGGTTATAACTTTTTGGCTAGGGGAGTAACCCGGGGAAACTTTGCCAAATGACGTGCCACTAGGTGTGAGTGATAATGTGGGTACAGTTTTGTGGGGCACCGCCCACTTATAATTTGGGATGGTGAAAAACATGCAAAAATCGGAACGATTTTGGATAACTTTTAACTTTGACTGCAAATACCTCTGGAGTATAGCGAGATATCAAAGATTGGAATAGCAATTGATTAACTACAGCCTCTTCTGCATTGGGCAAAAAAATTGGTGAACTTTGGTCTGCTAATGACCAAGTTAAAGGCTTGCATGTTGACCCTAATGACCACGTTAAAGGCGTGCATGTTGACCAAAGTCGACAATGCACGTTCTGCGTACTGGGGGTATGCTAATACACTTAAGTTCGGGACACGTGACTTTGCTACAAGGAGAATGTCAAGCCCCAAAATTTCCCCTCCCCAGTCGGACTAAGGGCGCTGGGCGGACTCACGTTGGGCCTTGCCCCAATTTCTAGTTCGTTTATTGTTTTCTTTGTCATTGGAAAAATCAGCCTTGATGCATAAACCTTAAGTTAGATGTCTGAAGTATGATGAAGTATGCACCGAAATGGCTGAGTTAGACCTGGATAACCTGCAAAGAGGAATTGCTAAGGCCTTCGTGCGTTTCATGATCTTTGCTCAAATTACTTGTATAGCTTGGTCTACTAATTTTCATGGGACAGTGTACTGGTTATGACATGCTCAAGAGTCCACGTGCTATTACACATAGGAGTCCACTAAGTTATAAACACATTTTCCATCTACAGAATGTATTAAATATTTGAAAAATTATGGCAAGAGTCCAGTTTGATTTACACAGTCGGAGTCCTATATGTCATACACACTGGCGATAGGCCATAGCCCAGGTAATTTATGGACTATAGGCTATCACCAGTATGTACGACATATCGGACTCCCATTGTGAAAGTCCAACTAGACTCTCACCATAATGTAATATACTTTTTTATACTATGCCAAAATTGTCAATGTTTCTGTTATGAAGGATGGTGTATGACTTTTTATTTTGTTCCACTGATGAGCAATAACTAGACCCGTTACCCATGTTTTGAGTCTGGTTTTATCAAAAGCTTTTGTGTGCAATTATTTATTTTTGTATATTTGACTCGCATTCTTTGTGAATTATTGGGTATTGCTTATTTCTTGTGATTGCCTTGAACCTTAAGACAAATAATATAATACACTGAGTCCCATAAAATGTAATACACAAAGCAATATCGATAACTTTGTCATTTGTCAACGAATTTTCACCCATTTTTACTGCAGACAAATTGCAACAAAAGTGTGGTTAAATATCTCATTACAAGAAAACCGTATTGCTACACAACTGTGCGAAATTATATGTTTCAAAATAGCACCAGTGGAAGCACAGCAATGGCAGATAAAACGAACATAAAATAAGGCAAATGCGGTCATGGCAGACGAGCTAATAGTAAAGCTCGCTACACACGACCCGCTTCAAGCTTGGTGTCGTGGCACACGCCTCGCTTTTACGCGGGGCATGTGTCGCGAACTTTACTTTTAGATCGCATTTGCCTTATTTCATGAAAGTCCATGAAAACAGCAAAAGTAATCGAAAATCAGGAATTTTTTGTAACAGACATTTTCATTCCATATAAACAACTTGAAATGTGGCCATAAGATGCTTTTTTTCCGAGCCCAAAAAATATGTTGTGTCAATAGGTCATGATTTTCATTTGTTCGGTCATGGAAAAGTCTTGGAAAAGTCATGGAAAGTCTTTTGAATAAGTGTGGTCAGCCTGTAATATGCTGTTTACTTTAATTGCACTGAAAAATTTGGAGGATAACATCTGGCACAGCAGGATTAGTACGCTGGAGCAAAAACGATTTCTTTTCGCACCAAAATGACATTTAGTCATTTGCAAATGACGACAGTCCGAGCATTATTTAAAACCGGATTACACCAGTGTGATATTCGTCAATCACAGAGCTATAATCGATGAAACTTGCCTTAATATTTTATCACAGTTGCTGCCTGCCAAACACAGAGTCTATGGTAGCCCGTCACAGTAAAACATGCTAGTTTAGAGCATCCACATTTCACAAGGTAATGTAGCAACGCACTTTGGGTAAATCTTTAATGACAGTTTTGTTGCAAATTGTCTGCAGTAGCTTGGTGTACTACTTTTTAGGGACACAGTGTACTATTTACAACATACTCTGAGTGCACGTGCTATTACACATAAAAGTCCACTAAATTATAAACACATTTTCCATCTACAGAATGTATTAAATATTTGAAAAAAATAATGGTAAGAGTCCAGTTTGATTTACACAGTGGGAGTCCTATATGTCATACACAATCAAGATTGTAATCCATAATTTATGGGCTATGGGCTATCGTTAGTGTGTACGACATATCCGACTCCCACTGTGTAAATCAAACTGGACTCTCACCATAATATAATATACAGTGTGTCCCAAAAAGTAGTACACACAGCAACATCAATAACTTTGTCAACTTTCAATGGATTTTCAATTTTTTTTCACTGATGCATTCTGCACACAATTTGATTTATTCATTTCATACGTTTGGCAGCAGGTGCTGGATATATTAACAATACTAGGCTACATAAAAGTTCACGCTAAAACAGTTTGTGACAAAAATATCATTAAATTTCTCACCACACCCAAAACGTGTCAGTAAAACTTTGTAAAACAGGTATACTGAAAAAAACATGTTTTGCATATGTTGAATGAGTTTTACTGAGTGAAGTCGAACCAACAATCCCTTGGTCATGAATTCAATGCCCTGAGCCACCAAGCCACTTTAAATGAAATGTAAATTGTGTGTGTGCAGAGTTCAGCACTGCAAGCAGGAATTTAGCATCTGGGGCAGTCGTACATGATAAACGTCATGCATGCTACTACTGTGACATGCTTGTCACAAATATTGGCAGACACTATCAAGAGATACATTCTGATGAAAAAGAAGTTACGCAGTTGTGCCAAGCTACTAACAAGAAGGAAAAGCAGATTCAGTTGTCAAAACTACGTCTGTTAGGAGACTACCATCATAATGTCAAAGTTATTCAAATGAAAAGAGGCCTAATGATTTTGGTCCGTCGTCCTTCTCATGGCCATACCCCTGATGTGGGGGATTATTTGCCATGCACACATTGTTTAGGCTTTCTGCATCGAAAGGATCTCTGGCGACATGTCAAGCACTGCCCATGTCGTGTTGAAGCTCTCGAAGCACATTCATTTCGCAGATATCAAGTGGAAAGCCGTCTTCTTGTTGCACCGATTGTAAGTGGCTGTTCTTCTGCCAGTCCAGCTTTACAGAGTGTTTTGGCTATCATGAAGAAAGATGAAATAGGATTAGTCGCAAGGAATGACTGTCTCATTTTGTCTTACGGGAATGTGTGTGCTGAGAAGATGGCGAGACATGAAGCCACATATGTTTCTCAAAAAATGCGGCAACTTGCTAGATTGGTCATGAAACTGAGGGAACTAAAAGGTCGTGCAGATGCACAGCTGTCAGATTTCCTGTCTCCCGCTTTATTTGATGATGTTGTGTCAGCAGTGAAATTAGTATGCGAGTTTGTCCCTTCAGATGAGCAGCAGTTGGCACGTTTAAGCACACCATCATTGGCACTGAAACTTGGCCATGCACTACAGAAGTGTGCAGCCATGCTGCGAAACACGGCACTAAAAGCAAAAGACAGTGACCTGGCATCATCCGCAGCAAACTACCTGCTGATACATGCGTCTGAATGGCCACAAAAAGTGTCTGCATTTGCATTGCGAACCATCAGTTTGGATCGACAGAATAACCCGGAAGTCCTGCCATTAACGGGTGACATCATCAAGTTGAGTAAATATCTTGATGTTGAATTGCCGAAGAGAACGGCAGCTTATGAAGGAGAATGCACTGCAGTGAATTACGAAGAACTGGTTCATGTCACTCTGGCTAAGCTCATCACGTTCAATAAACGACGGTCAGGTGAGACAGAGCGCATAGAGGTTCAACAGTATGCTCGTTTGCCGCATGTTATTGGATTAGCCAATGAGGAATTTTCTGCCACTCTTAAGCCTTCTGAGAGAAAACTTTGTGAGAGGCTACACGTGTTAAGCATAACTGGCAAGCGAGGCAGAACAGTACCACTTCTATTAACAGCCAACCTAAAGAAGGCTATGGATGTAATTGCAAACGCTGAAATGAGAGCAGCTGTAGGGGTGTCTCCATCGAATGTATACGTGTTCGCTCGTGCATGTATATCTTCACTCCATTCATTCCGAGGAAGTGACTGTTTGAAGAAATGTGCTGTTGCAGCAGAGTGTGAGCAACCCGAAACTGTCACAAGCAAATATATGCGAAAGTACATCAGTACTGTTTCGCAAGTTATGGCGCTGACTCCGAATGAGCTTGAGTGGCTTACTGGTCATCTTGGACACAACACAGATGTGCACAAACTGTTTTACAGAATGCACATCTCCACGATAGAATTGGCAAAAGTGAGCAAGTTGCTCATTGCAGTGGATGAAGGTAAAGCACACGAATTTGCGGGAAAGTCTATGGAGGATATAGACATAGATGATAATCTGCCCATGCAGAAATCCGATGATTTGAAACCTTCTTCTGAAGTTATTTCACACACAGATGTTGAGCCATCTGACAGCAGCTCTGGTGAAGAGGACCATCAAGTCGATCAAGTAAGAGGACGGAAACGCATGATCAGTGACAGTGACAGTGATGTTGAGGGAATACCACGCAAAAAGACCCGTAAAAGTGTCAAAAAGATCCCTTGGTCAGCTGATGAAAAAGAGGCTGTACTGAAAGCATTGAGCATGCACCTGAAAAAAGGTACAGTACCTGGCAAAAAAGAATGCGAGGAAGTAAAAACTAATAGTGGAGGTCTGTTGGCAAATCGAACATGGTTCCAGATAAAATACTGCGTGAAGAATGCAATAACTGCCAGCAGGAGAATGGCAAATAGGCCAAAATAACTGTCTAAGCAAGTCATTGCTGCTGTCAAACTGTGCGGTAATTAGTGTTTTTACATTAGTTTGAGTACTGACATTACGTTATGCATAGTGTTCGTGTGATTTAGATTTTTTTGGTTATTTTTGGTTAAATGTTTTGAACGTGAGTAAGCCAAAGCTTACAGTAGAGCTGTTTTTGTCAAACAGAATGTGAAACCAAATCAGATACTGGCCTGCTGGCCAGTCTCTTGCTTGCTGAATATTGCAGTCTCGGAAAGTTAATGCTGTTGAACTATCCATCTTTTTGCATTAATGTTGAGTAAAAGAGAGAAAAGATCATGATGTTCAGAGAATGTGCTGCAGTGAATTATAAAAAACTGGTTCATGTCTTTTGTTAATTGATTCTTGACAGATGCTTTGAGGAATGACATTGTTATGTAACATGTGTAGCGTTCTTGCAACGTAGATGTGTTTTTTTTGTCATTTTAATTAAGTGGTTTTGAATGTGACCATTGACAGCAGTGTCAATAATGTTCTGCTCCAGACCAATCAAAAATTCAACCGTCTTTTCTCGAAATCATCAACATTCCTGTACGTCATCTGGTAAACATGCTGCTGCATAACAGTCAAAACTTGTAATCGAATGGCGGTTTGGGGCCACCGATCTGGATAGATGAAATTTATTGACGTTTTTTTATTTTTGTCAACACATATTTTGCTTGGTCTGCTTTCCTCAAGTAGTGCGGAAGCATATGTTAAATGAGTAGCCAGCTGTATCACAAATAATTGTTCTAAAGTTATAAAAAAAATTGATAATCTATCTTCAAGTTACGATTGATAATGTTGGGGATGTTTTGGATTGTGTAGAACTCTTTGTCACTTTTTGATTGGTTTTTGACAATCAGCTTGTGTAATGCCACTGCTTTACGTTTGTAACGTTCATGTGATGTAGATGTGTTCTTGTTATTTTAGTTAAATGGTTTTGAAATTTACAAAGAATTTTGTGAATTTGATCAACACTTTTGAGTGACTATTTGGTGTTGACTAGACTAATGGTGGATTGTTCCATGCACACTGCACAGGTTAGAGTTAACCACGAGGTTAACTCGGGGAATTACCCGGTTAACTTGTGGCACGTTGTTTCTTGCTAAAATTCGTGAGTTAACTGCTAATTTGTCCTCAAAAGTGTGTGCGAGGTTAACCCTAGTGCTAATGTTAACCTTTGGTTAGCAAACCTGTGAGTTAACCTAGGCATGGAACAATCGACCTTAAGGGAATGACAGCCTTTTAGGAGAATGCACAGAAGTGAAATATAAAGAACTTTTTCATGTCACTTGCTAATTATTTTTTTCTATAAAACTGTTTGAGTAATGACATTGCATTGCATTTTATGTTCACATGGATGTTTTTTTGGTTATTTTAGTTAAGTGGTTATGAATGTGAGCAAGTCAAAGATAATAGTGGGGCTTTTTGTGAAACAGAATAAGGTACCATATCAAATACTGTTTGAGTAATGCAGTAACTGTAAGCAGGTGACTAGCTCTTAGCCCTAGATCGTATCGAAAAGTTGATGTTTTGGAACTGCATCTGTTTGCATTAATGTTTTACTAGTAACATATACACTGTATCCACAAAAAGTGAGCTCCCTAAACATTTTGCAATAACAAGCGAAAACCTGCACTGATTTAGATATAATTTTACACACGTAAAATGACATTCATTCTCAACACTATACTGCAATTTTACAGAAATCTGCCTCATTTTTGCGGACATATCAAATTTTAAATAACACTGTCGAACGGCAAGAGCTTTAAAATAAAGCTAATGTCAGTCAAAACAGATGTTTCGCAGAATCAAGACATCAGTTTTTATTATCAGAAATTTAGATATTAGTATTTTAGCACAACATTTTTAAACTCTTGAGTATTTTGATTAAATCGACCTTCTCTTGACACTGTTTTCTCTGTTTATCATCAAGAAATGACGTTAAAGACATCAGCTGATAAAAGAAGTAAGTCTTGTTAAAAATGCAGATCTGTGAAATCATTTTTACAAAAAAAGAAAAATCTTTTAAAGAAATGAGAGATTCCTATAAAATTTTGCGTTGATGACTCAAACTGATGTTACATTGTACGTGCAAAATTTTCTTAAATCGGTGCAGGTGGCTGACAAGCCTAGATCTATTCCAGGGTTGATAAAAATCGCGATTTTTTGAATAAAAATTCTGGTAGCAATGCACTTTGGGCAAATCTTTAATGACAGTTTTGTTGCAAATTGTCTGCAGAATGTGACAGCAAAAATAAATTATGAAAATTTGTTTAAAATAGACTAGGGACAGTGTACTGTTTACGACATGCTCAGAGTCCACGTGCTATTACGCATAGGGAGTCCATTAAATTATAAACACATTTTCCATCTACAGAATGTATTAAATATTTGAAAAATTATGGCAAGAGTCTAGTTTGATTTACACAGTGGGAGTTCTATATGTCATACACACTGGCGATAGGCCGTAGCCCATAATTTACTATTCGCCAGTGTGTACGACATATCGGACTCCCACTGTGTAAGTCCAACTGGACTCTCACCATAATGTAATATATACTTTTGGATACTGCGCCAAAATTGTCAATATTTCTGTTATGATAATCTTTATTCACCAACACAATGTGGTAGGTAACGAAACAAAAATACATAAAACAGTTACTAGGCTATGGCACCTCACAGACACACATGACCTTAACTATACAGAGTATTGTAGCAGGTTAACGTACAGCGTTGAAGTTCAAGTTTGTTTACAAATTTCTGAAATCTAAAGGGGATTATTTCACAAAAGCTTTTGATAAAACAAGACGCAAAACGTCGGGTAACGGGTCTAGTTATTGCTCATCAGTGGAACAAAAAAAGTCTTACGCTATCCTTCATAACAGTTAATGCATGCCAGTATTGTTATAAACTTTAGAAATTTGACCTCTGAACAAGGCGGACATACGTTCTTTTGATTTTACCGTCACGTGCTGTTTGATGAAGTTATTCCGCACGTGCAATACAGATATAATAGGAGATTGCTGCATTGATTTCAAATTGAAGCTGCCAAGTGAAATAATCCCCTGTAGATTTCAGAAATTTGTAAACAAACTTGAACTTCAACATACAGCGTTAAAGTTAACTTAACTCACAACTGCTGCAGTGAAAAAAATGTTTACTTTTGCCAGCAAATAAAATTTTAGCGCAAAACGGATCAAAGAAGACACAAATTCTTATTTGTGGACAAAACACTGACACTAAAGAGATAAAGACGGAAAATTCCCAACAGTTAACCAAAAATGAAGGCATAAGCTTTGTCTGCACTCAGTACACCGTATCTCAAGAACATGGACCGCAGTCCATGTTCTTGAGAAGCATTACATTATCGATCATAACTTGAAGACGGATTACCACGTTTTAATAATTTTTGTTAATAATATTCCTGTTACAAGTGGTCATCAAGTGGCCGTTTAAGTCCTCACGTCAATGTGCTTAGCCGTTTACATTACCTTAATTAACCGTTGAAATGAACCAAAAACGCCAAAAACATCTGATAGTATTGATTGTAGATTGGGGAAACACTATCTCATATTGTATGAATATTTTAGACACAGGCCAATAAATGGCCGTTAAGGTTTTAGCCTCATCGAACGTCTGTTCCTGCATTTGTGGCTTAAGTAAAGAACTGCAAGGACTGCAACACCATTACTTCATCTTGCTGTAACTTACAGAAAACTGTGATATTGTGATGGAAATGTTCTCCTGGGTGGTCCTGGTGTGTACGGTGTTCATTGGGCGCTAAAGCAAAAAAACCTAAAAAAAACCCAAAACCTAAAAAAAAGTTGCAAAAATCCTAGGTTTTTTTCTAGTCGTAAAATCCTAGGTTTTTTTCTAGTCGTGAGTCTATCAGACGCTGATCAAGAATGTCGATAAAATCAGGAAGCGATTGGTTGAGTCTACAGCAGAACAATTATTTTAATATAATGATTACAGTGCATTAAATAAAAGTGTAATATTTCGTTTCTCTGGTTTTCCCAGGTACAGCATAAATAGACGTTCGGTGAGATGGGAACTTAAGTGGTTATTTGATGGCTTGTTGAGTCTGAAATACCAAATATTGTTAAAATGTGATAATACATCTTCAAGTTACAATCGGTAATGTCGGGGTCCCTAAAAGTAACAATTTATTCCAGCCGTCTAATGAATAAAATATTCCATGCACCCTGAACGAGTCCCGCTTCTTGCTGTGCAGTGCACTGTAGGTTGCTTCTTGACGGTCACATTGACTATGCAGTTCGTACATACTTATCGTAGGGCCTACTACAGTCTACATCCTAAAGGGATGTGCATGAGATCTTTTGAACCGAGACGAGACCCGAGACGAATATCTCTGAGACCGAGACGAGACGTTGTAGGTCCCAAGACGTTCGCGGAGACATTATGGTGAAAACCATCAAAAATGACGATATTTTATATGCGCGTTTTTTGGCCTAATTTTCTGCAACTCTGTTGACATTAAAATAAAATGACATGCAAATTCCACAAATGGCATTTTAGGCGTTAAAAATTATCTCTGATAAATAACCAGCCTGCACCACAAGGGCTTGCACTTGCAGTCCTGCAGACGTGCAGGTGACATTAGCTATGCAAATTTGTTGCAAATTGCAAGCAACTAAAACCAATAAACCGCAATCGATTATAGCCTTTACACCTTACATCTTCTGCATTTGACTGACACAGATAATTTTATCTTTATCGCGAGTTTTCGCGACTGCGTTACATTTTCATCATGTAGTTCATTTCGTGACGAACAGATTGAAATCGCATAATTTTGCTTCTTGTAATAAATAAGACAGAATAAGTAAACAAAAGAGCTGAAAGGCGCTGTGTGAACGAATATATTAGTGCCACGAACCAGGACTAAGATATAATGTCATACTGGTTAGTATCAGTTAGTAGTTGAATAGTAGGGGAGCTGCTTATGTACTTTGGCCCCGATATCTGTTATTTGACCTTGTACTGTCACCCCCTGGTCCACATAGTGCACTCGTCCACAGTCACCTGACCTACAGTCTGGTATGCGACAGCCCTTGACCTGAATACTTGTCATGACTCATCTGCATTAGGCCTAGCCCATGGTACAGTCACCACCCACCTGTCTAGTAAAATTCCGCTCGGTCCGACTCAGTTCAGGTAGCTGACGCATCGTTTCGGAATGCGCGACTTGTTTACCTGACGTGTCTGTAGTCCACAGTACAGTTACCGCCCGCCGGTACGACTTAGTTCAGGTAGCCGACGCATCGCTCTGCATACCTGTCATGACTCGTCTCCATTAGGCCTAATCCACAGTACAGTCACCACCCACACGTATAGGAAAATTCCGCACGGTCCGACTTAGATCACGTAGCTGACGCGTCGCTCCGTTTACCTGACACGCCTCATCTGCATTAGGCCTAGACCATAGTACAGTTACCGCCCACCTGTCTGGACTCTGGATTGTGCCGGTCTACTTAGTTCAGTTAGCTGACTCATCCTTTTGGAATTCGTGACCTGTACTTTGGTCCGCAACTATTAG
>Ga0209671_1005685_pt1 | contig 12656 bp, 5 predicted proteins | sample WorMetHERISLAND2_2_FD_187401 | JGI IMG/M metagenome (GOLD analysis project Ga0209671, IMG submission 187401) | Marine gutless worms symbiont microbial communities from Max Planck institute for Marine Microbiology, Germany - Olavius geniculatus... | ecosystem: Host-associated > Annelida >... | reverse complement strand
AACGTCGAAAAATGCAAGGCATGGGTAAAATTTAGAGGGAAAATTAAAATTCTGAGCACCATGATCTCTGGTCAGGAATTTGCGGCTGTCTTCGGAATACTGTCCGAAATTTGCCGTGTCCGTTGGAAAATCGCAACTTCTTGCCCCGCCTTCTATTTCTAACCCATGATGATGCTGACTGCAGCTGCAAACAGAATTGGTATCACAACGACAACTACTTCATCAACTGGACTGCATTTTGCATACGAGCTAGCAAAGTCTTCATGTGTATGGTCTGTTTGTTACTTTAGCTACGTCAAACTGGCAAAGTTCACCATCTGTCATTGTTGCTCATCCCGACTTTCGAATGATCGTCTTGGCAAATCGTCCCGGATTCCCATTCCTTGGAAATGACTTTTTTGCAGCTATGGGTAACTACACGCTTATACTGCATATCACTGTCGTTGTCGCTGCAGACGTGAAATGTTGTAAGCATCATTTTGCTAACACGTTTACAGACGAGGGCCCCTTCCCAGCCACCAGTACGAACTCTCTGCTGCCGGGATGGAGTTCAACTAGTGTTTTTTTTGTTTGTTCTTTTTGTTTCTGATGCTATCAAATTTTTTCGATGAATAAAGTTGATTAAAAAAGATGTGAATGAAACCTGCGGAAGCGTCGACGAAGAGAAGGCCGGTGGAGGTCACACTACTTCTACTGCTAGTAGTAGTTTGAGTCGTTGTCGTTGTTGCAGGTGACATATTCAGTTGTCACGTGATCGACAATCCTGACATGGCATCTGAAATGTCTATGCTGGCTCAGTACGGGCCTAGTGTTACCAAGGAAACTCTGCAAAAGTTGGTGCTTGCGTTTGGTGAATTGCGATCAATGGCTGATCAAGGACTTATCACTTATCCCTACTCTACACGAGAGGTTGTCAACGTGGTCAAACACTTAGAGGTATCTGTCACAATGGTCCTTTATGTGCATTTAGTAAGTAAATAAGTAAGAACTTAATAGACTTGAAAGTTATCGACTGGTAGTGGCCGAATCTGAGGTATTGTAGGCCTGCTAGAATCAGTGAGTTTTAAGGAGGCGGCAGAATGTGTGCACAGAGGTAGAACTGCAAGTGCTAGAAGGGAGTGAGTTCTAGACTGTGGGAACTGCAATGCTAAAACCTCCGGGAAACATAGGTTGTGTAGACACGTGGAACTGACTCCAAGATTGGTATTGACAGAAAGAAAAGAACGTGTATGAGTGTAATATAATTTAGAAGAGAACGGAACTAAGTAGGTTGAGAGGAGTTGAGAATGCATCAACAAATTTAATGCATTGATCAAACTGATACTAATAAATTACAACCTTCATTGGGTCATCCCTAAAGGATGTCCACAGGAATGTGACAAAATCGACCAAGTCCCCTTCTTCATTTTTGTAAACATCAAGGCATATCTCTCCTCCCCTTTGCGGACGTCCGCGAGGTTAATGTTACCAACGCCCAGGATTGCCAGCCTTGGCTTACGTATTGTGTAAATCTACTGAAACTATCCTGTCCTTTATCCGCTTTTGACTGCATTTTGGCTTACCACTCTTCCCCTTCGGTTTGGACGTCTTATATGGATGACCCCTGTCTGCTGAACTGTTGAATGTTGACGGTTTAGCGTCGGCTAAACAAAATGCGTTTATTTCTTAGCTGTGGTTTTAAACCAAATCAAGCTACGAGCAAATACCAAATTAGGAGCTAAAGTCCTCACATTTTGGTGTCAGAAGTGGGACTGCTTTGAAAAGAGGTTTTTGGTCCTCAGGAGTAATTATGCTCATATTTGTTTGAAGCTAGTTGACACTGTGAAGTTAATGGTAAGTAACTAAGTAAGTATGTAAGTAAAATGTAAATCTATATAGCACGTTAAATTAACCACTAATGTGTAGGCCTAAATACTACGAAGTTAAACTTTAATGACCATTGATACAGCTTCACTATTGGAGTTACTTAACTGGATTGTATTTTTATCATCATAGACCTATTACCTATTATATTTGTATTAGTTAGTTTGCCATTTTTAATTTTGTGTTGTTTTCTTTTTGGGGTTTGTGTTTTAACTGTATACATGTCTGTATGTTTTATTAATAAATACACACCATGTGCCATGAATACACCTTGCTTTATTTATCATCTTTGCCAAACTGTAACAGATTTTCAAAACTCTTTCACTAGCAGAACTAGCAGATTCTGGAGAAAATTTGCCACAAAACTGTCATTAAACTTCCCGTCACACTTAGGAGGTGTCATTCGTTACACTACCTTCTAAAATAGTATTTTCGAAAAGTTCTGCCAACACTGAAAGAATTTGGAAAATCGGTCAGTCACAATTTGTCAAAGATATGATTAATATATTAATATAAAATGATGAATAATGCAAGGTATAGTTTTTAGGGGACATTGTGTATTAGTGTTGTTATAATATTGCAGAAGTATGCAGACGATGGTCTGGTGAGCGTGGTGCAGAACGTATTTGACTTTGACGCTTACAACTCAGAACTACGCAAGACGATCACTACGACATTATACAAGCACGGCATTCCCATAGGCACTGACCCACATAACATTCATCTAGCCAAACAGTTTCCGCTGCCTTCCCTGCAGCATGTAGGCCAGTGGACCGTACGCAAAACACAGGCACTTGACGGATTTACAGGAACTTTCAGTTGTCCAGTCGAAAAAAAACGACTTAGCCTGACGGATGCAGTGCAGCTGACGGTGCAGTCGTTTCCAATGGAACGCAAAGACGCCCGTTCTCGCCTGTTCTCAGAGCAGGAAGCGTTCTGGTACATTCCCCTGCATGAAACCAGCTCCATCGTCGATGTGGCCGTGTCTCAAGGTAAGCTTCGCCAGCGACTTTTTAATGTGAATGATCTATAGCTGTACTCAGATTATCAATGTGGGTACCAGACGGCATGTCACCAGTGTAAGTAAGTAAGTAAGTAAGTATGTGCATATTTAAAGTGCACAATGTCAGCCAGTGGCCGAATCTGAGGCACTTGGCTGAGCCGCTAGGGGGAGCAGTAGGCCTGCTGGAAGCAGTGAGTTTTAAGGAGGAGACGGAAAGTGTCTGCAGAGGGAGAACTACGGATGCTAGAGGGTAGTGAGTTCCAAACTGTGGGGGCTGCAATGCTAAAGCCGCGGGAGGCAAAGGTTGTGCGGACACGTGGAACTGACAAAAGATTGGTGTTGGCAGAACGCAGAGAACGTGTGGGAGTGTGATAATTGAGCAGAGAACGTAGATAAGCAGGCTGAGAGGAGTTGAGAATGTTGTGTTGTGTATGTGTTGTGTATGTGTTCTTTTTTTCTGCATGACTGTTTCCTGGAGTGGACTCCGTCTAATTTATCTGTAGTGGAACCAGCAGCAGCTTAAAAAATCTGCAGTTGATTGACTGATTGATGGATTAATGGATTGATAGTCCACTAGCGTGGTTTTGTGTCTATAATTCGAGGGTTCGATAGTCCAAAGGTGTATACTGCGGCATGCGTTTTCACTGACTCTAAGCCTTATCTTAACCCTAACGGTAGTTGAGTAAAAATATGGAGATTGAGTCAGCATCTGTAGAAGTATATAGAAAATTATAACCTCAAAACTTTCGGACTATCGAACCTTCAGATTATCGAGCTATACCCACTAAAGTACTGGCGTGTGTAGGTGTGAGGGGTTGTGATGACGTGGTGCACGTTGTGACCACTTCGCCCGTCTGTCTGTACTCCATGGACACATCCAGCTATGCACAGCACATGACCTGCATGGATCTAGCCGACGTGTTTGCTGGTGGAGCCTCCAAGGCAACGCACTATCCGTTTCATCAGCCGCGCCTACGCTTAGCAGCGTTCAGTGGCGCTCCTCTTGAATCCAGTGTTGTCATCCATGACCAACTGACGAACATGATGTTCTGTCTGAACTGGCAAACTGGACAACTCGCCAGACTTCAGCTTGGAGGAAATACTGCTGAACGTGTTGCGCAGAAACTTGCCCGCGGATTGCGCCCCTCTCAACAGACCGGGGTGTACGAAATGGTGAGGGGTGATTTTGCTGATGACAATGAGACTGGACGATTGCTGTTCTACCGGCAGGACAGCGACAGTATAAATGTGGTCAGTATGGCAAAGTTCAGTTGTCACACTGTCTGGGTGCCGTTCAGCATTCAGTCCGTGCTGGTAGCCTCTCCGTTTGACTGGCTCATCACTGAATCAGCAGTAACTCACAGGAAGTATTTGCTGAGTAATACCCCTGACAATCCATTCACGTTCACCCTCAGTTCAGTTGATGATGAAACAGTTAATTCCTTTATCTTGGGGGATGAGATAGAGCTGATGGCGCCGAGGGCATTGAGTGATCTACACTTGAGCGCCGCTCTTCAGCAGCGATTGAAAAGTCCACATCGGGTCTTCGCTACGCCTCGCTGCCACGCTGCACTCGCCGTCGGATTCCCCGACTGTCCGTCATCAGACGTCTATGTCTCGCCGAGAGCCGAGAATGGCGAACTTGAGAAATCGTCGCCACAGCCTGGGAGAACGTCATTGCGGTCTCTGGTCTACCTGCCTGAGTCCGGCCAACTCGCACGACTTTTGCCCACCCCACAGCTGCCCGTCTCAATCATTCCTCAAGACGAGAAGTCATCATCATCAGTCTCTGCGTACTTAGAGGTCTCTGACATCGTCAACCGACACCTGCGCTATGTTCCTGTCCCAGCGGCGTCTAACCATTCCATATACGACCAGTGGTACTACCGGTATGCTGGGGCTGGGTCGACAGACATGACCGTTCTGCTGGCAGCTTTGAGTAACGAGGGACTAGTTACCGTTGACAGCGGGGGTTGTGTAAGGCTGTGGCAGACCTCCGTGTTCAGTTTGACTGAGTCACTTGCTCGCTGGCGCACGATGATTGGCAACGATTCACTACAGCACAATCTCCAGGTGACGTACGGAAAGGAGCTTAGTAAGTTGCCTACAGCGCCAAAACATGGACAGATTGACCCGACGGGAGCACCTCACGTGGGCGGAAACACATTCGCTGGTGGAACTGGGGGTGCGGACACGGCCGGTCTCGGAGGAGTCGGTGGTCCATACAGGTTGGATGTGGGTCACGATGTCTACCAACTGTCTGATCTGGACAAGGCACAACTGCCTCTGGAGGTGAGACGGGCCGCTAGAGATTTGGCTGAACGAGCCTGGAAGGAAAGACTGCGTCAGATACGCATGAGTGAAGCGGACGGGGAATTGTATGAGAGATTTTCGTCGTCGGTTCGTGCACAAGTTAAGGCGTTGCATGTCATTCTTGACACACTTCAGGCGAAGGGCAAAGAGAGACAGTGGTTGAGACATCAGATGACCGGTGACCTGGACGAGTCAAAACTCATCGAAGGTCTGACAGGAGAGAAAGGCATTTACAAGAGACGAGCTGACAGGGAACCGGAATTAGGCAGCATGCAGCAGAAGCCGAAGCTGGTGCGTGTGGAATGTGACGTGTCTGCCAGCATGTACCGCTTCAACGGACAGGACGCTAGAATGGACCGACAGCTGGAGACTGTCCTAATGGTCATGGAGACCTTCGACAGCTACCAGCATAAGATCAAGTACGAAGTGTTCGGTCATTCCGGGGAAGGTTTCGGTTTTCCGTTCGTCAACGTGGAAACTCCGCCGAAGAATATGAAGGAGCGTCTGGATGTACTGTTGGCTCTGCACGCTCACTCGCAGTTCTGTCTGGCCGGTGATAACACGCTGAAAGCGGCAAAGCATGCTATCGAGTCTGTTGTGAAACATGCGGCCGACGAACATTTTGTAATTGTCCTTAGTGACGCTAATCTGGAGCGCTATGCAATCAGTCCGCGCAGGTTAGCCGAGATTATCACCGTGAACGATGACGTCAGTGCTTACGTCATATTCATCGGGTCACTGGGCGACCAGGCACAGAGGATAATGAAGCAGATGCCAGCGGGTCGGGCGTTCATCTGTCTTCAGACCTCTCAACTACCGTCCATCATGCAACAGATCTTTACCTCGACCACTCTCCTCTCTAACACATAACAACCACTGTAATAGGCTAATTATAGTCTGATGAGGATGATTCGTGAATGTTAAACGAACGATAGGCGTATAAATGTAACAATGACAGTGAGACAGTGACAGTAACAGGACAGACTGTGATTTGTCTATCTGCAGACTTTTCAACTGCCGTCAGTCATAGACCTGGAAACTGAAGCCGAAGCTACAATGCAGAAGCCGAGCCGCAAAATGTTACAGCCGCATTTTTTCAAGACGAAGCAGCAAAATATTCGAGCCGAGTCTCTTGAGCCGCAAAAATTTTTCAGTTCACATTTCGGAACTGTGCCAATATTCGTTTTATGGTTGATACGGTGAGCATGGTCAAGCTCCCGGTCAAGCTCCCGGTCAACCCGCAGTCTGTATGGTCACCTGACCTTAGAAACCGCACGGGCAATGTGATATAGGCGTGAGTGACCTCTGAGATCCAGTGGCGGAAAAAATGAAGTCACGTCACATGGTTTGTAAGGGCAGCCAGTTTGTCATTCTATCACTCGGTGTCCTAGCAAAATGATTTCTGCTGTTTTGGATGTGTGATTACTTGGTCGCCCTTACACAGTAATGGAAACTGGTAAGTTTTTTTTTATATTTAATAATGGATATAGGCCTACACATTATCAGAAGCGGCTTTCACACTTTACAATGCTATGTAAGGGTGATATGAGTCAACACTCGAAAATGGTTTTCACTTGGCTTAGCTTGGCACCTAGCAAAAGTATCTAAAACTAAATGTTTGTTTATGATATAAGCCTACAGTAACATTTTTCAAGTATTTAAAATTGCTAGTCTTGTAAGGGCCAGTCTGGAATGCAACACGCGATAATATATAATAATATTATATATAAAAAACTGCAAGCAATTCATTTAATATTGTATAAGCGCTGATGTAAAACGGCAAAAATCAAAAAGTATAAGCACGAACTAATGTATTAGCTTAGAAATTTAATCTGTTCTCAGTAGCCAGATATAAATGTCTAAGCTAATGCATAATGTTCATGCTTATACTTTTTGATTTTTGCTGTTCTACATCAGAACTTATACTACATGTAGAATGTCAAACTTAGCTCGCATATGAAATTTCATGCAAGTACGTGCAATAGCAACTAAATTATGAGCGATAAACGGAATTCAAAATGGCAGCCGCCGCCATCTTGAATTTATTATTTTTGTCCATTTTGGTCTATTTCTGTCCATTTTGGTCAAATTGTCTATTTCCAGTGGCACATTTCTGCAAAATTTCATTCATCTATGTCAATCCGCAGCTGAGATATTGCTGTTTGTGCAAAAATTATGCCGCCATATTGGATTTTATTTTTGTTCAATATTTTGGCATGCGTGTATGTAGGACCTTAAATGTAATATATGTGCCAAATTTCGTGCAAATACGTGCAATAATGAACAAGTTATGAGCGATAAATTAAATTCAAAATGGCGGCCGCCGCCATCTTGAATTTATTATTTTTGTTGACTTTTGTCAAAAGTCCCATTTCCGGTAGCAGCCTCTACATTGCTGCAAAATTTCATTCATCTACGTCAATCGGCGGCCGAGATATTGCTGTTTGTGCAAAAATCCAAGATGGCGGCCGCTGCCATCTTCGCTTTAATTTTTGTTTAATATTTTGGCATACCTGCATGTAGGACCTCCAGCGTAATATACATGCCAAATTTCGCGCAAATATGTGCAATAGTAAACGAGTTATGAGCGATAGATGAAATTCAAAATGGCGGCCGCCGCCATCTTGAATTTATTATTTTTGTCCATTTTGGTCAAATGGTCTATTTCCGGTGGCAGACATTACTGCAAAATTCCATTCATCTACGTCAATCGGCGGCGGAGTTATTGCTGTCTGTGCAAAAATCCAATATAATTTTGTAATGCTGGACCACCCACGAAGTCCCTCTGTGCACCTGAAATTCCCCTTCAAATTTCGTGTTGATCGAATGTGTACTTTTCTAGATATCGTGATCAGGAAATTTGGCTTAAAATGCGTGAGCAAGAATACAAAAAAGGATAGAACACGAAAAGTAACGGAAAATGCCCTCCCTACGCAGACCCCCTTTCCGTCGTCCCACATCAACCAAATTTTGCATGTGGGGACGTATCCCGGATATCTTTCTTGGCTTCAAGTTTCATTAAGATCGGTTGAAAAATGTGGGAGATGTGGGGGGTCGAAATTTCAGCCTTCCCACTGACTTGGCACATCGCTTATACAACAGCTTGTTGCTATCGCACAAGTGTTTCCTTAAAAAGTAGGGAGGGGGCAAAACACATTACATCCCCTACTTCAAAAAGTGATCGGACATGTCCCCTTGACTGTGCAGCCTGTGATCAACGCTCATCAGGCCCACTGAGAGGGGGGAAGGGGTGAAAGTTTTCCTGGGCCCGTCTACGTTTGGGGCCCCCACTATCGCACAAAAATATATTTGCTCTATGTCTGAAAGCAGAACTGATCATCTGAATTGAGCTTACATCAGGCATCAGTTATTTTCAACAAATCCGACTTGGTATTCTAGCTCGCTCCCCAGACACCAACCCATGTAGGGCCTCCGCCCACGAGAATGTTTCCCGGGATTATAGGATGGTTCGTACCACACCTTTGAAGTATACAGTTGACGATTCATACTAGGACACAGGATGGAAGCGGGTATTGGGCCGGAAGTGACATTGCCTGTGTCTTTAGCAAAATTTTTGGAAACAATGTACATCTATGCAGTTGACGATTCATACTACGACTTTACTAACGGCTAGATAGCCAATAGCAAGCAGCATGCCCAGTCCCAGCTCCCGCGCCGTGGTATGAAACGTCAAATTCCATAGAATAAAGGCGTGGTACGAATCGTCTGCTATCCATTTTCCTGGCCCCCGCAGTGGTCCTCATTGGGCCCGATGCAGAACTAGCAGCAGTCCAGAGTCATTTGATGGTAACGCTGACGATGATAATGTCATCGTATGGTTTATCCGTCCGGCCGTTCGTTGTCACATTTGAAATGTCTTGCACGACTTGCATGCCCTTAGTCACCCGTCCAAACACAGTGTGCTTGTTGTCAAGCCACGGCTAAAAATAAACACACACACAGACAACATTTGCAGTCGACGTGTAACACAGAGCAGCCGTTAGGCAACCCTATTTGCTTCTTCAGACAGTTTTCTGGTTAAGATGTACCGTTTAGCCACAATACATTCGTTACAGACAACAGATGAGAAACGGACACAGCTTTGTACCATAAGCACAAACGTTAGTACGGTTGGCTGAAAGTGGCGATGATGCAAACACAATCTGGGTAGTAACAAACTCATAAAATGCACAGGCCTGACTAGTCACTCGCATTGAGCGGGTAACGCCCACAATTTAACCTCATCAACCGCTCACCCCCGCAAAGTCAATTATCACCAGCCGACGATGAATGTCTCCCACGTCGGTCCTCTCTGTTTGCCTTTATTGTTTAAGATGCACTGAATTTCGTCAGCTGATTCTCATGAAAATAATTAAAATCGTTGCCACCAGATGTCATACAGGCTGAGAACTGTTTTGCTAGGTAATGTGGTCACACAATAAATGTGCGGTGGGTGGAAGAACTTCACGTTTACGCGCCATAAATTTCTGCTTGTAACAGTGAAAGAATGATTAAAATCGGTGCTGAATTACCAAAGTTAACCCAAAAATAAAACTGGGTGTCCGTTTTTTTGGACCACCCTGTAGTGTAAAGCTAAAATGCACAAAATTCTATTTCCACCCCAGACCCAGCTGGGGGAGCTTGCAGCACTCCCCAAGACCTTTTAGCTGGATTTCAGGGGTTCTACAACTAAGATATGAGAGGGGAGGAAGGAAAGGGAGAGAAGAAGCATAGAAAGGGAAGAGAGGAGGAAAAAAATGACATTACGCAAACATATAGCAGGAAGGCGAAAGAAAACAGAGAGGGGAGAAAAGAGAAACGGAAGGAGAGGATTATCATCCGCATTAATGGTATGATAACTTGGCAGCCCTGTGTGTCACACACCGTCAATGTCACTTCTCTCCTCAAAACATGGCACATAATCTTATTCACAGAGGGAAATATTTACCGACGGTGCAACAGTGATGAAAAACTGTGATCCGTTGGTGCTGGGTCCTGCGTTGGCCATGCTTACTGTGTACGGTCGATCGTGTCGAAGTGATGGGTGAAACTCGTCTTCAAATTCACCTCCCCAGATACTCTCTCCTCCAGTTCCATTGCCTATAACGATACAAAATCTATTTACTACAATGCACTAACTGAGCACAGTAGGTGACTTCACTTACTGACTTAGACTTTCACCAAGCCAGTTCGCTGATTTTTGAAAGTTCAGTCTCTCTACATACTTAGCCAAAAAGCAAAGTGATTTTGTTGAGCCTTTTGTAGAACAGAAACTTTGGTGTAATTCCAAAGCTTCCACTCTGCAAAAAGAATCAGCAAAAGTATGGTCTAACTACATAGTTAGAAGTTTAGTTAACTTCAGACTAAGTACTAGTGTTCAGCTTTAGGTTTTGCTCAGCGAAATGGCTCAACAAAAGTTGAGCGAAGTCACCCAATATGCTCAATGCCAACTGTATGATACCTTCGAAAAAAAACAGAGGGACAGATGCAAAAAGTACAAGAAAAATAAACCACACATTCGTGTTTAGTTGGTTATTATTTACCTTCACTTAGAAATATGCTGTGTCTCAAAAAATCTTCCCACTTCACCATATATTGAAAAATTTTAAAAATTCTTTCACTGGTAGACTCTGTGGACAGTTGGAAATAAAACCATCATGGATAACCCCAACAGACCTTAATTGCACTGAAAGTGAATAACTGACAATGCAAGAGTTCATCCGATTCACGTGACAAATGTAGCACAAGTGCTGGGCAGCTTCCGACCTTTGGACCAGATCTGCCCAAATTGGCAGTGGCAGCTATACATTCACCATCACCAAGATAATAAATAATATTAGTAGCATGATACGAAAAAGCAGACAGATGTCAAACCTAATGGATCACCAGTTTGTATCATGAAGCCCTTGATCACTCGATGAAATATGTGGCTGTTGTAGTAACCATTCCGACTGTGAACGCAGAAGTTCTCCACAGTCTTGGGACACCTGCAAACAATGAAACCAAGGATGGGTTCAAGGCCAAAGCCACAGCCAGACAAGTGGCCTGCCTTCAAGTCTAAGCTGAAAACCACGAAGTAAATCAGTCAGCGATGATCTAGTTTATGTCATTTATATATATCCGATATTTTCAGCATAGAAAATATGAGTTATGTATGACTGAAAATATCAAATCTATTTTACTAGATGCCTATACAGGATAAACAGACATAGCAAAAACCCATGCTGCAGCTATTAGCGTAGCTGCACGGTAACACAGCTCAGCAATTCATAGAATTATCAAAAGAAGAAGATTTTGCATAGACACTAAACAGTTAGCTGAACCATGTCCATTGCGTAGGAGCTCATCCCCCTTTTTGGCACATTAAGCCAGCAAGTGTTGAATCCAATTAAGCTAGCATACAGCTCAAGTCAGCCGAATGGCTGGCTCTGTTAACAGCTCGCATCTTTGACCGACTGGGTCAGTACAGTCCTGCTAACAAGGTCTACTGTTATGTAGAACTCAGCATTTCTTCCCTATCATGACTGTAACCATCAGCAGTACCCATATTGTCTACCCACGAAGGGATGGCCAGGCTGAGTCGACCTGGGTTGCTTGGTCCAACACGAAGATGGTACACTTGTGAACAGTCACCCATCTCAGTACTAACCCAGCTCAACGTTGAGCAACTTCGTTCGTGTGACCAACATATGAACAACAACGTTACTGTGAGACTAAGCAACCAGACTTATTAGCTATCAAACAAAAATGCACAAGCAAATTGAAGCAATGTTACTGGCCTATAAAAAACACATGCTTACTCCTTTGCAAACAGCTGAATGTGGATGTCACCCATGCTTGTGTGGAGAATCACAGAATCCGATATTCTCGTGTAGGAAGTATCCTACAAAGACAACAATAACTACAGAAAGTAAAGTCCTTCCCAAGCCACAAGGCCGATAAGGAATGCCAATCACTATTTACTCAGCCATCAGCCAGACACCAGTTTACACTGCAAGACCAAGGATCAGGCCTTAGTGCATCACACGATGTGAGTGTCTATGTCCCAGCTTTTGAGTGTACACATTATGCTTACCCACAAAGGGATGGCCAGGTTGAGTTGGCTTGAAAGCCTATGACATATCAAGATAGTTCACCTGCCAGTCGATTGTCACCCATCCAATACTACCTGGGCCTAATCTTGATCCAGCTGGTTAAAGGTCAACTTCGTTGATGCAATCGATGATGTTACCCAACTAAGCCGAACAATAAGTAATCAAACAAAACCCTCAGTTTGAGACAGTGCACTGCATAATAAAAACTACAGACAAATCAACTGAATTCTGACTTCAAACATTTCATCGCAAAAGTATGTGCAATCTTAAGTTTATTTCCTTACTTGCTTCATCATCAAACTTTTTAAACAGTACATGACACAGCAGAAACAGTGCATTCTGAGACCATAGTTGAAATACCCAGATACATACTCTAAAAATTA
>Ga0209671_1005684_pt1 | contig 12657 bp, 8 predicted proteins | sample WorMetHERISLAND2_2_FD_187401 | JGI IMG/M metagenome (GOLD analysis project Ga0209671, IMG submission 187401) | Marine gutless worms symbiont microbial communities from Max Planck institute for Marine Microbiology, Germany - Olavius geniculatus... | ecosystem: Host-associated > Annelida >... | reverse complement strand
AAGCTGAAATCCAGAAGAAACTTATTGTAGTAGTAAACTCACGTTAATAATTTTTACAGTAATGGAAGGAAGAAGGTTATGTTTTTGACTGTATTCGTTTAGCTGACATTTATTGTTTCCATTTGGTACTGTGCAAGATTAGTCTGAAAGTTATTAAGAGCTTTTGGTGAAATTATTATAAATAGATAGTAGATAATGGCCGTGTGTTGTGTGAAGGGTGCGATGTGTCGTCCATCTCGTGTGCAGTCAATGCTGGCATCAAGAGCATGCCGAAGCTCAGTTATGGTTGGCACTCCACTCAATCTCTCCGAAATGAAGAAAGTAATTAATTCGCTGTGCTTCAATTGTGTTTTCATGCAATTAAACTGAAATACACAGATGCTACAGGTCGAAGTTGAGAATCATTGGTTGTATTTGCTATTTGTATACTTTTGCTAATAACCCATCTTGGCCATTCGTGCTGTTAACGTCGCACAAGTACATCTTGTCCATGATTTAATGGGTTAAAATGCAGCCAAACCGCAATTGGCCGATGTTCGTGCTTTACTGCTATCTTTAACACTTGCTGTCGTTCAGGCGAACATTTTATGATTATGTGATTTTGCTCAAAAAATTTCAACTGGAACTGGAATTTCAAATTTCAGAAAAATTTCAACTGGAACTAAAAATTGTTTAAATTGTTTTCACAAGCACGGTATAACAAATAGCAAGTGAATAATAAGTCTTTCAGCATGTGCAACTGTATAACATTTATTGTTTTTTTATTTCTGTCTTTTATTCTTATATTTTCAACCAAATACTCATACTTGTCTGTTAACAGTAATTCCTGCTATTTCTATTCTTATTTTTAGGACCAGCTAGTTGTTATTTTTAGTTTTGCTGAAACATCACAGTGTGTTGTGGTCACAGTGGCATTTTTGCTTTTTTATTTTGTTATTTTGTTTAACTTTTTTATTTATCAAAATAATAACATATTATTTGAATGTGTTTTTGTAATGACGCAGCTGGTCGTTCACATGGGCCAAATAGAACAGCCATGGGTGAGTGTTTTACTTATTTGGTCTGTTTAGTCAGTTTTGTATTTAGTGTTGTTAATTACTGTTATATTTAATTTTTTGTATTGCATTACTGCACTGTTAGTTCAGCAGAGGATTTAGCTGGTATAAATATCATTTGTCAGTTTCCACAGGCTTTTGAGGGTAATTGCTATTGCGCTACTTATAGAATTGTAACCAAAACAGCTTTACAATCTCAGAAATGGCAGTTGATTGGCATGAGCTAATGATACCACAGTGCTCTATGCGGCCATCCATTCCCCGCATCAGCGAACAATTGGCTTTGTGATTTGCATTTAGCAGGCATACCACCACCTGAATTAGTCACAGGATTTTACCCCATTGCCCGTATGCTACTACTCATTTCCCATATCTTTTAGGGTAGGAGGCTGAGTTGGTCTGAGCACGCAGTAGGTTAGCAACAAGCTCAAAGTTGTGTGCAAATGACCTACAGTGAGATTCAAACTGTAACCTTCATGCTTTTGCCTAATCTAAGAAAATCACATCATGCGATGGAAAATTAACATCACAACCAGTGCTGCAGTATGTTCTTCACAACTTTTGATAACTGTGGAAAGTTTCCCTGCTTGAAAGTGAAATTGAAAGTAGTTGTGGTTGTTGTATTGGTGTGTACAAATGCAGGGTGTGCCAGAAAAAAAACGTGGCACTTTACTTTTGTCCATATCTTTGCCAATTATTGATCGATTTTCAAAATTCTTTTACTGTCACACTCTGCGGACATTTTGCAATAGCGTGCTTATTACATATCCCACCACACTGTAAATGCGTCTCTACACTACCTTGTGAAATATCAATGAAATTTGCATTGATAACGATAATAACAAACAAACATTTTGTTAAAATTTTAAAAAACACTTCAGACCAACACTGCAGTAAATGGTCTGGATGACACTAAACTGTGTATGTCTAACACAGTTTAGTGTCATATGGATTATTTATAACAATGTTGGTTTAAAGCGTTTTTCATTAACCTAAATTTTTGTTATTATCATTACTTTTTGCTTACATTTATATTTCACAAGGTAGTGTAGAGGTGCATTAACCATGTGGTGGGAAATATAATAATCGCATTATTGCAAATAGTCTGCAGAGTGTGCCAGTGAAAGAATTGTGAAAATTGGTCAATAACTGGTGAAGACGTGAACAAAAATAAAGTGCCACGTTTTTTTATGACCCACGGTGTAGTTATAATAGCATTATATGTACCTGGTACTCTGTGTGTGTGTTTTAGAATTGTCCACACGGTCGACCAACCATACGACATCTTATCAATCTTGACCTACTTTCCTCATGACCTCATTTGCTGACCCACCTGCTATAGGGACAGCTAGAATTTTGAGTTGTACTGTCACAATTAATGAAAAAGTTGGAAGTAAGAATGCTCCTTAAAATATGGGTACTGATCCAAATGTAAGTCACAGAGACTTCACCAGTGAATTGTGAAGGCACAGCAGAAAAAAAACAGAACTTATATTCTCTGGTCCCTGGTCCCTGTTATATTCTTTGGTTCGTATCAAATGTACTGTGCCACAGCCGTATTTAAGGGGGGGAATTCTGAAAATGGTGAGAAAATATGATACACCTCTGGAGTCGGTATCCATGCCACAAGAAATTCCAGAGGCCAAAACACACTCGTTTGCACTGCATATAAACAATTGGCGGGTGTTGCATTTTGACAGAGCTGCAAACGTAAAATCATTTGCATACCTCCCGGCGGATCTTACGGAGCTTCCCTAGACCCCTTGGCTGGATTTGTGGAAAGAGGCTGTAGGGGTCCTTGGAGAAACAGTGAAGAGAGAGACGGGAAAAGGAAAAGTGTGTGATTGAAATGTGGCAGGTGAACAGCTGAAACACACGTGTACTGTAGCGTGGGCCACATTTTTCACACGACAGTATGATAACGCGTTTAAGAAAAAAATATGTTGGAAAATGCTTAGGACTTAATTTGTGCTGTTATTGTTTGGTATGGCGTACCATCATTTACTCTGGAAGCGGTATGTGATAGACGCCGTGATAGCTGGCAATAGCCTCAGCGCCATTTCATGTTGGCAGTTTTTGGTGTGTCAAACTGGCGTCTGGGGTATACGTTGTACAGTCTGTGCTTTTGATTTTCTGAATTGCTACGCACCAGATGCGTTTGTCAATGTCAGAATGCTTCAAAGCTGTTTCGAGCGGGCGCTTTGCCCAGTGACCCTGCTGTGGAGCTTTTGGTGGGACTACAGGCCCTTTAGTGGGCTGGACAGAAAGATACCCCTTCTCATTAACTCCCCATTGATTGGTGTCTTCGTATTTGGTGTCTCGATCTCGGCACCTCTGTTGACATTACCGGCGCTTCTTTGTCTACAAATGTTACTACTTTTGTATTTGATCTGCATAATGGTGTTACACTTGATATGTATAAGGCAAACTGTTTACTTTTCCACTGATGCAGCTGATCATGTTTATTGCAGGGCTTCTAGTGATTAAAAATGTTTGAATTGATTATTCTCCAGAAATTGATTGATCGTGAAAAATTAGGGATGGAAGTGGGCGGAGACTATTTTTATTTTTATTTTATAAAACGCCGTGTTAATATTCATAAAACAAATTGACACACTGAATAGTACCACCGTACCTATGAGAACTTATTCACCAGATTGCAAGCGCAAGAAATTCTTCGCCGTTAGCGTTGTATAATCATTTCAGAACGCCGTGCAGCTAATCTTAACGTCGGATCCTGCATCCGTTCGAAATGTTTATCCCCACATTCTGAAAGTATCGGTCCCCATCCATCCAGGTCTGCGGCCGCCACCGTAGTCTTTAGCCAGGTTGGACGCCGACAGACCATGGGTTCTTTTGCTCCACATACGCAGGTTTTTAGTTTGGGTCAGTATCTGCACCGGTCGAATATTAACTGAATAACCGCACACGTTATCGACAAACTAAATGTGTTGAACCACTGTTTGGAGTGTGTAAGTTCTTTTGACTCTCACTTGTTCTTCAGATTAATGCTACCCACATACGCAGGTTATTGGCCTGCAAAGTTCGTTTTGGTTCGAAGAGGTCTGCAAAGACGTGGTCCGGCTGCGCCAAGAAGACTTATTTGCTGTTTTTTTTCTTTCCGGGATAGTGTGCCAGTGACGGGCGAGTTAGTGAGCTAGTGAGTGAGTAGTTTATCGCTGGTACATCAGCGCACGGCCGAATGGCGTCCGTCTGGAATGATGCGGTCCGGCTGCGCCAAGAGGAAGTCGATGACACTTTGACGTTTGCTGCCGCGTTTCTGCTCGGTGACACCAATCCCTGCTTCTAGGATGTGCCTCAGTGTTGCTGGTCTGCTTTGGCTGATGCTACCCGCTGCTAGAATCGTGCGCCGTTTTCTTCCAGATTTTCTGCCGCCGTCGATCTGTTGTCGAGGTGATGTTATCTTCCCGTCCAATGAGCTGTTCTCAAGTTTCTGATCAAAATCTTTCTCTCCCCACTGTCGTTCCGCCTTGCTGCGTTCTACAGTGATACGCTCGGTACCTTTTTCTTGCTCAAGGTCATTTCGCGCCAGGCAACTTTGCATAAATCGTGAATCTTAGCCAACTATCTGTGGTTGATTCTGATTCTACATATGCTCAAGGTCATTCTTTTTTCAAGATGAAGCTGACAGTCCATATTGTCTTTCACCACGTCGCAAGTGGACAAGGCCAACTAAGCGGTTTCCGTGGCTCTCAAAAGTGGCACGATGTTCGCCAGCAATCTGCGATAAAGTTCACATTCTGCCATGACTCTCTTGCTCAAGGTCATTACGTCTTTGAAATTTACCGTGTTCAAGATCACGCTGGCAGGCGTTATTGTCTTTAACCGGGTGAGCTTGCCAGAGGTCAACTGGGTTACGACATTTCCTGGTTCTTGACACAACCTCACACGGACCTATTGTCTTAACTTGCTCAAGGTCATCAGGTTCATGAAGATTACGATTCTCAAGGTCATGCCGGCAGCTGATGTTGACCACGTGACAGCGGATGCCGGCAGCGGTTGGAACGTGCGGCTGGCTGGTGTCTGACTCTGGAGGAACGGACGCCTGCAGCCTGACTGCAATTGTCACTGACAACAGCGTCGCCGTGATAGCTGGCAATAGCCTCGGCGCCATTTCAACGCTTTCTTCACCTGCACGCGTCAACATACGACAGACGTCATTAGGCTATTTTTTTCACGGTTAGACTCGTACTGGCTAACTACCCTATCATTGTGTCTGGAGTGGTATAGTGGGTTACTCTATGGCGCAGTTTTACATGACCAATTACGAAGGACATTGCACATTTTACATTACGTAGTTATTTGTGATAACGGTTTACCATTATTATTATTATTATTAGACTACAGCGGACAGGTCGCTACGCTCCCTGTCTTCTTGATCTTTGCCATAGTATCGTTAAGTTTATGAGAAGAAAATTTGTTTCGCAGAGGTGAAAAAAAGATGAAATGAGAATGGTCTACATATTATTAAGTAATGAAACTGAGCGCAGGGCTCAGCAACATTGCTTGGAAAAAAGTGTAAAAATATTAATTTTTAATAACGTTTAATTTGGAAATTGAATTTGTAAATGGCGAACGAAAAACAAATCAAGAAGTTGGAATTTAGGTGGTTAAAAATGTACGTTTTTTGCTAAAAATTTCATACGCAGGTTGTCCAGCTTTATAAGCCATTTCGGCACAATTCTTTCTTGAAATGTGCGCCGCAGCTAAAAATGCAAAAAAACAATAAAACCCTTTATTTTGGGGGTTCAAGGTCACTGAAGGTCATCGATGTGGACACCATTTAATGTTCGTCTCACAAAGTTTGTTATGGTAGGCAGTTATATATGTGCCTATCTGCAACTGTTTTACGCTAAAGAAGCCAATAACCACTGTTTAGGGGGAGGGGGATAGCCGTTTTAACGCCCGGCTACGCAGGCTTCCTTGAACCGAGAGGGTCGGGACCTGGACTGCTAACGTCTGCGTTTAATGCTGCAAATTTTATGTGCAAATTGTTTTGGCTTATCTCCAGCCATTTCGTCGCAATTTACTCTTAGAATGTGCGCTGCACTAAAAATTGCGAAAAATTCATCAAGACCACCACTTTTAGGGGTTCAAGGTCGTTCAAGATCATCGATGTTGATAAATCTAAAAATCCCGTCACCAGTGTTTGTTATGATAAAATGCATGTTTGTACCTATGTGCAATAGTTTTCATAGTAGATGAGCCAATAACGGTAAAATAACGTCTTTTTAAGGAGAGTACCCCTCTTTGACGTCTTCGTTCGAGAAGAACTCTTTCACACAGGGGCACGAAATTTTGTCACACAAAAACTAGAGTCCTTGGGGCAGCCCACAGTGAAGATTTCGTGATCCTAGCTTGCACCGTTTTGATAAGGCTCAAGGGTGTGACGGACGGACGGACAGACACTTCGACGATGGCTAAGACGCGCGAAGCATTACTTGCTGTCACGCGTAAAACGGACAGGATATTGAAGATAGACATGTTAATCGTGCATGAAATGTCGAGTATAGTGTTAGCAAAACGGGGTTTACAGTAGGCCTATTTATAAGCGAACTGGTGAGGACTTAGAAGCGTGGTAAGACGGGAGTATTTTAATTTGTATTCAAAGGCTTAACGCTCAGTCGAGTTCAATCATTAAGTGGTTGAGAAAAAATCGGAAAAAACTCACCGCAAACGACGTAAGTAAAGAATCTAGCAAAATCGAGTGTCAGTAGTGTATACTTTCTCCGACTCGCTGCTGGCTTTCTGAAATCGGTATATACTGAAGTCTTTTTCTTTTTGTTCTGCTACCTGCATGAACTAACGCACTGTTTGCCTGCCACTTCGCTTGTGTGCTACCACGAGAGCCGGTATAAATGGTCTGAGACTGAGACTGAAAGTGCATCAGCTGCCGTAGGGCCTACGTACATTGTAGTCTCGAATAACCAGCACATTAGTACTGGTTATTCGAGTAGCGCTCGTAAACGTTTTTGAGCTCGTGTTTCGAAAAAAAGTTTTAAATGCTTTTTCGATATTTCCGCATCTTGCAAATGATTCTGGCAGTAGATTAATCCGAAACATGTTTGAGCAAAGCCGAAAAATATTCGAGCCGAGCCTAACGAGCCGAATATTTTTCTTTACTTTGAACGTCTCACGTGTATTAGTTTTCGTGTAAACAATTGTATCATATTATATCATACGCAACTTCTGACAACGGAAACATGAAATACGACGTACATCCAAAAAATATGCAAACATTTTTACGAAAAACGTGCAATGGTGTGTGTGAAAGGTAAACACGACAAACAAAAAGTACTCTTACAGAAAACCATCGTTTACAACGAATTAAAAACGTTAAAACAGACAGATTAAACATGCAAATAAAGTCTCGTCGCGTGTTCGTGGGTTAGTAAATGTCTTCGTACAACATTCTAATAAAGATCTAGGCCTATATGGTTTTGCCAAAGCAAAAGCGCTGCAGGTCACGAAGCACAATGGTGAGTTTGCAGCTGAAACAGCGATAATAGCCTACGCGAAATATACAACGGATAAAAACACAACTGAAATCAAAATTGCAATGCTGTATAAGCTAGTTCAGTAGTTTACTGCGGAATAAATAGATACCGGTAATCATTAAAAAACAAGAAAGCCCAGCTATCGCTAGGGACCTAGAATTACTAATAGGAAAGCATCCAAGGTCAATGATTATCATGTCATTTGAAAGCCAATATGCGACTTTCTATTAGTGATCAATATAGCAACCTAAGCCCTATTTCGCGCAATTTAGCCGCAATACATTCGTGACAGACACAGACAAACGGATGACAGACGACAATCGTGCCATAGACGCCCACAGCATAGTTTTAGCGCGTCAAAAATATGAACGGGAACATTGTGAATAGCATTTAAGTTGTGCCATTAAAACAGTGGAAAAGTTTGTTTTCCAATTACGAACCATATTCCACTTGACTGCTAGTTTGTAACAAAAATTAACAATCAAAATATTTTTTAATATTTAGCATGTAATTTGCATGTGACGACATCGCGACAACCGGTGGCGCAGGTACGTGGAACGGTGGAAGCACACGACGCAAATATCTTTCCAGGCAGCAAGATAACGCACTGAACGATTAACTGATTATTATTACGCGCGAAAGCAGCTACTGCTTGCAACGCCTCTTAGCCATCGCAATTCTGTCCGTCAGTCCGTCTGTCCATCCGTCCGTCTGTCACACGAATAGATCAGTCAAAAACGGTGCAAGCTAAAATCACCAAACCTTTACCTTTGGCTGTCTGTAAGACTCTAGTTTCAGGAACCGTAAAGCTTTTCCATAAATTCGAAGAGGGTCATTCTGAACGAGGGCGCTAAATGAGAGGGGGTGGGAAAAATTTGCGAGTTTTAGCCAGGAAGTCGCTGTATCTCAATAACGGTGCGAGATAGGGCATAGGTTACTATATTAATCACTAATAGGAAGTCGTACACTGGCTGTCGATTGCCACCGAGATCAATGACCTTGGATGACCTTGAACATCAAAATAGGGTTTTTATGGATTTTTAGCGATTTTGGGCTGCGACACAAGTCTATATTATTCACAAGGTGGCGCCCCGGAACTATCGTTATGCGATCCAGATAGAGAATTTGGTATTTGTATATTAACTTAGCGTGAACACCCTAATTTTCAGCTAAACTACAGAACTGGAACTGCTATAGGCTTTCGCACGCATTAGCTCAAATTTCTTGTTGTTCATAGGCACAACCATAATACTGACACGGTCATTCAGACACGCCGTCAGGCAAAACCGACGCCAATTTCAAGCACGAGCCTATCATACAGGTGCAGCAAAAAGTATTAAGATGTTTGTCATTTTCTGAGCAACCGCTTGGAATTTTAACGCAAAAGTTTACACATTTATCATCTGTTTACGCCTGCATGAAAAGGCCAAACGGCATTTGATGTTTTTTTTAACTTTTTGAGTGCTTTTGCTTTTGATTTTGACTGTGGAATGTGCGTATTGCGAATTGGAAGCAAACGGCTGCTGATGGCTCTTTATGTATTATGCCCATCACGTGCAGTCTGGTCTGTAGTCGGGTCTGTACATGAAGCATTCAGATGCATCGCGCCTGTGATGCATACATGTAAGTCTGCAGCTCCATCATGTTTTTGACGGTCGGTCACTACAGGTGCTCCAAGTTTATCGACCGAAGTTCCGATCAACCGAGGACAGCCACATCCGGTAGTTAGTTTGACCACGTAGTGGGACAGGGTTTGCCACTACAGTAGGGCTATCTTTGTTCATTGATATTTTCTGAACGAAAACGACAAATCACATGACGCACGATGTTATTCAGTCTGCTAGTAATGTTAAAGTAAGCTAGTGTACGATAGCATAACAAAAAATTACCGGTAATCAGACTGATGCAGCGCCCGTCGCAAATGAATATACTAAAAAAATTAAATAGTTAAACCAAAAAATAATGGAAAAAGTATAAAATGATTAGAACAAGTTCCGCTGTCCGTGAAGTCGGTTCGCTGATGTACAAGCAGTTTATATTATGGTGCTAAGTAGCATTAGTGGAACAAGCAAGTTGTGGGTCTGGGTGAACGGTTATGTGAGATGTGTTGTTCGAATGGTGAAAATTTAAATGGTTAAGCCTAAATGGCATATCCGCAAGTGATAAGCCTATTAACATCACAATATAATCTTATGACAGATCACGAATATCAGTTTGTCGAGGCGTTGCGCAGCCAGGAATACAATACGGTGTATTAACAGGTATCGTCAAACAAAAGTCTGCTTGCACGCAGGTGAGAACGCGATATAAGCTAAATAGAGGGCGTGTCCGTCGAGACGGAATAATAAGACATTTTGTCACGCAGACTAAGCACAGTAAAGGTAAAAAAAGGTAAAGGTCGTCAATTTGTATAGCGCATCATCATAAACACGCCTCTAATGCGCTTTCGTCACTAACCAGAGCCGCCTGCCGCACGACCACTGTGTGCAGCCTGCAGGACACAGGCTGGCGCAGCGGCCGGCTAGGCAACCCCAGTTAGCTGTACCAAGGTCCCCACCTTCCGTAACCCATATAAATGAGTTACTACTCATTTTACCGTCCCACGGAGGGTAGAAGGCTGAGTCGACCTAGCACAATGAGACACGTGTCTGCATAATGTACGCGTATTTTACCAAAGACGTTTAGAAGCTGGTTTTTATACTACAGTATGTGCAGGCATGTACCATCGACTAACTGTTACCATCCGCGCCTACGATTCGAACTTCTGTTTTGACATATGGCGCGTTACAAATGCAGACTACTTACTTACTTACTTACCATGTTCATCACAATGTCGTAAATATCTATTACGCAGCCGTCCTATAAGCCGCATTACCCCTGTTTTTAGTATCTCTATCTGTCTCATACGAACTTCTACCATTTAAAAAGCAAAAAAAAGGAGGAATAAAAACAAAATTGGCGTGAACTTCCGCCGGTGCGTGCCGGAATAAGCGACTAGTTTACAGGATTAGAGATCAAGGTCACCTAAAGTTAATAGCTCAACAAATGCTTAACGCGAGTGGTTTTTTAATATATTGACTGACTAATTCAGTTGCTTCAGGATACAACTCTTCAATATTTATCAAATCGTTGTCATCGCACGTATTCAAGTCAATGTGAATATAAAATTCGATATTATAATTATTTTTATCAGCTGCACTTGGTTTGCTTAACTAATCAAAGTTTAAAAAATTGCTGGCGTGATATCGCATTTTTATTTTCAAATGTAAAAAAGAACATCCACAAACGTTAATTGTAATTGCGCGCGTGAATGAATCGCTGCGCAGCTGATCGCTGCATTCCCCTGTCTGTCTGTCTGTAAGCAGCTCTACGCTGCTGGTTGGTGGCCTCCACTCGCTACGTGATCAACATACTTTTATCCTGGCTTCCGGGCTTTATCGTCCACGTCGAATAACCAGTGGGCACCGTCTCCCACTTTTTTTCCAGCGAAATAAAGCTTTTTTTCACATTGCATGTTTCAACATTTAATATTTAAAAGAAATCGCTTCTTGTGCTGCTCAAGCGATTTTGCGTATTTCTATACATTTCTCCGAATCGTTGTCTGCCTGTCGGCCCTTTGCCTAACCGTTCTTCGAATTTAAACGCCATTTGGAAAGTAAACTTTAAAAGGCTAATAGCACATTCTGTTAGATGGAAAAAAATCTTGGGTCAAACCCTAACTAAAACATGCAATCTCAAATTCCTGCTGCCACACAGCGAATACTGACGAAGATTGATTCAGTTTTTGCCGAATTATTTTGGTCTTTGTTTACAATAGTTTCTGTACAGCTGATACAATTATAAGCTCTAAAGACTACAGTGTATTGTGGGAGTGTAAAGAGTGTAATCAAAAATATTTATTTCATGGCTGCGATCGACGGTGTGTTCTGCATGAGACGTGCGTGTTACAACGCGGGTCGCCGTGCTGACAGATAGACATGGTACAAAATATTTTTGAATACACTGAGTACGATTTTATCGCAGTATTCCTGTACGCATGGCAGTTTTAAAACAAAGCGCAAAACCAGCAAGAATTCGAGCGGAATTTTGCTTTGCCACAGTGAAGCCCAAGTATCTTCCACCCCACTTATTGTTTAGAACTACGTCATCCTGCGAACAACCGGCTCGTAGGCCAGCACTGTAGCAGTCAACGACCAGCGTGCAGGCCACGCACCGGATTAACGCAGACACAAGACGAGCGACCACAGCAGTGCAACTGCAAGCTCTTCATTTGACTTCACAGCGTAAAATCCCATCTACACTCATTCATGAACTCACAAGACGAGTGACAAGGTCTCGCCGACCGGTGGCCTCCGCTAGATGTTGGCACGATCGCATTGGCGTCACTCAGCTACCACGAAATCTAGCTAGACTGAACGAAATGACAAAAGAAGTCAAAGAATTAAGTGCAGGACGAAAATTCCGCCGTAATAACGTTCGTCTGCTCTATGGAGTTCGGAGTAACGATCCTATTGGCGTCACGTTGCGTCTGTTTTGGCGCAATCGAGGAAAGCAAACTTTTTTGGTTTCTAGCTACGGAAGCGTCTTCATCAGATGATGATGCTGTTAGGCATCGAGAGCGTCGACGAAAAGAAATGAGCGCCGCACATCATTGATCGTACGTGTCATTGTTAACAAGCTCATGTCATCATCAACAGAACACAGGGATATGCCGCTGATGCTGCTGCTGTCGTTGGATTAACCTGTCTCGTTGTATTTTGCCGCCAGTGTGCCTGTCAGGTAACGCCGCCGTCTTTCTCCGTTTCTCGATCACTCTCTTCTCATCAACTTTATTTAACAATTTTCACATAGCTCGTCGTAAAAACGTAAGGAAGAAAATAAGTAATGCTCGTTTTAAGACATTTTAAAATGTTTGTTAACGCTGATGTAAAACGTGACCCCCCTCCCTTTCGCGTTATGTAACTTACTGATTAAATTCGTCGCTTACTACACATATTTTTTTATATTTATCAAATGTCAGTCATCACAAATGACTGTATAAATTTGAAATTATAATATGTTCTGTTTTTTATTAGTAGCACATT
>Ga0209671_1005683_pt1 | contig 12658 bp, 7 predicted proteins | sample WorMetHERISLAND2_2_FD_187401 | JGI IMG/M metagenome (GOLD analysis project Ga0209671, IMG submission 187401) | Marine gutless worms symbiont microbial communities from Max Planck institute for Marine Microbiology, Germany - Olavius geniculatus... | ecosystem: Host-associated > Annelida >... | reverse complement strand
CAAACAGTCCCGCACTCAAGGGAACTCGCAGGCAACGGTACGTCACCTCTTATCAATAAATACTCAGCGTATTTTTTGTGACCACTTAGTAGTAAGAGATTCACGGTGCTGATATTGTTGCAGTGTAATAGAAGTTTATTCGGCTTATTTACTAGATGTATTTTGTACGGTAGTTTTTGTAGTTTCAATAATTTTAGTAGTATTTTTTTAGTAATCAAGAAATTTTATATATTAAGGTGGCCAGCATGGTTGACCTCAGGAATTTCTGCATGGCAATCTGGCAGCTGTATTATTTTTTGTTGTGAGAGTTTTTTGTTGTTTAAAAACTTGACAAATATGTTCTAAAAGTTGCTGCTGGGAATAGTTTCTTACACAAGTTATCCGTCGTTCTGTTCGTGATTGCTGTTTGAGCTAAATAAATTTTTCTTCTTTTATTCGATGAACGTAGCACGGCGCTGGTGGCCACCAGTGTTGAGACCAAGTCTGTTTTCCTGAGCCACAGATCTACCTAAGTAGCTAGCTATGACACATCTCTCCGCAGTCGGCAACGAAGCGTTCTCCCGTCGCTGCCGTAAAAAAAACTTGGAACAGTTTGCCATCAGAAGTGACATCTTCAAAGTGCCTGCAAACATTTGAGACCAAACTCAGAAATCGTTCGTTTTCTTCGTCGCTGTGCATTTGACTGATAAGTGACTGTGATGTGGTTCCTGCGGTTAGGGGAAGTCAGGTAAAGTCGGGGAAAAATCAGAAAAAATCGAGGAATTTTACATTCCAAAGTCGGAGAAAACTCAGAGCGTCGGGGAAAGTCAGGGAATTTAAAAGTATCTGGGTGCAAAAGTTAGCAAAGATGCAGAAAAAAATTTTGAACTGTTGCACGCAGTTTAAAATTTTTTCTGCTCGCTTCGCTCTCAGATTGTTTGTACCTGCACTTTTAAATTTGTTCCACCACCCTTGTTTCTGGTGTGATTGCAAGCATTTGAGAAAACCAACCTTGTTATTTCAGGTGAACAAATTAGTCGTCAAAAATGATTTATTTTGTCTTGGAAAGTCGGGGAAAAGTTGGAGAAAATGAATTCTGCAGAGTAGTTGGAACCATGCATTGGCATTCTTCACTTTAAAGTGTATTGTATTACTTTTGTTGTGAAAGTTTTTTTTTTGTTTGAAACCTCCACAAATTGGCTTTAAAATAGTTTCTTACACAAATTTCCAGATTGTCTGTCATTAGCATTATACTGGTGTGCTGGAAGGGTGGCTACAAATCTGGAATACTCCGGGAATTCTGTGCAGCCTTGGAGAAAAATTGTAACAAAGAAAATAATGTCAACAGATGTGGTTGCCGGGGTACAAAACATGCTCATAAATACGTTTGCTCACACAGATTACCATAATTCCAACTACTGATAACTTTGTTGCGATAACCTGTGGAGAAGTCAGTTTATGGCTTTGGAAAAGCCTGGAAAAACTTGGGGGATTTTTTCTCCTGCTTTATGGCCAAAAATTGGCCATCTGACCCCCTGACTGAGGGGAGCGCTACATTTGCAGGTTTCAGCTGCAGCTCAGCAAGGAGCAGAAGCTTGCGACAGAATGTGATACGAAAACACCGTTCAACGGCCACAAAGACATCCTACGACGTCTTGCCGTCTTTCATGTCTTTCAGACCCGCGACGACAGCTCTGATCAGATCGACAAAGGTAATTGATATTTGGGAAGTTAGCACTTCTCTGGAAAATCTGTAGATATCGGGGAATTTGCTGACAGTCCGGTAATTTGCTGATGTCATGGAATTGTCACATAAGAAATCTTGTTTACTGTTTACTTCTTGTTTGGGACATTGTTTATTAGCATGATGTCGCTGTAATGTTTGTAATGTTGCCATCTTTTGGCTCAGTGTATTATGCTAACGGTTACGTATGATATTTATTATGAAATTATAATTGAAATACAAACAACTTGTGAAACTAGTCACAAAATATAACTCTTAATTGGACTGCATGAATAAAAACTAGTGACAATAGCAGCATTCATGCCTTGCTTACCATTTCACAGTCGGTTTTCATACGTGTAAAATTTAATTATAATGATATTATTATTTTTTTTAATACCCCGGTAGTAAAGATCTGGGGGGTTAAAAACTAAACCAAGGTCCGATGTGTCGTTTGTACAAAAACTATTATTAGTTTTAAATTGTATTATATTATATTATTATTACAATATTACCACAATATTATTAAATTGTATTAAATTACATTATTATTATTATTATAAATGTACAAAACATCAGTTTATACGCTTGTTAACGGCAAGAAGAAAATGTCGTTGGGCGTACAACACAAAGGCCTGCTGGCGAAGCTGTCACATGTCAGGTGACCTTAATGACGTTAATCATGCACCTAAATATTGACTGATCAGATGGAAACGTCTTATAGTAATGCATTCATGTACACTTCGAGTTTACGTTCAGTCAACTTCAGTGTTAACAGGTCCAGAGTTCTATCAGATGTGTGTTTTCTCTGAGCAACTTTGATGTAGTCGAGCGTCTGAGCCAGTGACGTCACTGAGTGATGTAGCTTCAACTGACACTGAGTCATCAGATACAGCGACAGAGTCAGCTGACTGATGCAGGTATCAGAGAGATTGTCACGGCACTTACAATCGACAATCAGTGTCAGTGCAGTCAGTGCGACAATGTCATCGTCCATCAACTGAATGAACTCCGGATATGTTGAAACATCGGGCATGTCATCAGCATACAACAGCATGTTTACGTTTTGTGTAGACAACTGTAAACACTACTGATATTCGCCATGTTTGTACATGTACAGCGCCTCAAAGTCTGTTGTGACAATCGTGACTACAGAACCAAAATCTTGTGCCACGAGCTGACGATATGCTGTCAGATGTTCAACCGCAGACTTCTGCAGTAACTCAACCAAATCTGATGTATTGAATTTCTTTGCATTCATCACTGAGCGTTCTGAGTTTAGCCAAACGGATTTGCATCGACATTTTAACAGCTGACTTACTGATAGAAACAGAAGCACATCACTTATGAACAGCTGTGGGCCATTACTAATGCAATTTTTGTAACGTTTGAATTCATCACTTGATAGTGTTTGTCTAAACTGACAAGAATTTTTGCCTGCCAGATATTTGACATGCAAATAATATGTGAATAATTTTGTGGTGAATACAGAGAGAAATTGTGGTTGTTGCTGTTGTTTCAATGCAGCAGTTTGTACACTTTGGTACAACTTTGCTAAGCCTATCATACTGTCAACGTTATCATCGAACTTGGGTAACATTTCACCGTGTAAAACATGTGAACTGCACTGTGAGTGGTCTTGTGACCTTGTCTCCAGTGTACAATGATCTATCGCCATCTGGCATTGTCCTGTAGTGTAGTACAAAACTGCCAAGTAGACATTTGCCAGGCAGTGAGTGGAGTCGCTGTCAGAGTCTTTACATCTCAACGCTCTGTACAGATACGCCTTGGACAGTTCAATCTCTATCAGTGACATGGTGCTGAGTGATTTATTTGCCACAACTTTCATCAACTTGGCAGCTATGTTCAGTGACAACACACTGGTGGAATGATAGGAGTTACGGCAAATGTCAGCAAACTGTAGTCCACATATTGTTGCCAAGATATCTATCAATTCGTCGTTGAGACCATGTTTTAGCGATCTGGATGCAACATGTAGAAGTGCTACTGCTCCGAAGTAAATAGAGAGATGTGAGTCGATCTTTGTCCATTGAGTCATACAACAAACACATGATTGTGCAGTTAGAGGTCCGATGTACACAATCTTAAACTCTGCTTTCTCATATGCTATCCATGAGTCTAAGAGTGATCTGTTCTGTTTCCAGTCAACAAGCGCTGAAACTGCATTCTGTAATTCCACACTGGTAGTGATGTCATGAAATAATCGCAAAACGTGTTGTGGACAGTTATCGAGCTGTAAACATTTTCGTATGTAATTGTCAGCAAACCACGTTGATAACCACGTCTCATCTACTGACATCAACTGATCTCTGATATTTGGTAGGCTTAATGAATTGTCCACTAAATTACAGTTGTTAATGAAATAATGTTGACAATGTCCATTAGTCAGCAAGTGAGCTAGAGTATGCAGTAGTTGGACACATATTCTAACAAGGTTTACATCATAAGTCCACCAGCTGCTCGATTTGATTTCAGAAGCCCATAACATCATAGTTTTAATGTGATAGTTGCTCAGTAATTTTGCTCCAGAGCTGTCAGCACAGTCTGCTAATCGCTCAGTCTTTACGAAATATCGTAACATGTGATAGACAATCTGCTGCACTGGCGACCACCTATTTATTAGTACAATTTCTGCTCGTGAGAATGACAGTCTCCACTGACACACGCCCATCGATTCATGTTGTCTACACCGACGATGTGCCACAGGTACCACGTCACATCCACTGCTGACAACAAGATCAAGAGTTGCTGAGTCTGGCCAGTTGTAGTTTCTGTGTTGTGTTGGCCAATCAGCCGCTTGTGATGGCCACATCAGACAACGCACGCAAGGTACTTGGTCAAGTGATAAATCTGCTGACTCACCTGGTGGGCGAAGAACTGCTGCTGGTCCATGAATTTCATGAATTTCTGCTTCAGCAAAGGGTAGTTCATTTGTTAGATGCATCCCTCTGTCATACTCCACCACGTTGTAGTTGTCTTCATCACTGCATTGTGACAGTAAGTAACATAACTCCAAGTACACATAGCCAGGTAAGTGACTGTCAATGATCTCATGTACCTTGACATAGTTGTGAAACTCAGCTGGTAACTGTGTTGGCGGTGGATGTTATTGCCAGCTGAGTGTTGTAGTGGTACATCACATCAATATCACCGACAAGTGGTAAGATCGGTGCAATGTAGAACTCAGCAACACTTCCTGTTGTCAACGGAATGACAGCGACGTCAGTGTCGTCCTTGTCTGACGGCCGCCCACTCGCAACTGCGCTGCACCACCCTGCAGCCTCTACAGCGTGTTGACTTCTGGATGCCGGACACAGCTGACAAGTGCTTAGCAGAAATTCTGTAACTATGTCATCTAAACTGAGTTCACGCGACATTATTTCAACTACCAACGACCTGCCGGAACAATAATATTACTAATAACAACAACAATAATGATACACCATTGCCATGACTCAGGCAACATCAAAGAAAAGTCCCCAGCAAAGAAAAGTCCCGTAGTTTCTCTGGTGCTTTCACTTTCGATTTCTCTCTAGGAAGTGCACAGTAAGTAAATAATATCAAGCAATCTTAGCTTGCTGTTATCCATAGCTGTATGTTCTGCGGTGAATATTGTGTCTTTTTATCTGTCTCATTTCTGTAGCATGACATGGGACAAATGGTAAAATCACTTGTGTCTGTCTGTTCCTGTATTTCCGTGTGCTATGATCAACATTTAATGCAATTTTAATGAATTTTTGAACAGTAGCTAAAGGCACAAAATGCAAGATCAAGTTTTCCATAATTCTTACCTGTGTAAATTAAGGTTGTAATGCATTTTCAGTGGGAAGGCTCGAGTACCATAGCCCGTAGTGGCGGTTAATAGCTCAAAAGACGTCTCTCAGGGTCTGCTATAGACACAAAGCACAAAAATAATGCAAGTCCCTAATTTGCTCTTTCACAGGCTGAATGGAGTTCAAGCCCTGTGTTAACAGCAGGCACTCTTTCCTATGGAAAAGCCAAAAATTCGACCGCTCACAGAATCTAAACCCCTGATCTGATTGAAATAAAATTTGGCACAGTTGATTACGTTGACAAGACGACCCCCTGTGCAAAATTTTAGGCAAATCCATCCATGGGGGGCTTTTCGGCAAATAGGTGAAATACACGCAAAAATTTTTATTCATAGCAATATAAATGTACAAAACATTAGTTTATACACTTGTTAACGGCAACATTTAAGGACTTGCACATCGAAAACAGCGAAAATTACAAAAGGTGATATTGCCCGCATCACACTGACTGTGTGTCAATGTGCTGCTGAATAATATCACCTAGTAGGACGGCCGCGTTAATAGCAAGAAGTCCAGCTATCGCTAGGGAAGGCCGACCGTATCGCCTACTTCGGAAGGCTAGCATCCGACTTCTGGTCGAGGAGAGGGATTTCCCGACGGTGATTACAGTTCCGTACACGCTATGGTGATGCTGCTATCGAACGCTACAGTTAGCGCTGGTATAACCAGGCTTGCCGTGGATATGAAATTTGCCATCCATATCCATATCTACAGATTTTCCGTGGATATCCATGGATATATCCATATCCACAGAAGCCTATCGTCCGTATGTATAGCCACTAAATTTTCGCAAAATGCATCAGTGCCAGAGCGTCCATTTCCCCAGGCATTTGTTTTGTGAAACTGTTAAAAATAAATAACAGTAAAAAAATAAAGCACATTTACGTTGAAATGTGGTTTTAGAAAAGTATTTTCTGGCTGTCATGAAAATCTACTGTAATTATTCTATTGCCCTTGCTATAGCCGACCGTTAGGTTGAGCCTTGGGTACGATATGTCGTATCTCAGTCGTCTCTTTAACCGTAACAATTGTATTGTGCCTAAACGGTACGTCGTAAGGAGTTGGCGATACTATTGGATAGGGCGATAACGACTACCTATAAGCTGTTGAAAGTAACCATGTCTCGCGCCTACGATTCGAACTTCTGTTTTGACATATGGCGCGTTACAAATGCAGACTACTTACTCACTTACTTACTTATCTGCAGCTTTTTGACCGCAATTTGGAATGCAGTGCTTCTGCCTGCAGCCGTCACTTGCGTGCGCCAAATTACCGTATTTTATCCTAGCACTGATTTCAGCGTCCAGTATAGCAACGTCACCAGATCGTGTATGGGACTGCAGTCACTTTGGGAAATCGCTATCTTTCCGCAACCGGAAGTCGGACACTGGCCTTAGATATAGGCGGTACGGTCGGCCCATCGCAGCAACAGCTGGGATTTTTGTTCTCCAAGACGCACGTTGAATTCATGTACGCCTACGGGTATAGATAGAGTGAACGCTTTGAAGAACACTTGGTTTGTACTTCCTACTAACATTAAATTTGTTAGGAATCCAAAACGTTTGTAATTTTGTTACCGTTTGATAAAAAAGAGTAAAAATAATCTCACAAATTGATAGACCGTTTGTTGCCCAAACAACAGCATTAAAGCACCGTAAAGCTGCTATAGTGCTAATAAATTAATTTAGGCTAATTAAATAATGACGTGCTGATGTGAGTGATTATTCATTTGACTCAATAACATAAATAAACGAGAAAATGAAGAGTAAGAACGACAGACAGAAAAATATTATACAGAGATAAAACACTTAAATATTCAGTTTAATTAACAAATGCGACAGCACAATATCCATGGATATATCTATGGATATCCATATCCACGGCAAGCCTGGGTATAACAGACGTCACGCCTTTTAATTAGAATTGCGGCCAAACCGCTGGAGATAGCGACATGATTACTATTGACGGCCTATAAACTCGTCATCGCCCTATCCAGCGGTACCATCGCCGACCCCCTCCGACGTACCGTTTTGGTTCTCTTCCATGTCGTAACTGCGTACGTTGGACATTAGCCAGGGCAACAAGTGTTTCACCCTGCTGTGGTGCCTCGAACTCTGATCCTTACTGGCCCTTACCACGACGCTGAGCTTTCGACATATATCTGGCACGAAATCGGCAAAGCAACTGGAGCCTTCTAAAGTTTCAGGAAAGTAGGCCTATGGCAAAGCAAAGATATCAGTAACCAGGTCCAGACCAAGACAAGGTTACTGTCGGCATGTATGATGAGTGTCCTGCTGTACGCGGCCAAAACATGGACGTTCAAAAAAAGTGACATGAACCGTCTCCGGGTTTTTAAAATGAAATGTTTACGGAGGATATTAAACAACAGATGGCAACAGAGAATCAAGAACGTTGCGATTTCCACCCTTGCGATCTGGTGCCGCGTTGTCCATTCTCGCGATTTCAGTCACCCCCATTAAACGTAGTTTTTAGCAGCTCAAATTTCGACCCTTTACGTTCAAGGACACCTGCGCACGATGTTGCCTCGTCTAGCATGACAACGGTTGCAGATAGAGATAGACTTGCTGCTAACCGTAACAAGAACTGCTAACGAGCTTTTAAGGTACATTAATGGTCTTAAACGACCGTGATCCCGCTACCGCGCAGACTCTAAGAGTGCGTTGCTACGAAATGGATAAAGATATACCTAAGCAACCTGCGAACAGGGGAACGGCTATATTTATGTAAGCCTACAACTTTATTTGTCAGGCTGTCGCGTGTCTTATGAGCTTCGCTCAAATTATTTGTTTACAGTTTTTCACCATTTCTCGTAGGCGTGTGCATGGTTTCGCATCGTGTAGACTAAGCATTTTGGCGAATTTCTGTTTATGTTTGTGCAATGAAACCTTTGTAATGGGCTGCCATGTTACGGCGCGTTAGAAATCGACCATTGTAATGTGGTGACGTCATAGAATTAAGCCGAGCGTTGTCGACACAAGTTGATGGAGATGCGACTCAAAGCTTTGTGAAGTGTGATGTGTAGGCTTACTGCTCAATTCTAGGAGCTTTTTCATAACATTAACGCCAGTTTCACAACTCAGCTGAGAAATGCTGCAGCGTCTGCTGCTGGTGGTTGTCATAGCAACGGCTGTATCAAAAAAGGCGGCGCGACGGCTGCTAAATATTATGATAAAGATGACGAACTCACTGCTGAAAAGCGAGATTATGAGGACGATTATACTGTCGACGATGATGATGATGCTGATAAAATACAACTGGATGTTGAGGATGACAAACTCAGTAGAGGTTGGTTACGTTCTCAGTGACCACAGCTGTTTGTCAGTCTGCCGCCGGTCTTGGCAAGTATTCTGATATAACAGAGCTACGACAAATATAATGTTTCTTGAGAACTGCAGACTGCACACAGAAACCAGTGCACAGGCGTGCTACCAAAGCTGACAGTTTTCCGTAGCATAGGCCTACCGTACGCTGCCACTTGTGGTGTCGGAACCAAAGTACACGGTGTTTCATAAAAAGGACCCCTTTTGTTTTTTTCATAATTCACTTAAATGATGCATGCAATTTTTACCAGTTGTTGCTGAATAAATACTATTTCAAACTTTTTTTAAACAAAACATGGCGGTTGATTAAATATTTTTTGCTAGTCGTGATGTAATGCTGACATTATAATGTGTCACGGGTACAAACAGGCTAATCCCAATTGGTGCTGCCAGTTGCTACCTTGCTTCAACGGTGAAAAATCTGGTTTGTTGGTGTCAAATATTTGAAGTTTTACAGTTGCAGCCACAAAGCGTGCAAAGCGATCGAATTCACGTGTTTGTGGGGATAGTTGGTCTTTCACATGTTCGAGCAAGACAGTGCACTAGCACACTGAGCTTGCAAGATGCTGAGTTTTTGGACCACAAGACGCACGATTTCATGTTTCCATGTTGCTCACTGATGATACGATAAGCATTTTTCATTAGCGAACCAGATTAAGTTCACCATCGAAGCAGGGTAGTAACTGACGGCACCAGTTGAGACTAGCAAGTTTGTACCTGTGACACATTATGACGTCAGCGTTACATCACGACAAGCAAAGAATACTTAATCAACTGCCATATTTTGTTCAAATATTTCGAATTAGTATTTTTTCAGCTACAACTGGTAAAAAATTCATGTAAATTGCTCATAATTTGAGTAAATTATAAAAAAACAAAAGGGGTCCTTTTATGAAACACCGTGTATTAGTGAGTAGAGGGGGCATGCCCCTAACTTTTACAAAATTATTCAAGCTTAACTGATTAGTGTTCAGTGCCGAAGTTAAAAAGGACGCTAGATGCTTGTTTTTTTGTCACGTCCGCTCTCGTGTGTTTTCCTCACGCGTGTAATCTGAGTTGTATCGAAAATGTTAAATTTGGCGTCACTGAGTACAGCGAAACATCTTGATAGCAAAGTTTTTTTCTTAATTTGGAGAGTTGACACTGTCCGCTTTCCAGACCCCTGCCCGGCAACAAAATAATTCGTTGTTGGTAACAAGGATGGTTTAAACACTGTAGGGCATAAAACGTAGCACTTTATACTTTCTCCATATCTTCACCAATTATTGATCGATTTTAGAAATTTTTTTCACTGATTATTATATATCCCACCACACCGTAAATGCGTTTTTGCACTACCTTGTGAAACATAAATGTAAGAAAATCTAACTTTAATAACAAGCATTTAAGCAAATGAAAAAACACTTCAGATCAACACTGCAGTGAATGATCCGTATGTCACTGTGTTAGACCCACAGGTCCCACACCGTCTAGTGTTATACAGACCATTCACCGCAATGTTGATCTAAAGTGTTTTTTTCAATTTTATCAAAATGTTTGTTATTATCGTTATACATGAATATTTCATTCGTATTTCACAAGGTAGTGTAAAAACACATTTACGGTGTGGTGGTATATATAAAAATCACATTATTGCAAATTGTTCGCAAAGTGTGTCAGTAAAAGAATTTTGAATATCGGTCAATAATTGGCGAAGATATGGACAAAAGTAAAGTGCCACGTTTTTATGACCCACCCTGTAGATACTTTCCCAGCCAAACAATGGCGGCCAATTACTCCCGACTACTCCAACCCTCGGCGCTCAATTATTCGGCTTTGGATTTTGACTTGCCTTTCACCTTAAAATAGCGTCCGAGTCTGACGCCGCCGCCGCTTTTCTTAACAAGCCAGTATTACAATGTATCTGCCTGCCAGGAATGATTTCAAGCGGAAGCCTAGCTGGCTGGTGCAATACAGTGCACCTGCTAAATGAACAAGCATTTCGTTGTAATAGTTATCTCTGTAGCTGTAAATGCCAAAACTTTTGTCTGAAACCTTAATTAAAGCGCGTACAGAGCGATTTGACTGAACTGAACTGACATGGCTTAGTTTTTGACAAACTGACCAATGGGCAAGAAGGGCAATTTTTAATTTTTTAAGCTTACTGGTCATTGGGTGACGCTTACGTGAGCGTCACATAGGCCATCGACGCCGTTAGTCGATGCCTGTAATAAATTACTTGTGTTTATTGGTCAGTTCGTCAAAAACTAGTAATTAAAGAAACTTAACCACGTCAGTTCAGTTCAGTTCAGTTATGTCGTTCTGTATGCGCTCGCTGTTATTCGGCGTGCTTTGGCTTGTTTACTTATTGGACGCGTTGCAACGCAAGACCTGCAGTTTTCCGGTTAAATTTTTCTCGCCTTTACCGAAGCATTTCACTGACTCGAACATCATCCGAATTTTTGTTATATTTTTACAAAACAAACAAATTGTTTTACAAACCTGAGTAGAACTATGTAACATATTTCAACTCTGACTGTAGCTTAACCGTAGATCGGTTGTCGTTGCCCGAGCCGCGGCTGGGTCGTCCGGCTTGACCCTGCTCAGGTCTCGTTCGTTGGTGATGACTTGCTCAGCCTGTGTATGTACATGTACATTATAATAATGATCTTGCAGTCTTTTTCAAGAGTGCTGCGTTCTGTTTGTGTAGGAGCTTGCACGCCGCAGTGGCGAACATGGCGGAGAACTGCGCACAAAGGCGGAATTCTCAACAAGTCTATAAAAAATTTGAATGACTGTAAGAAAGCATGCGCTAAAGACAAGAACTGTAGAGGAATAAATTCCTGGAATTTCAAGGGGTTTGCCGGTAAACCTGACCAGTATTTCTGCGTCATCGTCGATCGCGCAGAGAACGATGAAAAAGAAACAGCTAAAGAAACAGAGCGAGAACCAAAAAAGGATCTTCTTGAATTGAATTATTACGAGCTCACCAGGAACTGTGCAAGAGGTCAGCTAAACAAATAAAGTAAATATAAAGTAAACAAATCATTAGTTAATTGCAATATGTTGCACGTGTATAGGCCTACGTGTATATTGAATAAGCCTAACTTTGCTTCATGTTTGCTTTATCGTGTAAACGGGGTATAATTCGCATGCGATGAACGCACAACTTATACCCCGTTTCCACGATGAAGCATTCATTGAGCACACTAAGAGCACATTTAAAGCACATGTAGAGCCAGCTTCGTAAATGTTTGCAATATACATCTTTATCAAGCTAGCTCCTAGAGTGTACGACGTGTGCTGTCAGAGCGCTCTAAGTGTGCTCTGCGTATGCTGGATGAATGCTTCCTCGTGTAAACAGAGTAGGCCTAATACTAGAGGCAATTAAACTAGTCACAAGCCAAGACCGCGCCAAACAAAGAAGTTGACGTCCGTTTACGAATTTAAAATATGTTGCGGAACTCGATTACTAAAAGCCCGTCCGCAAGCCCGTCAGCAATTTGACGCTTCCGTACGAAGGGCTCCTTGAACCTACATGTAGGTCAAAGTATACGCAATGTTAGAGTGGACGTCTGTGAACATTCCTGCCAAATTTTGGCGTCGTAGCTTTTACCCATCTTTTTTTGACCTGCGTAAGTTTCAAAATCGCAAAAACTGTGTACTGCAGCCATTTTGAGAGGATATCTCGCTCGGTCGGCAGGACGGGTGTCGTGTGTCAACATCTAGTCTTTATCAACTAGCTTGCTGGGGCACACCGTCTATTAATATATATATATATA
>Ga0209671_1005680_pt1 | contig 12660 bp, 7 predicted proteins | sample WorMetHERISLAND2_2_FD_187401 | JGI IMG/M metagenome (GOLD analysis project Ga0209671, IMG submission 187401) | Marine gutless worms symbiont microbial communities from Max Planck institute for Marine Microbiology, Germany - Olavius geniculatus... | ecosystem: Host-associated > Annelida >... | reverse complement strand
ATGTAAATTTCTTACTTCGTCAATCAATTTAGTTGCACGACGTTGAACTCCCTCGACTAACTCAATATCCTTTTGATAATGTGGGCTCCAAATTGATCCGAGGACAGGTTGGTAACCCTTGGCCAAAAACCGTGGTTTTGATACCGATCTCGATTACCGTAACAACACTACTAAAACATATTGCATCCAGCCAGTTAGTCTTTGTCTAAAACCTTTGGTATGTTGGACAAATCTTCTACTATACAGACTTCTTTAAAACACTCGGAGAAGACGTCCGCTACTTCCCGATCTGAGGTTGTCATCACTGCATCTTGCTTCTTGAAGTCACTTGAACCTTCACTGTATCCTTCATGAAGCCATATCATTTCATCACTAGATACAACTCTCCCATTCAATGCATTTGTTGTCAGCATTTGCACAAGCCACAAAACGTTTAACAGTCAATTAATATCATGTATGAAGTAAAATATACAACCTAATTTATTCCTAAAAGTAAAAAAAACACAACTTCACTTCACAAACATCGAAAGTAAACAATTAAATAAATATTCGTTGGTGACCTATTTTTATCATAGGTTTTTTGATAAGTAGCGCTTGTATTCTCTGTGAAGTAGAGTTAGTGGTCGACTCAAAATTAAAAAGCAGTTAACTTTATTTTTATATTGAACGATACGTGCATAGCTGCATATTTTTGTGTGTTTGTGTTTGCATTGCAAAAATGTTATTTAAATAAACAAACATGATCTCTGACAAATTGTGTTATTTCTAGCAGCATGCATTCTAGGTTTTTCTGAAAGCCAGCTTTGGATTTTTTTTTCAAAGTACAGGATAGCGATGATTTGGATGGCGGAAGTTTCAAGTTATGTGATTTGACACAGAGAGTAGATAGAGATCGTGAGATTTTATTATTGCAATGGCAAAGAGAAAAACTGTGGTAGGAGTGTCTTGGCGTCGATTGCAAGGTACGCCATCGCCAAGCAATACGCCGTCTGGGCGCCCGGGTCTGCTGAGGTCGCAGGTCTCAAGTCTGGTACAGGAGAAAGTGATGAGCCGTATGACATCATTCAGAGGCACGCTGGATACCCTGAGACAGGTATTCATCATCATCATCATCAATGAATATCCGGAAGCAGGCCGAAGGCCTCTATTTCCGTCCGAAGTACATAACTTCAACACGAATATCAACAAAAACTAGACTAATACTGTTTTTACATTGACTTACGGTACTAGGTGACAGATTTATAATCATAATACAAACTAAAACCACGCCAGATCTAATCTAAACGTCTCTTAAAACTACTAACACTGCATGCCGATACAACATGATCAGGCAGTGAGTTGCATAGCTTAACTAATCTATTAACAAAAAATGTTTTCGGAGATCATGTTTGCACAACTAGGGCACCAATTTGTATCTATGACCCCTTGTATCATAACGCTTTTTAACATAGATTTATACTGCAACTGTAACACAAAATTGGTATCATGCTTGTTATTTACGTATTGTCATTGGGCTCTCAGCATAAACTCTTTGTCAAAGTATCTGTTGTTTTTGTAGTAAAATAATTGCTTTATTGCCGTCGTCATCAAACTGTCTTTGTATACTGTATGCATTGGCTTTACTGTTGACTTGTTGTAGAAAATAAAGCTGCCAAGTCGAGGACATAAACGACTGACGAACAAATCGCCATTCGGTTCTGCTGGAAGAAGGACTCCTGGCTCATCACAGAGGAAGAGTAAAAGACAAGCAAGACGAGAAGTGAAGATGTATTCACCATTTGGCTTCATTACTCCAACACCGGTGCAAACAACTCCAGGGCGAACTCCAGGACAGAGCATTCGTATGGGAACAAGATCGTGTAAAAGGTTCATTCTGTTGGTTTCATAGACCACACACCCATATTTATAACTTAGTTTCTTTTTTACGTGTGAAAGCAGCTCCTGCTTTCAGCGCGTCTTAGCCATCGCAATTCTGTCCGTCCGTCCGTCCGTCCGTCCTTCCATCCGTTTGTCTGTCACATGGGAGGATCAGTTAAAAGCAGTGCAAGCTAGGATCACCAAATCTTCACCATCGGCTGCCTGGAAGACTCTAGTTTCAGGAACCGTAAGGCTTTTCCATAAATTCAAAGGGGTCATCTCGAATGAGGGTGCTAAATGAGAGGGGGGTGGGCAAAATTTGCGGTTTTTGGCCAATAAGTCGCTATATCTCAGTAACAGTGCGAGATAAGGCCTAGGTTACTATTAATCACTAATAGGAAATCGTACACTGACTCTCGATTGGCACCGAATTCAATGACCTTGGATGACCTTGAATGCCAAAATAGGGGGCTTTATGGATTTTTTGGCGATTTCGGGCTGCGACACAAATTCACAAGGTGGAGCCATGGAACTATCATTATGTGCACTTCGGCATGACTGTAATAAAGGTGTTGTATTTTATCCCAAATTCCCCGCAAATCTAACTCAAACAGCAACAGAAATTTTTGTTGTACGATTTTGTTGTATTGTGAGTGCAATAATTTATTATTTAGTACATTTCTGATGCACAGTGTAATTTGTGATATTTTGTTTGATGGTGATGCCATCTCGGGAATCGGTTTACAGCACGCAGCACTAACCAACGCTGATTGATTGCATTGATTGACTTGTTATATTTTTACCTGCAAAAGCATCGCGTCTTAGCCATTGCAATTCTGTCCGTCCGTCTGTCTGTCTGTCCGTCCGTCCGTCACATGGGTGAATCAGTCAAAAGCGGTACAAGCTAGCATTACCAAATTTTCACCATCAGCTGCACGGAACTATCATTATGCGATCCAAATAGAGAATTTGGTATGTTGTATATTAACGTAGCATGAACACCCCAATTTTCAGCTAATATACTGAGCCGGGACTGCTATAGGCTTTCGCGCGTCTCGTTAGTATTAGCTCAAATTTCTTGTTCTATGTGTGTAGTAGGCTCCTGTGGTGTTAAAGGTAAAGGTAAAGTCCGGTACTTGCAATATTGCTTCTTACATGAGACAGACTTGTGGCCAGAAGCGATTTGACAATCTTGGAAGTGGCAGCTGATTGGCATGAGCTAATGATATTGCAGCGCACTATGCGGCCATCCATTGCCTGCGTGAACAAGCAATTGGACCCACAGTTTGCAGCTAGCAGACATACCACCACCCAACAGCCACACTAGGCCTTCACCTCATAGCCCATAAGCTACTACTCATTTCCCATCCCACGGAGGGTAGGATGCTGAGTTGTTGTTGCTATAACATGGCTTTGCAAATTTCATTTTGACAGAGACAGATCCAGCCTTCCAGAATGTGCCTGTGCCAGTAAAGCATACCATACATGCTGCTACATCCATTTTACAATAAATTTTATTTTTGAAATGTTTAAAACTTGGATGCTTACATCTGCGTCCCTAGTGTTGAAAGGTTATATTTAATGTGATTTTAAAACATGTGCATCAACGAAGTAGTTCGTTTCAGTTCAACACTGGATTAGGATCAACATCCATCCATCTTCTGAATTAAAGCTACTGGCAATACTTATCTGATTGACATAAAATTTACCGTGGACAGTCATTTTAATATTTAATATATTTGCATAGTAGTGGTTGCATAGTAGCTTAGTTCAAGTTGTTAGGATATTTGATTTGCAATCGGGAGGTCATGAGTTTGACTCTTAGCTGGTTTGCTTCAAGTAACAATTTGTACACACCCACTTTCTGTTACCTTGCGGTACAATTTGGTACCACCAGGAGGTGGTGATGCTCTCTGGCTGGGAGGTTAATTGTAACTTATTATCTGGTGTCTCACAGACGTAGTTGTCTGTCCACCTACAGGCTCAAGGGCCTAAGAAACATAAATTCACTAAAAGACAGGCGAGATGAATATTCCAGATCCTTCTTCCAAAAAAATGTGCAATCCAGTTTCATGTCTACATCACCTTCTCCTACCCCCTTGCCGCACTTCTGTAACTTCCAGGCTACGTTCCAGCACACCTGTCCCTCGGCCAACCTCACGAACAAAAAAGTTTCAATCATTTGTAAATTTTGCTCTCAGTAAATACCAATCACCTATATAATCCCACCTATAGTTCTAGTTGTATCTTTGTTTTTTTAGTATGGACTATTATTGTTGCTGTTTGCACTTATGTACTCATGGACTACTACACACAGTGTGAGATGGAGGGTGTTGGATTTTAATGGCTCATTTGTGCAGCCAATTGTTGCGAAGCGACGATGGCGAGATGACATGACATGACTCATGGACTGTGTTATTTTGCATTGCATTTACGGACTGTTTTTTCTTATTTTGTTCACTGTTTGCACTGCACCGTTATTTAACTATTCGGCTATCTTTATAGCCGCAAGTGTGCAAATAAACGCATTGTCATCGTCAAGAAAGGGATGTGAGCACCCCAAGTGTGCTGTACAAATGGCATGTCTCGGTTTTGCTTTTTTGTGGTTGCAGATTCGTGTTCAGCACGCCTGGACTAACGGACTTGGAGAACGAGGTGCATGAGCTGGCGGACAATATGAAGACACTGAGAAGCAGATGTACACCAAGTCCCTTCTGCCCTCCTCCCAGTGACCAAGCAGCCAGGTCGGTCATTATGCAAACTTTGTGGGAATGCACGCATTTGTTTCCGAATCAGCTGTATTAATTTTATTAATTTTAGTCATTGCCTGTGTGATGACACTGGTTGTATGTTGTTTCGAGAGATTGTACGGAATGTCGCAGTTTTGTTCAAAAATTAGATTTTGTGACAAGGCACTAGATTACTTTGTTGGACATATTTCTGTGGTGCTTGCTTTGAGGTGAACTTTTTCATTCACTGTTCTTAACTTCAGAGTGTGAGAAAGCGTAGTCATTCTTACTGAAATCATTACGGCCCAGTTTTCCGCAAAAGATTTTGCCAAATTGCATGGGCCACTGGGCCATTTTTCAAAATTCCGCGGTTCACTGCGGCAAAATCATTCAAGTTCTGCAGCTCACCGTGGCCTTCCATTTGGGAGTAAACCGAGCTTTGTCCTGTTCAGAAACTTCAGTTATTGAAGGCCATTGTTGTGCCAAGTTAAGCTAGCAACATACAAAGAAAATTATTGATATTTTTATTGTGTTTGTTTACAATTGTGGCGTATTACGATAGCTAGTAGGGTCCACAGTTTTAAGCATTGCAGTTTGATTTTTTTCGGTGATACAGTTAGTCTAATCACGGTTATTTCTTAACTTGTGCAAAGTTCCGTGGAAATATCAAAATCATCTGGCATACAGCAAATTCCATGCCTTGGCTCAATATTCTGCAGCCAGTAGAAAACTATGGGCCCTAGACATCATGTATCTACAGCAAATGTAAGCAAAGCAGCAAAATTCCTCTGTTCTAGTCAAATAACAGTATTCTGGCCAAGCCCAAGTGTATGACATTCAATAACCATCGTCTGATGATTATGTTTCACTCAGTGTACTTACAAGACAATTACTTCGTTCACTGTCAGCGTATAGGCTATGAACTGATAGAATAGGCTAGGCATAATGCATTTTTGGTTATGGGTAGCAAACATTAGCCACTTAAGCTTTTTATCTCCGCCAAGTGAACGTAGTGAACATTGGAGGAGATTAAGAGATTGGTCGTTCTGTGCGTGTTTCCATCGTTCCGTCGTTCTGTGTACACAATGACTAATAATAGCAATGACGTCATTGCACCAACAGCGCAAGCAGCAACGCCAGCTATTACTTTAAACTCCCTCTCCTGCAGCAAAACGCCTCTTCCTTCTCACTACCCTTTTCTTGTGTTTAAATCACTTCACTTGGTAGAGATAATGCACTCTCACGAGTGCCTTCTAGTTTATTGGTGTTCCAAAGTTCACCAAATTTTGTAGGTGAATGTGGGAGATTGTAGTTAGTGATGGCATTTTCCACTATTCAGTACATTTATCCATTGCAGAGATATTTGCGATCGAAGTCTAATGTTGCGGAATTGTGGTTGTTTTTTGTCCCCCAGTTTTTTGGCTAGGGTCTAACATTATAAAATTTGACGCAGCTTCCAATCATTTGTCAAAATTTCATGGCGATCGGCTTAGGGACCTCGGAGATCTCGCATCTAATGTGTAAAAAAGCATTTGCCCCGGGTGCTCCATAATTTTTAGGGAGGTCCCAATTCTTGGGACTTGCATCGTTTCAGAGCACACATTGCAGAGTTTCACGGCGATATGCTGATGGAGCTCAGAGATATCGAGCGGCAGTGACAGAAATAAACTAGAAAGCAGTCAGAGCCTGCAGACCTCCGCCAAGGCCATGCTGTTCGCCAGGTGGCAGCACCATATTCGGTTTGGCAGCGGTTTCCCTTATGCCCCATTAAAAACAATGTTAACGAAAATTTCACAGTGATCCAGAATCCAGGATTCTTTCCGGATCACCCCCAAAATTGGATCACTGGTAGGTTTTGCCATTGCCAACATTCCCAGAGAATTTCAGAAAGATCCGTCCATAACTTTTTGAGTTATCTTGCTGACACACAGACAGACAGACAGACAAACAGTCTGGCAGAAACAACCTCCTTGGCGGAGGTACGAATATTTAAAAGAGACATCAGTAGTACAAAATAACTAGAGGTATCCAGTAAAGACACTTTTTGCCATGCGGCTTTAACTAACCAAAGCAAACTGGTGTGATGTTGCTGTAGAAACCGGATTCGGACAACTCCGAAGACTGGAAATGGTGACGTCAAGAAGCAGATGTTCGTTTGAGTCATCTGATAGAGCTTTATGGACCGCTTTAACTGCAGCATCTTAATCATGCATATTTGCGTAGTCTACCATTTAGTAGCTTGTGCGAGGGAGAATAAGTAGACTATTCTACAGTATTTCGTCATATTTTGCGATTGTTTGTGTCATCAAAACGTACATGACTGTTATCAAGACTGCACCATTTGAAGTATGTGGAGACATGCTGTCTTTTCGTTTCTTGTTTTAGAGAGATATTGAATTTTCATTTTTTTTATTATTTCTACAGTACATTTATTTTCTGTGATCCATTCTTAATAATGTACAATTGCACAAGACATACAATGTTTGAGTTAGCCATTTTCTAGGTTCAGTGTGCAATATGGCTTGCTTAACGCAGTGACGTCTGCGTATAGCTTTCTACGAGTTTGATAAACTGGATACATCAGTAAAAGTGTTAACTTGCAGTGCTATTCTGATCTTATGCTTTTAGTACAGCCTGTAGCATGTTGTGGCTGTTGTTTTTTTACAGCTGAGCTTATACGAGTTGCGCAGTTTGCAGTAGTAGACCCCTAAGCCACCGACTTAGCCACTGCCGCCGCGCCGTGATTTTGCTAAGCCGCCGCCACAGCCTGCCGGGACCCAGCCGTGAAAATCCTAAGCCGCCGCCGCAAAAATCGTGGCTAGCCGAGAAAAATTTGCTAATATCGGTTTGTGTAAACACTAAAAGAACCTCAAAGCAGGGTAGCAATAACGTCCCGTAACATAACTTTCCCTACAATCAGTATACAGTATTACAAATTACAATGTACAAAACATTGACTAGCCTACACACTGCATAATGCGTTGCAAAATATGCCGGTAATGCATTGCGTGGATGTAAAAAAACGTTCCAGAAAAAAATGGAAAAAAACGTTAAAAGTCCTTAAAGACGCGGCAAGAATAAAAAAACGTTAGGCCCCTAGCCTTAATTTGTTCAACCTCATGCCTAATGCTGGAGGTGCAGTATGGCTGGAACTGGGGAGATAGAGAGAGAGATGCGAGAGAGAACTTAATTCAATTGCAATTCAACCATGTGGTCATATCACTAGACTAACCAAGCAACCTACCGCAAAACCAAAACCTGCATGTGGCCTATAAATTCGTTTCTGTGATGGTTTCAAAAGTGCTTCTCAAAGTTTTTGACAGAATTTTTGGTAAACGTTTTTTTAAACATACAAAACGTTCACAAAATGACAAAAAACGTTAAAAACGCAAAAAAACGTAGCAAAAATGTGAAAACTGCAGGAACGTAGCGAAAACGCCAAGCTGCCATCGCCGCGAAAATCGCGGCTAAGCTGGGACCTTAGCCGCGAAAATGCTAAGCCAGCCATGAAATTCACGGCTAGCTGGCTTAGGGGTCTATGCAGTAGTGAACGTGTTAATGTATCAAGATTGTGTTAAGCTTGTACGTTGTTAGAAGACAATTAACTGCTGTGACAAGTCACACGAGACATTGCGAAAGAGAAATTTTGTAATAATTTTATAGTCAAGTCTGCTGTCAGCCTGTTACATTGTTTGTATTTGTTGGTGGCCATTTATGAGTAAAACATCAGCTCGGTCATTACAGAAAACTGGCAGTCAATATTTTGGGTCTTACAATAAAAAACATATTGGCCGATATTTGGTAACTTATATCCGCTAATTACAATTTACTGAAATATTGTCTACTTTCAATTTACATCCATTATCCAATATAATTTAGAAAGTTACGAACGGACTTCATTTAAATGTTTTCGATGCGCCACTCCACCGGAATCTACCAAGACATCAGCGTGACTGCAACTGAAACTGTAGCTGGCACCCTTAGTAACAGTGAAAGTCGGCGGACAATAGGCGATTACGGTATGATCCACGAGTGAAACTCTCGTGTTGTAAAATAGTATTCATTTACATTCATTCACGCATCATGTTTTACGTGTACAGTCCAGCCACATTCAGTGTACATCACATTACACGGAGATGACATCAGAACAAGTATAAATGTACTGTCCAGCAGAGCACAGCGCAGGCAACTGCAGCAGTAACTGCCAGTAAGCTATTAATACAAGAACTGCTGACTGCACTGAAAAATATTAAAACAGTACACATCTGAAATGTGAATCATACGTCGTTTGCAATTATAGACATACACAAAGACTTAATTGTACTCAAGAATTGACTATTATTTTAAAACTAGAAACATACGTTGGTTCAGTGTCGACATAATGTGGCCGTCCGCCCAGAGGTGTGCAACCTTTAACTTGACCTTGATGTTTGACCTTTTAGCGTAAAATTAGCACACTTGTTACCCCTCAATTGGGGAATAAATTGGTCACCTCAATTTTGATTTGAATAAGTCTGTTTGAGTTAGAAGCAATTACAGGACGGACTAGGCCCGTACTGCGGCCTTTTAGGACGACACACAGTACACGTAATTACCAACTAAGGGCTAAAGTTTGTATGGCTAGTAGGTCTAGGATATAATATGTAATGTCGCATTGCATGAAATACAGCAATATCGTATCCACGTATTAAAAATTTCATGATTTTGGACACTCAGAATCTCAGATACTCCACATGACTTTGCAAGCATGCTCTCTCTTATTCGATTCTTTTTTAAATAAAAAACAGTCTTGCTCACACATCTCACCGGGCTCCAATACTCTTTATAGCAGAATGTCACTCATCTAATTTTTAAACGTATCAGTGACTGTTTGAAGAGACGAATTAAGCACCCGGACAACGAAACGAGAGTTTTTGCTAAATGTGCTTCACTGGTTGACTTCAGACTAATATGTCCACAAATCAACTGAAGGCAGCTCAACTTGCAGAATCAAACTCTTGGCACCACAGATCAGGTGACGCGTCGTACTGCAAAAACCAGGCCTACATCACACTTGAGAATGAGAGCACTGCGCATCAGAAGAAGACAATAAAACGTGAAACGTTATAATACATGTACATTTATAATCACAGCAAAGCGGTTCACGTCGAATACAGAGTCAAGCATAGCAGCCAACCTGTTTTTACCCTGCGGCGTGTGTTTGCTAAAAATCAATCTTCTGGGTTTACATTAATCAAGTCATAAAGTATCTTCACTTTTCAGTACATTTAGTACGTTAAAACGCTACAACAGGCAGGATAAATTCGTATTTAACAATGCCGTACAATTCTCCTGGGTGCACTGGTGCGGTGCACCCGCTAAGTCGGCGACTATGAAGGCGAGATCAGCTAAGATACAGTGCAACATTTTTTCTGACCACAGCAAGAGCGTCTATCCACCCCTGGACACACTACGCAAGCCCCCCTCCCTCCAATCTCAACCCCTCTCAACGTTGAACCTCTCCCACGTCAAACTCAATCAAGTGCTCCCTGTGCTGCATCTCCCCACTGAGCTAGCCTAGATGACGGCATCAATATATACTCATATGGGCACCCGCACAAAAATTTTCCAAGGGAAAAGAGGTCAAGGCGCCGCAAGCATCAAATGGAATACGGGGATGGGCTAGGGCCTATCTCTCACTGCACAGCCGACTAGGAGTCTGGGGGGCGCGTTGTAAGTTCCCCCAGTGAGGTCCGAAAATGGATTTGGTATATTTTAAATCTCCGAAAACACTTCTGTTGGAACGATGACTGCATCCACCATTTAATCCTAAAAATTACCCCCTCTTTGGGAAATGTAATACGCTTTGAGCATAGGCTACAGTCTTCAATGGACGTAGACGCTCCATGTACCACAGCACATCGGGCCGCAGTCAACAGACACAGTCAGTCCTAGCTGCCGGCAGAACGTCAGCAGACAGCAGTGAGATGTTGTAATAACTTGAACTCGTCGTTGGTCGCATGTCTCAGCTCCACTCTGGAATAAAGTTCTAACTGTTCAATTCGCGGCTAACAGCCGGCGGAGCCAGCTCCGGAAATTCCGCGTTGTTTTCGCCCGTTAGCCACCACGTTGTGATCTCGCCTTTACCCTGCAAAGCACATGATGTCGTTCACGCATTCACGTTATACTACTAGACTGGTGCGCAATAGATAGACGTCTGCACAAACGGGTCGGGCCTATATAAAATCTACTGGGTCAAACGGAATAAGTCGAAAACAGTATCCAATCCAGAGCACAACTTTTTCAAATACTCTTAATTCGCCCAACAGGCGCAGTTTCATTTCAGCAAATTTAAAAGTCAATATAGGCCTAGGCCACAATGAGAAAAAATGTTTTGAAACTGTGTATAAAAGTCGAGCATGTAGCATTAGAACTCCATATGCGCAGATGAGCGCAAAACGTAACCTAGGTCGAGCTGAGAAGTGGTTTGGTTGATGGCAAACTACTGATGAAGCGTTGAAATACTGACCCCACGAAAATGTTGGGGATACTTTTTTGAGATACAGTGTACGAATGTACTAAGGAGGGTGGACTAACAACACTCTGACAGTTCCGTCCTTAGAAACAAGAACGGCATAAGGCCGACTTCAGTGCTTTCATGGTAATACGTTTACGTAATAAATTGACACAAAATAACACTGTCATCAAACCTTCATGTTTACAGGTCCCCGAAATTCTAACGCAAACGTATGATAGTCGTCAAGCAGTTCTTTTGTACAGGGACTCACGTGTATTTTCAGCGCTGAAACAGAGCACGACATTTCACAGTCACAGCTCAAAACTACTCGGCAGAATAATGCACCAACAATCAACCAAGCACTGACAAGATCTAACTGGCATCACCAACACACAGTCGCTCAGTTTTACGCGCGAAAGCAGCAACTGCTTTCAGTGCGTCTTAGCCATCGCAATTCTGTCTGTCAGTCCGTCTGTTTGTCTGTCAAACGGGTGGATCAGTCAAGCTAGGATCACCAAATCTTTACCGTCGGCTGCCTGGAAGACTCTAGTTTCAGGAACCGTTAAGCTTTCCCATAAATTCAAAGGGGATCACCCTGAACGAGGGCGCTAAATGAGAGGGAGGGATGGAAAAAATTTGCGATTTTTAATCAATAAGTCGCTGTATCTCAATAACGGTGCAAAATAGGGCCTAGGTTACTATTAATCGCTAATAAAAAGTTGTACACTGGCTCTTGATTGCCACCAAATTCAATGACCGTGGATGACCCTAAATGCTAAAATAGGCTTTCGCGCGTTGCGTGAGCATTAGCTCAAATTTCTTGTTTGTTATTGTTAAGTGGTCTACTTTTTTGGTTTACTGCGGGTCAAACTGGTCCCAAAAATAAACCCTTGAAAGATAGGGCCTAATGGGATAATATTATATTTATATAGTCTACCATCTGGATGTCACGGTTTTGTCACCGAATCAATGGTACAAAAAGCTGACCAAACATGGGTGTGTTTTGTTTTGTTACGTACTTCGGGGAAAAAAGAAATAACATCAGTTTGTAGTATGTTAGGACTGCTGCTTCAACAACGTTTCTGAACTGAATTATTAACTGAATTATACTTATTTACGTTCGCCGTTCGACTCCATGCGAGACGCCGTGTTGACGGTGTCACCGAAGAGACAATATCTCGGCATTTTGAGACCCACGATTCCGGCACACACTGGACCTACACAGCAAACACATTGGTCGTCTTTGAATCCTCTCTATAGCCTTCACATCACAATAGCTTAGTCAAACTTAACACTGCAACACCTCAGTGAAGGTAAGCGCAAAGGCTTACAACTTTACGAGTTTTTACGTGCAAAAGCAAGAGCATAGCTAGAGCGCGTATTAGCTATGGTAATTCTGTCCGTCCGTTTGTCCGTCTGTCCGTCCGTCACGACCCGGTACCGTTTCAAGACCAGTTGAGATAGAGACAGAAAAAAGGGCAAAAATCAAAAAGTATAAGCACGAACATTATGCATTAGCTTAGACATTTATATCTGGCTACTGAGAACAGATTAAATGTCTAAGCTAATACATTAGTT
>Ga0209671_1005679_pt1 | contig 12662 bp, 5 predicted proteins | sample WorMetHERISLAND2_2_FD_187401 | JGI IMG/M metagenome (GOLD analysis project Ga0209671, IMG submission 187401) | Marine gutless worms symbiont microbial communities from Max Planck institute for Marine Microbiology, Germany - Olavius geniculatus... | ecosystem: Host-associated > Annelida >... | reverse complement strand
ATGTAAAGTTCAACAATTTTTCGAGGGTAACACGTCTGACTTTCTATTAAGGGCAAAAAAATGCCGAAAGGAAAAAAGGAAACAAAGAAAAAAGGGAAGAAATGAAGGTGAAGAGAAAGAGAGAATGAAGTAGGAAAATGGTATCGCCCATTAAAGCCTAGGCTACTAGTTTCGGCTTAAAGTTGCACCGGTTGCTGGCGGCAGATGGTGTTTTAGTGTGCCACGTACTACGTATGATTGCTTAGGCTATCTTGATTTATCGTTAGACTATGGATTTATCTTTAGACAGCACAGTCTTCGTCGTTGTGTGGCCGAGACACAGGCGTCACTTTCTAAGTTGTTGCACGGGGGTAGAAATACCCCACTTTCTGGAGTTCGGCTGCAGTACCCCCAGTTTTCTGTTATACGACAGAACAATATTAGTGACTGGTAAATTTCTCTCAGCATACACTCTGTAACAGTCGTTGTTTTCACATGTTATTCTACTGCGTTATAGGAGCATACTGTACGACGTAACTGAAGCAGAAAAAGGAAACGGCGGGCATAGACGACGAGAGACGTTTAATTAACAACGTAATGAACAGAAAGTTGCACTTTTCTGACAAACAGCTGTACATTTCTAACGGAGGACATTACGGGTGCTTGCAGTTTTGAATTTGTTCTTAGATTCGCCAAAATGGAAAATTTCTAAACTTTTTTTTATTTTGTCGAAAATTGTCAGGCAAAAAATCGGACAGACGAATTTTTCCTGCCACGACGGCAATACACGGTACACCAGTTTGTTTTTTATATAACATTACAAAAAGATGCTATATGAGCATCGGATAGGTAGACCGCAATATATGATACTGATAATTTCAACTACAATTTTAACTAATAAATTAGCGAAACAGAAGTGACGAGCAGTTGCCTCAAGTACACCTACATTTCGATGACCATGACGGGCGTGCGGTAGCACAGCCCTGTGTTAATGGCGACCGGCTAAGTCAATGGAGAATGGCAAAATTCGACCCTGCGCAGATTCGAAACCTCCCAACGGATCGACACAAAATTTGAAACAAGTGATTACCTCCCCGAGGCGACCCCCTGTGCAAAATGCGGTGCAAATCCGTCCATTGGGGGCTTTTCGGCAAATGGGTGAAATATAACAGAATTTTTTTATTTGCATATTTAATGGCCGACCTAAAGGTCAGACGGGTCGGCGGATTTTTACGCGCAATGGCTTAAACGACGCGATCTCACGCAAGAGTGTGCCTTTTAGCGGTAAAAAATTTAAAATTAATATCCAACTCCTGAAAAATCCCCCAAAGTCGAACATTGGGCCAAAAAATGGACTTAGAAAATTTCGGCCATAAACGCTGCTGTATAAAATTTTCACTATAGATAAACAGACTTAATCGTCATCGTAGACCCATAAAAGTTGTAGGCCTGTACTGAATAGACAATATGGCCACAAAAAATCTAAATATGAGATTATTTTCGATCCCCTGCTTACAGGTCACGTGACACCGGGCATGCGCAGTAAACGTTTGGCTCTTGAGATGGGCTAAACGCATCTTTGAAGCTTTATATCTCCATAACGATGCAAGATAGACGCATGGTCATTATTGACTACTAATAAAAAAGTAAGCATGGCGAGTCTATTCGTCACGTGACTGATGACATTACGTGCCCCCAAAAAGTCAAGGTCGTGATGCGATACTCTAAGGTTTCGCATCTTCATAGCCGTGCAAAGCAGATAAACTATAATTGACCGCCTAGGCCCTACAAGAATACATTATTTTTAGTAATAAAACAGCAAATATAAATGTACAAAACATCAGTTTATACACTTGTTATTGGCGACACGCAATGACTGACACATCGAAAACAGCAAAAATCATAAAAAGGTGATATTATTCAACAGCACATTGACAGTTAGGCTATGTGATGATGAGTGATATCATTTTTTATGATTTTTGCTGTTCTTAAAGTGTCAGTCATTGTGCGTCGCCATTAATAAGTGAGTATACAGATGTTTTGTACATTTATAAAGTCATTAGTCATGACTGTCTGTGTGACCCAATAGGGCGCCACGTACGGCCCACGCCGGCTTCTCTTTGTATCCGCCACTGTCGCAAATAAGCCTATTGTTCTTTTCCTGCTGACTGCTACAGTGGCCAGTGTGGCTTGGTGGTCTAACGGGAACGTGCCCGAAGTTGCAGGTTCGACTCCGAGCCGAGGCACTGCCAGGTAACAACCTTGGGCACGTTGTTCACACACATGTGTCTCTGTTCGCCAAACAGTATAGTTTGCTACCAGTAGTCAAAGGGCGGTGACTCTCTGCGGCTGAGAAGGTAACAGTAGGTCTGGCGTCGCACTGGCCATGCGTCACGGACTCAGTGGTCTTTCTACCTACGTCCTATGGGCTCAACGGCATGAGATAAGCACCCCGCCGATGCCCCAGTTGGCTTTTACGTTTACCTTACTTTGTGTTTGCACGAGCTGCGGCAGCAGGCAGCAAACGAGATGCTGGAGGCTTAGCTTATTATAGTCCTGCAGTGTAACTTGTGTTTTCCGTTGCAACTGCGCAGTTAGTGTAGGCGCCGCGCCGGCCCGCGTTGTTGCAAGATCGCCAAGGACGTACACGGAGTAAACAAAGTCACTCGTCGACGTGTCTTGGTAAGTAACTAAGTAGGCCTATTATACACCTGCGATTGTTCAGCTATTCCTTCGTGTTGCATTTGACGAAAATAGCCTAAAATCAATTTCAATAGTGCCTGACTGAGTCAAACGTAAATTTTGTTTATTAGTTAGGCTAATTCAATAACTGCCACCTTGCCATAGGTTAGCCTATAGTTTCCGCGACAACTTCTGTTCTTTTATTTCGTTATGTAACACCTTGTCCCTTTTGATCGTTTTCGCCGGTGTTTTTGCCTCCGATTTTCGTCTAAATCATTCGCAGTTTTTAAAAGGAACGTTACGATAAAACGAAGGCGTGAAGCTGTCCTGACGCCCTGTTCTGTAAACGGTAGCTGCGTTTCTTGTATCGTGTTGTAGGAGCATCTAATCACTTATAAGAAGTCAAGATGTCGTTGCTAGTACGCCTGAGCTTGTGCTTCGTAGTTGCGCTTCATCTGGCATCCGCACATCCAGTCATTCAGCTTGTTGAAGGTGTCACGTACTGCACTTTGTGATACATTTATTTTAAAAAAATCAATAATTTCTAAGCATCACAAATTGACAACTACTTAGTGTCTAAATTACATTTGGACTGATAGACATTTCTTTCACAATGCTCATTTAGTGCAAAACTACTATTAAGCCTATTTCGACCAAAAAATTGCGATGATTTTACTATAAAAAAATTACTATAAGCCTACTTTCCGTTTAACTTTGTGCTTTCGTTTACATTTTGCGGAGATTCATTAACCTATGTACAGTGTGGGTACAGATCGCGCTTAATGTGGCAACTTCTTTAAATTAAAGAATAACAGTACTAGAAAGCAGTCATAGCCCGTAGGTATCTCCGCCAAGGCAAAGCTATTCGCCAGGCGGCGTCACCATTTTCGCTTTGCCAGCGGTTCCCTTATGCCCTCTTTAACGCAATGGTAACGAAAATTTCAAAGTGACCCAGAATCCAGGATTCCTGCCGGATCACCTCCAAAATTGAACCACTTGTATTTTATGCCATGCCCGACATACCCTGAAAATTTCAGAAAGATCCGTCCATAACTTTTCGAGTTATCTTGCTGACTCACAGACAAACAAACAAACAAACAAACAAACAAAAACCGGCAAAAACATTATTTCCTTGGCTCCTTGCAGTTTGGCGTAGATCTGAACGCCAAGTATGCGTGTAAAATATGGCTTTAAAATTTTTAGCCTTGACAAAATAAAGTTCACAAAAAACGCTGACATTCGAAATTTATACGATATACGATATAGGGATTAGGGAATCAGTAAATTAATGTTCGGTTAATATGTGTCAGCGCTGATGTTTCGCGCGTGGTACTGCTGCAGAGTGTCCCGCTGGCTTCACGTATCACGAGCCTGTGAACGGCTGCTATAAGCTGGTGACCAGTAACCTGGAGTGGACAATGGCTGGATTGACGTGTCGTTCGCTGCACCCCGACGCTCATCTACTCGTTGTCAATAACGAAGAGGAACAGTCGGCAGTTGGCGAAATGATCTCAGCCGTCGACCGTCAGTACATCATGTCTACTTTGACCGCTTGCTCTAAAAAATTGGGACAGCGGCAGTTGTAGCTCAGTAATAGTTTACAGTAATACACGGTGTCCCAAAATTAGCGGCCCCGTGCTTCAAATATGTCTAATTCAGTGTTCATGGATTTCAACGAAATATCGTACACTTACCGTCACACCTGTTATGACGTCCGCATCTTACGGTGTGTGTGCTCAGTGTAACGTCATTATGACGTCAAAGTTTGTTTACATTAGGATACGTTTAATGCATTGTTATTGACAAAGGGATCAGGCAGCAGAGTACCCGCCTTAGTCTAAGAGCTTACGTCGAGGCCAAAGGTGGCCATTTTAAGCTCAAACTTTAAAGACAATTTTAGAATGATTGTCGCAATAACTGTTTCAAACTTTGTAAAAATCTGTTATGTATTGAAAACAATTTTACACAAACTTACCTGTAGGGAGCCGCTAATTTTGCGTGTTTAGTGTTTGTTAGGCGACCGTTTGAAATCGGTCGATGTGCGCGTTTACGCTCAATAGGCTAAGACCAGTAAATGTCTTCTTTTTCCCACAGAGCCTAATATGGTGTGTTTTTCGACACAAGCTGTGCATCAGAAAATGGTCAGTGCGTATAGGAATTTGCCTTAGCATTTTAGCCAAGGGTCAAGCACAACAAAAAATCTTCATAATTGTTACCGCCTGATGTCATCGTTTAAGACTAAAATACACCAAATACGACTTTGGATAAAGACGCAGAAACGTGCTGAAACTGAGTGAAAGTTATTCTAGCAACGACACTGTTCTGCATGATACATAAAATTCACCGATAATTAAGCTGTGTACATGATTGTAATGTTACAGAGTCGACGCTGAGTGAATGCTTTCGACAGACTGGAACCAGTAACGGGGTGTTCTTCTGGACGGCAGGTCAGCGCATCGATCCGAGCCGTCAGTCGCCGTTCGTCTGGCGAATCCAGTCCACCGACACGTACAGCGATCATCTGTCGCTGATGTCGTACACGCACTGGGCCTCGTATCAGCCCAACTATTACAACAACCTCAACCAGGCGTGCGTCAATATGATGTCCGGCGTTTCGTACGGCTGGAACGACGACGAGTGTAACCACCCAGTCTGCTCCGTCTGTGAGGTCGATCTGGCATGAAAGCTCGGTTGTCCATTCACTACATGTTTCCCCTCTCGGAGTTTTACAACAATAACTTTAAACTCTGTCCCGCAGAATGAAAAATGGTGCCCTGAAATTTCTTAGAAATGGTTCATTACAGCGTCGAGCGCATTAATATTGTTTGCGATAGGCACTCTAGCCTTTTACTTCCCTCAGATCTCTCTGGGAAAGCTCACGGCGCTCCCCACAACACAATTTGGAAGATCCTCCTTCCCAGACCGCATCAGCGCATTCGTTTTCCAACTAACGATGTTGCTCTGTGAACGCAATTTATTGTTGCTAACTCGTTAATTGGACCACAGTGCAAAGTCAGCGCGCAAATTCTGTCTAATTGCTTAGTTGTGTCTCGTCCCAGCAACGCTACGACGAATGTTTCCTAAAAGTTAATGTAATGTGCGATATTGCCATAAAATCAGCAAACGCTATTTGTAGCTTGCTTATAAGACTATGCAAAAGTTAACGGATATGCGAGATATTCAGAGACGTTCAAGCTTTAAGCTCCGCTTTTTGCTCACAGAATTATACGCTGTTAGCCAACAAGAAATGTTCTGAACACGTCTACTGCTTTACAAGAAATTGAAGAAAATGCAATTAGTTGGTGTTTTATTGTTTTTAATTTTATGTGTTGTCCCTACTCCGCTATGTTCGTACCAAAAAACTGGTTTTCATTTCATAAATAAATTAATCGAGAACAAAAAAGAATTAAGCTAATTAAGTCACTTGCAACAGTAGGCTATTAACTTTGTTATAGTATTGGACACGATTACGCAGCCTTGAAACGAATTTTATCTTTCCATGTGCAACTGATAAACTTAGTATAATGTTAGTGCAATAATAACAGGCAACAATGAAAAATGGATTAAAACAAAAAAATAAATTGCGAACGAATGCTTAAAAATTCTTATGCTTTCTTAGTAAATAAGTAAGTAAGTAAAGTGTAAATTTATATAGCGCATACTCAAAAAGATCTCTAATGCCGACCGTCACTAAATGTCCGTCTCTAAAATTTTATTGAGCCCTAAAAATGCTGGTGTAGCTTACAGCTTCCTTTTACAGTTTTACTACTCTTAAAGTTATAGGCGCAAATGCGTTAGATTTTAAGCCAAATTGGTAAAATATTGTGGGGAACTCGCGTTTTTGGTCGGGTGTGTACTCGCAAGCATTGGTTATTGACAATTATTGTGTAATTCGTATTTTAAGGCCCAGCAATTCCTATGAAATGAAATATAAGTTTTCGAAAGAGTCAATTTTGTTGGGTACAAAATGCACATCATAAACTCTGTTGTTAGTGGTCTAAAGTTCGCCAAATTTTTGCCGAACGTGGAAGGAATAGCAATCGATCTTAGTATTTTTTTAATTTTAAAATTTTTATTCACCATCAGTGGTATATAGTAAACAACAAAATAGATAATAAACAATAAAAAATAAACATAAACAATGATGTTCGTATATGCCTACATCAGTCACATGGCCATTGCTAACAAAATCTTAAGTCCCTAGACCTACTATAATAATCTAAGCGCAATAATGTCAAGAAATACAAAATAATAATTTGTCTGAATTCCTGTAATTCGAATTTGGATGTAAACTTATGAAAACGTTGTGGAATTAATACACTGATTAATCAGAAAATAAACTTGACAAGCTTTTGTAATTTTTTAAATGTAATTTGTATTAAAAAGCCTCGTAAACAAGCGGTTAACAACAAAATCGAGTGACGCGATCTGAGATATAATAAATAAACAAACTTCTAATCCGTTCAACAGAACAGGGATTTAGACTTAAACAAATGTAATGTAACCTTCTCGAACGCACATCTGCCAACATTACCAAATGTGACATTGGCAACTCGATAAAAAGAGCGTTTTGCATAATACAAAAAAACATGCAAAAAATTTGTCACTGAGTTTTGAATGTTTTTATCCGTTCCGAATACATTCGCGATTGAAATCTGAAGTCATCCGAAATCGCGCCGAATTTTGCATGTTTTTGGCCCCAAACTTTTTTGCGGAATGCTGAAAATTTGGGACCTAATTGAGAAAATGGTACACACTTCTAATCATGACATGTGGCTTGGTAGAATTTTATAGTAATCGGCTATCAGAACTCGAAGATCTCGAAACTAAATGGAAATCATTGACCTTGGATGACTTTGAAGGCCGTTTCGCCCCACTGCGGCTAAACGGTGCGAGATAAGGCCTAGGTTGCTATTGATCAACTATCAAATGAAATGAAAATGATCGACCTTGTATGACCTTAAAGGTCCCTGACAACCGGTACGATCGGCTCCCTAGCGACAGCTGGGCTTCTTGTTATTTCTCGTGTCTTGTCTGACTTGGGCGATTGAACTGCTGCCATTTTGGCGTATAATGATCTATAGTGTAAAGGTCAAAAATAAGCCAAGGCTTCTGGCTTCAGTCCAAGGCCATAAAACGTAACGACATTGGGGCCAAGACCTAAGGTGAGTCAGCTACAAAATAAAACGGTTTTATCGCACGTTTATAGGCTCCGCCTAAGTTCCTAACAATAGGCTACCAAGGACAAGACTAATAATATCGTTTGACAGACTAAACAAGATCATGAATTCATAACCATAAAGAATCAATGGACACGGGTCGTTTCGCCCCGCTTGTTTTACTACATTGTAAATAATATACTTTGGAGGCCATTACGTTCTAACTAATAAAATATAACAACAATGTCGTCCTTGACAATCCCACAGAAGCCTGATATTTAAAAAAAACGCGGTGACTGTTCATTCGGCTGCCGTACAAATTTCCGGATATATAGCCTGTGGGCTATTTATCCGGTCAAGACATTTTTTGCGAATTCTGCAGTTAAAGCTCGGGCCCGTAAATTCTAAGAGACAACAAAGTTCGTAATTTTGTTTGAGCGTCGCTGTATCGTCACATAACTTAGGGTGAGGGTAGGCGTTAGGGTTGGGGTTAGGGTTATTAAGCTTACGGTTAGGCTTAGAAAGAATAGTAGTGAAGTTGACGCCATTGTTGGTATAACAATAATTTGCAGCTATTTTACACCACGTCTACCAGTGTTGAGCATCGGTTTACTCAGATGCGTTTCAACTCACGAGTTAACTCGGTTATTGTGAGTTTGAGTTAACTCACCCCAACACGTGTGACTTATAAGTTTGATTTAATTTAGTATTTGCGCGAGTTGTGAGTTTATTATGTCTCCAAAATCAACTCACTTCATAGTGACAGTTTACGGTTAAAATTACGAATAAACAGCAATTCGATAAATTTTGGGGCCAACTGGGTCGAACGTGATAAGCCTAACTGGACTGCACCAGTTATTTTTGTTTATTGCTGCCCATACAGAAGTGTCATCATATCTCGCTGATCGGTCGTTAATAAAGATGCACAAATAGCCTATTTGGGCAGTAAAATCGGTTTTCATGTAGTTTAATACAACACTGCCGTCATATTCAGCGTAGGCAGACAGATTGAAACTCCGATATGCATCAAAATTTCAGATGCAAATTATTAGAAATTGTCATTGCCGAAAGCGAACACATGAAATATCACAGGAAATAAACAATGATTAGAAACAGATAAGTCAATCAGTCAAGTTCACTGAAAAGACCTTGGTCGTCTGAGTGAACTTCACTAATTGAATAAGTGACAGAATGACTGAGTAGGCTAACAAATATTTTCGTGGAACAGTGAACAGTTATTTTTTTTTGCTAATTGACCACTTTTTAGCATTACATGACAGCCTTATTGACTTCATTGATTAAATGCATAATTGACTGTTTAATTAATAATTGGTAACCGATAACAAATGAGTTTATGAGTTAATTCTTTTTGTTGGTGAGTTTGATTTAACTCCCTAATCGTTGGTGTGTTAATTTATTGAGTTTAAGTTTAAACTCATTTTGTCTGCATGATTTGAGAGTTCGATTTAATTCATTTTTCTGTCTGAGTTTTCCCAACACTGATGTCTACATTACATATTGTTTCGCTAGATTGCAGCAACAATCATGCACGCGCTAAATGTTTCTGCATTATTTGCGTAGGCCTATCGTTTAGGGTTTGCAGTTAGGGTTAGTTATAAGGTTGGCGTTAGTTACCGAAATGTGAAAAATGTGTAATGTGTACAAAATGTTAACAAGTTTTTAACAACTCAGGAAAATGTTACTACATCATAGCGCGCGAATTTAAAGACATTTGTTTGCGCATTATGCGGCTATTTATCCGGCTACCGGTTAAATATCATGTACCTGAAAAACTAAAGAAAAAAATAACAATAACTCAAACTGCATAAAGCTAAAATAAGAAAAAAGCTGCAAGAAATTTCAGATATCTGTAAAATCAGTCTGAAGATGTGCCAGAACGTCTAGGATTTGAGAATGTGAAAAGTTTTAAAGTTGGAAAAAAAACTGATGAGGTGATGAATTGATAATGACACTGGTCAGTGAATCACAGGCCGGCGGTTACTATTTATCAGGAAATTGTTAAGACGCGTACAGATCGACGCAACTGAACTGAACTGTACTGACACGGTTTAGTTTTTGACAAACTGGCTAATGAACGGCCTGCACGCCCATTGGTCGTTGGCTGACGCGTACGTGCCTCTAGTCACATAGACACCGACGCAGTTAGACAATGCCTACTGTAATGCATTACCCGTCCTCCTTGCCCGTTGGTCAGTTCGTCAAAAACTAAACCGTGTCAGTTCTGTTCAGTTACGTCGCTCCGTACCGTACGCGTCTTCGGTGGTCATCGTAGTGACCAGTGCGGTCAGCTGTGATCAGCTGAGTGATGACGCAAACTCTGAGTCATGTAGACATAGCGGTCATCAAGCAAGCCAACCAACCAGCTGATGACTGACGGACCGCAAATAGAAATGGAGTTATTGGAGAAACGTTCAGACATCGCGGCGCCACTGACTCGCACCTATCTGATTTGTTTCATCTTCACGTCCTAGTGAGGCGCGAGTCAGATACTCCTGACATTTCCACTCGATTTGAATTTGATATCAATACAAAATACAACCATAAACAAACTCAAATGAAAGCAGCAACAGCCCATTGTGTAGCTTGTTCGGTACTCAACATAGGCCTAGTTGCCTGGTGTATTATCACTGTATTGTACTAGTATCTGAACTGTGGTACCAATCGTTATGTTTTACTGAAGAATGTTGTTCAGTTCTGTCTATTGTGAAATATTGTCAATGTTCTAACTTTCAAGTTTTTTCGCGCCCACTAAACGTATTACGACACATGACATCATATTCGTCTACAAACCGATTTGTGTTTCCTGTTTTGTCAAGTTGCAACTGAAGTCTATTATCACTCACTTTTGGTGCACTCATCGTATTTACTTGGTAAACGAATAGACAGAATACTCCTAGTAAATTTTGCTACATGTTGCATCAGCCATCATTCCGTGCTGCTCTTGCCTAGAGCTAACGGTATCGGGTCCAGTCCCAATACCATGGTTTCGTTCGTAAAAAGAAGACATAGATAGGCCTATGCAGACACTAAATGAAACATTGATTCCGATCGCAGAATGGCGGGAACACAACATAAATTGATCAAAAGCCATCACTTCGCATTATGCGCGAACACAAACTTCGGAACATACAAAGCCTAACTTGGAAATGGTACATCACGTGGGCTCTTGTCTGTTAGTTCACCCACACCCGAATTAACCGCCAGGATTAGGTTTTAGAGTTGGGGTAAGGTCAAAGACATGGCTAGGGTTGATATTAAGATTAACATTAGCGTTAACAAAACAAGATATCTGAGCTAATGCTCATGAGACGCGCTAGCTAGCCTATGGGAGTTGCTGTTCGCAGGTAATCTTGGTCCATCTCCATCCATTTGGTAACAATTTACTCTTTTGCAGCCAAAAATTGTTTAGAAATCACTTAAAATCAATATTTTTAAGGTTCAAGATCACTCAAGGTCATCGATGTTGACATTACTAAAAAGCTCGTCGCCAGTGCTTGGTATGATAAGCAGCATGTCTGTGCCTATCTGCAACCATTTTCACGCTGGACAAGACAACAGCGGAAAACAACCACTTTTTAGAAGGGTACCCTTTGACACCCGCGCGCACAGGCATCTTTGAATCTATAGGGTCCGGACTTGAAGTTGGAGTGCTAAAATCTACGTTCAATGCTAAAAAATTCATACCCAGGTTGTCTTGGTCTACCTTCAGCCATTTCGGAGCAATTCACTTTGTCGCAGTCAGTCCAAAATCACGAAAAATTTACCAAAAAACCCTATTTTGGGGGTTCAAGGTCATTCCAGGTCATCGATGTTGACATTTCTAAGAAGACTGTTGCCAGTGCTTGTTATAATAAGCAGCATGTCCGTGCCTATCTGCAACCATGTTCACGCCAGACAAGCCAATAGCGGTAGAATAACGTCTTTTTGGAAAGGTGCCCCTCTTTCGTCCCCTCTTTCGCGAGGACCCCATTCATTCAGTGGCATGAAATTTTGTCGAGAAATACTAGAGACACTAAGCTATCATATAGTGTAAACCCGAAGTCTCTATCTGAACTGGTCTTGAAACGGTACCGGCTCGTGACGGACAGACAGACGGACGGACGGACGGACGGACAGAATTACCATAGCTAATGCGCACTAGCTCTCGCGCGTATGCCCAAAAATCGGATGCGGTGAGTTAACAGAGAAGTACCGCAAGCTGTTTAACTACAAGCGAATACGAAGCAGCGGATCGAGATCTATTCGAATTTGTGGAACTGTGCAGCACTATCACACAGGCGCCGCAACAGAAGCAAGCGGTCGGCATAGTGTAGTTGTAGGTCGTCGATTTACGACGACGAGCGACGACTGCAACGTGTCGACAGGTTAATAGCTCAGCGGCTAAACGTCGTGACGAGATTAAACGCTCACTCGACGGACGACGTATAACAGTCGTTCGACGTACCACACGCAGTCGCACCGGCCTGAACTTAAATACACTCTGCCAGGAACATGCGTCATTCTTACACTTACCCGGAACGCATTTACATATATGTCCATTTTAGCGCATTTTGTCGCCAAGAGATGACACATTTCGTTGCACGAAACATGAAGGGGAAAAAGTCCAGCCGGAAGGAAAAAATCTGCATTTTACGCTGGAAAAGTGTTTTTTTCTGCACAACGCGGGGTGGGAGTTCTATTCTCTTTCGCATTTTTGTACATTTTTTTACATTTATCAAAGATTGCTAAGTGAACTTCGCTTTCTTGCAACATCGAGCCAGAAGCGACAAATTAGGCACCTCATCGGTGACATGCGCTTAAACGGCGAGCTGTGCGTAACCG
>Ga0209671_1005678_pt1 | contig 12663 bp, 10 predicted proteins | sample WorMetHERISLAND2_2_FD_187401 | JGI IMG/M metagenome (GOLD analysis project Ga0209671, IMG submission 187401) | Marine gutless worms symbiont microbial communities from Max Planck institute for Marine Microbiology, Germany - Olavius geniculatus... | ecosystem: Host-associated > Annelida >... | reverse complement strand
CAGCGACTTATTGGCTAAAAATCACAAATTTTTCCCACCTCCCTCTCATTTAGCGCCCTCGTTTGGGGTGACCCCCTTCGAATTTATGGAAAAGCTTTACGGTTCCTGAAACTAGAGTCTTCCAGGCAGCCAAAGGTGAAGATTCGGTGATCCCAGCTTGCATCGTTTTTGACTGATCCACCCGTGTGACAGACGGACGGACGGACGGACGGACAGAATTGCGATGGCTAAGACACGCTGAAAGCAGTAGCTGCTTTCGCGCGTAAAAAATGGAAAGTCAGTTTTGTTAACTAGAGTGTACAGCAACCACACCACACTGTGTCTTTCTTTGCATTTCAAGGGACAATGCTATTTACATTGTTAGAAATCTGCTGAAACCAGGGGGCTGGGAAAGATATAAGGCCACATTCACATGACACGAGTGCACGTCTAGGTAGCTAGCTGCACACGAGAATTCACTCGTACAACCAGTTTCTGCGCAGGATGTGTTTTTATCCAACCGATGCAAAGTAAAAAAGCGTGAATAGCATTAATTTAATTTATATCACTGCTAGGTGTGTGCGATTAGCAAAATTATTAACGATGTAGTGAAATATTGTTGTTTTATTCGCACAGCATTCACTCAATTCAGTTTCACTGGAGATTGTCAATATGGTTGACATGTGTTAAGTTATGTACTTGGTAGGACTACGTTATGTTGCTAGTGAGAGATGACATAGTCTAACATTGAGCAGATCTAGCTAATTGACTCGGGCAGCAACTCGGCAACAGCTCGCTGTGATTCATTCGCTGCCGTGTCATTGAAGCGAACACATCTCGCTTTATCTTTATCACTGAATACATAGGGAGATACCCAGACCGTATACAGTGTCAAACGTGTCTTATAACAGTATCCCCAAATCTTCTATGGCCTGTTACCTCCGCAGCTAGATAACCCCCTAAACCATAATTATAAGGGCTACTATACTTGCACAAGTGACACTGAATGCTCCACCTGTACAAGAAATGCCTGTACGCACCGTAAACTGAAATTTGGACTCACACTCATACTTACATTCGTGTCTACGTGAACATAGCTTAAGGTGGGCTATAAAGGTAAAGGTAAAGGTTGTCAATTTGTATAGCGCATCGTCGTGTATACACACCTCTAATGCGCTTTTCGTCACTAACCAGAGTTGTCAATCTCACAGCCGCTGTGTGCAGCCTGCAAACACAGGCTGGTGCACCGGCCGGCTAGGCAGCCCAGTCAGCTGTACAAAGGTCCCCACCTTCCGTAACCCATATAATGGGTTACTAACTTACTACTCATTTAACCGACCCTGGAGGGATGGCAGGCTGAGTTGGCCTTGTTGGTTGACTGATAGCGAACGCCGTACCAACAAAGTGGTCAAGCAGCCATCCATCAGTCTAGCGCAGGATAAGGAAAGTCCGCCGGCAAGGACCGACATTCTAACCACTATGCTACGCCACCAACTGTTTCCCTTGGGCCACATAAACACTGGTCATGACTAATGACTCTGGTCAGAATGCAGACGACCAAAATTACTGCATATATATTTCATTTAAAATGTTCACAAAAGCTTTCCTGACGGCTAAAATCGCAGAAAACCCCTTTGGTTTCAAGGACTCTGCCCAAACCCCCTAGCTGGTGGGGACAGCTCAGTTTGATTCCATTTCAAATCGAGGAATTTGTGGCAGTGGTAGATTTGCTATTATCATTAGGTGTGGTGCCAATTTTCAACAAAACTTCATATAACTGCCGGAAATGATTTACAAGTGAATCCAGAGTTTGATTTTAGTTTGATATTATTTCAGAAAAGTTCTATCTTATGAAAGTAGTGGTGGCGTGCTTTCCAGGCAGCTAAAAAAAGATTGGTATGCCATACCGGCTCATATACCATAATAAGATTCACTTCAATCCCTGAATCTACGACACTTTAGTAACTTTACTTACGATACCACATCCATCATTTTATTCAACTTAAAATCAGTAACAGATGAAATCTCAATCAGTAACTATGAAATAATAACATACAAAAGTAAAAGGATGTAGAAACAAAAAGTAATCTTACGTTCAAGTTCTGGGAAATCTTCTGGGTGCTTAGCAACGTAGTCCCACACGGCCAAGTCTTCATTTGCTCGGTAACGAACGGCCGCTTGTCTGCATAAGTTGCCAATAACAAAACCCGCCACAGCAGCCACCGCAAGTGATGGAATACCTAAATACAGACAATCACCTAGTACTACACATAGCTGCCAAGGTCCAAGAATCAAAATGTGTGAAATCAATTCCCCTTCTCTACTTTTCCTCTCCTTCCCTCCCTCTCCCCTTCTTTTCTTTTTCCCTTTCCCCCTCACCTTAATTCCGCTTTCAGCCCCTTTCCATCGACTCCCTCAAAATCCAGCTAGTGTTGGTGGATTGCTATAAGGTCCTCCACTGGGGTCTCGGATAAAGCCTTGACAGCCAAGGCATTTTTGTGCATTTTAAGCTTCGCACTTGCGCGCAGTGAAAACAATTTTATGCCATTTATTACGCATCCACCATGACTGCCACACAAAATTATGCGAAACAGACAGAAAATAAAATGTGCAAGGGAAAACTTTAATGGGCAGAATAGCGTGCGTGAGTTAACTAAAAATGTCTGAGACTCTGGCGAGATGCGTGAAACTTGGCAGTAGTGATCTGCAGCATCATTACCCGTTTTAGGAACCGGGTACCAGGTTTCAATTACCTGGGTACCTAGAGCCAATTTTAACTTCAAAGCAAGATAAAAAAACGACAGTGAAGTGAGATGTACTGGTACATATCTAATTATTCAAATTTTCTACAAAGTTGGCTTTTTCATATAAAACGTCTATAATGTGTCTGTGTTACCAAATATTCATAGTCTATCAACAAAAATAGCCAGAAAGTATGTGTGTCCAGAAATACAAGAAATCTGAGCTAATGCTCACGAGACGTGCAAGAGCCTATGGCAGTTCCTGTTCGCAGATCATCTTGGTCTATCTCCATCCATTTCGTTGCAATTCACTCTTCTGCAGCCAAAAATTGCCAAAAAATCACCTAAAATCTATATTTTTAGAGTGCAAGGTCATTCAAGGTCATCGATGTTGACATTCCTAAGAAGCTCGTCGCCAGTGCTTGTTATGATAAGCAGCATGTCTGTGCCTATCTGCAACCATTTTCACGCTAGACAAGACAACAGCAGATAAATAACCACTTTTTAGAAAGGTACCCCTCTTTGACACCCCCGTGCGCAGGCCTCTTTGAATCTAGAGGGTCCGAATTTAGACTGCTAAAATCAACATTCAATGCTGAAAATTTCATACGCAGGTTGTCTTGGTCTATTTAAAGCCATTTCGGCGCAATTCACTCTTGAAATGTGTGTTGCAGCCCAAAATGGCAAATAAATTCACTAAAACCCCTTATTTCGTGGGTTCAAGGTCATTTAACGTCATCGATGTTGACATTTCTAAGAAGCTCGTTGCCAGTGCTTCTTATGATAAGCAGCATGTCTACAGTGTCTATCTGCAAGCATTTTCACGTCAAGGGAGCCAATAGCGGTAAAATAGCATCTCTTTACAAGGAGTGCCCCTCTTTCACTCCCTCATTTGTGGGGACCCCTTTCACCCAGTGGCATGAAATTTTGTCACAAAATACTAGAGACTCGAAGCTATCACACAGTGAAAACCCAAAGTCTCTATCTCAACTGGTCTTGAAACAGACAGATGAACGGATGGACAGACAGAATTACCGTAGCTAATACGCGCTATGCTGTGCTATGCTATGCTAGCTCTCACGTGTAAAAACAAAACCTTTGACACCAGAACCATCATATTTGCAAGAAGGTTATGATCTGTGTTCAAGTTAAAATGTGATTTCGCTGAAAAAATTAGCCCTCTGCCCATATAAATAAATTATGTTTGCACTTACTGCCAGCTCAGACCCATGCATGCATGCAAAACGAAAATAAGCACCGCTCGAATTGGTCAGCGCTGTGAGAGAGCGCTTTTGACTACTGGCAATTTTCTTTAACCTAAAACAGGTTTTTGGAATCCCCTCGAAATGGCGGACCCAAATCCGGGCATTGGCAAAAACGCCTTTGAAATAGAAATGTGCGGACACGGATGTGTCGGCAGACATGGACGCAGACGCAATTTTTTATATCTGTGGACACGGACACTCCCTGAGAAAAAAAAACAACTTTTTTACCGCAACGTTCCAACTTTCCAGCAACGACAATACTACGAAATTCCAGTTGCATTTGCAGTTTTTTTGCGCATGCCACATTGTTAAAGGCTGTCCTGGGTTCCAGTATATTTTAAACATCATCACTGTTGCTGACAGTGCGAACGCGGGCACGGGTAAAATGCGGACCTGCGGACCGACCAACGGGTAAACTGCGGACTAAACCTGCAGAGGATCAATGACCACTGATCACTGCAGCAGTAAACGCTTAGACAGGGGCCTAAAACATGAACGCTATAGCAAGCTTATACAATCATTACAGCACATCTCTTATTAGGCGTTCGACTGCGCGGTGTCCGCATTTTAGTGATCCGCAGTTTACCCACTGGTCTGCACTGGCGGTCCGCAAGTTTTGGTCTGCAGTTTACCAGTTGGTCGGTCCGCAGGTCCGCACTTTACCACAGCCCTGCGGAGGCGGACGCGGTCCCAAGACGGCTTAGATTTGCGGACGCTACCCTGCGGACCAAAAATTCCAAAATCGCACATTTCTGCTAAGAAACACCGCAAAGCACGTACGTGAAACTGGCGGATATCCCCGGAGTTTGTTTGACAGTATACCAGAAGCTACAAACGTAGATGACATGATAATTTCCACATTATAGTGCATTAACTCAAATATCTTATCCATAATTAATAACGAACCACCCAAACTAGTTGAAAAACAAACAAAAACACCAAAAACACTACAAGTGTCGACCTTGACCTCGGTAAATTCTAGATAAATATTCTAGGCGCGTAATCAATTTAGCGAAACTGAAATCGGTTTCGGTTTTAGTAATTTCTTCAATGTTTAACTGTGCAACCATAGAAAGCGACCCTGTTTTAGCACTGCAGTTCGAGCTGATGAAACCATCAGTCTTAGCGACTGGCAGATCTTACGCTTAACACTGTCAACTACCCGACATAGTCTGGAGTCTTCAACAAGTTGAAATTTGACCATCTACTGAAGAAGAATGTAGATCTTTGCCTTTCTGATCCGTCCAGGACTGTTCGATTAAACAGTGACGTCCACCCCTTCAACGCCAAGAAGCAACTCTCCTCTTTGCCCGAATAGCACCATCAATCATTCTCCTTTCGTTTTTTTACGCGCGACAGCAGTCACTGCTGTACCGCATCTTAGCTAGACCCCTAAGCCGGCTAGCCGTAAATTTTACGGCCGGCTTAGCATTTTCGCGGCTAAGGTCTCGGCTTAGCCAGGCCGGTCGAGAGGGTGGTGTAGGGAAGTTAGCTATCCCGGGCCCCGCGACGTTTGGGGGCCCACCGTCGGCCAAAAATATAAAGTCCGCCAGAATGTACCATTTTGAAAAAAAATCAAAAAAAAATTTTTCCCAGAGTGGCCCCGTGAAAATGTTTGGGGGCCCCGCGAGAATGTTTCCCCGGGCCCCGCTGTGGCTCTCTACGGGCCTGGGCTTAGCCGCGATTTTCGCGGCGGCGGCGTCTTAGCACTTTTCCTACGGTCATGCAGTTACGTCCGTCTGTCCGTCTGTCCGTCTGTCTCTCTGTCAGTCTGTCACACGGGTGGATCAGTCAAAAACGGTACAAGCTAAGATCACCAAATTTTAACCATCGCGGCATCGCCTGTCTAGAAGACACTAGTTTCAGGATCAGTAAAGCTTTTCCATAAATTCTAAAAAGGTCACCCCGAACAAGGACGCTAAATGAGAGGGGGTGGGGGGAAAATTGCGATTTTTAGCTAATACTAAAATTCATGCACTGGATATGGCGCTAAGCGTCATCCGCCGTCGAGTCCACTGCGGTAGCATCGCTGCTGCCACATGGGAAATTAGTGTTCAACATGCAATAAAATAATCATGTGTTTCTAAAGAGTACCTAAATTTGAGGCCTCCCTACAAAAGATTGCTTGAACCTACGAAATCAAAGCTCAGACGGTTAAAATCTACGTTTAGTGCTAAAAAATTTCCTATGCAAGTTGCTTTATTGGTCTACAGCCATTTCGGCGCAATTCACTCTTGAACTATGCATCGCAGCCCCAAAACGCCAAAAATTATCTAAAACCCCCTATTTGGAGGGTTCAAAGTCGTTCAAAGTCATTGATGTTAGTACCCCCGGAAAGCTCGTCAGCAATTCATACCTGCCTACCTGCAACCGTTTCAGATGTAAAATAACGATTTTCTTATAGGGATTGACGCAGTCGTTCGAGGGGAATCTCTCCAAACAGCGGCATGAAATTTTGTCTAAAAAACCAGTCATTGTGGAAGCCCATAGCGAAGATTTCGTGTTCCTATCTTGCGACGGACGGACAGGCAGACAGACAGATGCCTCTGCGATAGCTAAGACGCGCTTAGCATAGCTGACGCGCGTAAAAATCACTCGCACGTGTAGCCGGTAGCATCGCTCCAGTGACCAGTTGATAGCTACGGTGGCCTATATACAGCCCATACAGTATTGATGCAGACTCGTAGCCCAGCTATAGTGCAGACGCTTTTAGTCCGTTATTCGTTCAGTGGCCGAGTGGCGGCGCTGCGTAGGCTACACGGTGTGCTATCGCAGTTCAGGTAAATAATTTATTATCAGCTCTTCTACCTACCAGGTAAGCCCACAGATTCAGGATAGTCTACAAGACTGAATGTAGCCTACGCCACGTTCATTAGTTGTTACCTGTACGATCACCGGCTTTTTGCTCCATCGTTCCTCAAACTTCTAGCTCCATTTGTCCTGTAAGTCGAATAAGAAGCCGAGCTGTCGCTAGGGAAGGCCGACTGCACGCCGGTGTCTGAAAGCCTGCAAATGTGAATAAGGAGTCATTTCAGTAGGCCTACCCCTGTTTGAAAGGAAGGGGAGGATCTGCAGTAGAGGCATTAGGTGTAGCATTTACAAATGTTTGCGGCCTGTTATAGTAGACCTAACCAGTGCGCTGACATAGGCCTAGACCGTATGCGCCATGCAAATATTGGGAGTCGGAAGCGACTGCAGCTACTCGCGGACAGTAGTTATAGTCTTGAGCAAAGTTTGACCATCGTGCTATCATTGTGATTATTATTGTATGTCCAATGCAATGCATAGCATTGGACAGGCTATAAAATCACCTTTCTGTCCGTTTGTCGCCGACTTTCCCCGTGCATTGTAACGGACCAAATTCCATTAGAGCGACACAAACGGGTTGTCGCGGACTTGTCACGGACTTTATCGCAAACATCTCGACATGTCAAGATGGTTTGTGTAAGCGACTTTCGTGATTTGTGTCGGCGACTTTCACCGAAACTTCATGGTTTCATGATTTGTCACTTTCTCCGCGGATGTTTCGGTGAAAGTCGGCGTAATGGAATTTGGGCTTGACCAGCGGCGTCGTCGGTTGAAAAAGCAGGCGCAGTAGAAAGCTGCAATCTTCCGACAGACACTGCCATTTCCGATTACGAATGCTGAGAATTTTGATTTTACCTTGAATTTGTTTCAAAATGGGGGATTTTCACACCATTTTTTGCACGGTTGGACGAAAATTTTGCGACAAAAAGAAAATTATTCGAAAATTTTCTAACAGCCACATTTTTTGGGAGGGGAAAGGGGCGGAGCCTTGGAGGACAATCGCCACCCAAACACTACCCTACCGCTACGCCAGTGATTGAAGAAATCGAACGTTATCACATTATTATTATCGATTGTTGATGGTAACTAACGTGTGTGTTGAGTTCAGCCGAGTGACGATGGAGTCGGTGTCTCTAGCGGGTAAAACGGTCGTCGTGACCGGCGCGAACACAGGCATCGGGAAAGAGACAGCCAGAGAGTTGGCAAAACGAGGTGAGTTGCTATACATCCGAGTAATGGGGTGTTTACACGATCCAGCAAACGTCCAGCAAACTTCCAGCAAATGTATTTAAAATACACGTGCTAATGCTGGACGTTTGCTGGATCGTGTAAACACCCTATAAGTTACGACGGCTTCTCTGTGCTGTAGGCACTCCGAATTTTATTTTTAAAATCCAGCTGGATGGAAATGATTATCGGCTGATGTTCGGATTAGCCGAATTATCATCACGAAAAGCCAAAAATGCGGTTAGCATTCGGCTGATTGCCAACGTTTTCGGCCGATATCTATAGGCTCCACTCCAGACGGTGGCCTGACACGTTCATTTCACGCTTTGTCGTTTAGCATACACTGTCGTTACTTTGTTTGATCACGCGTGACTCTGCAGCTGTAGGTTATGAGCACAATGTACAAATGCGAGCTAACCGAGGAATATGCCTATGACGTACACATAACGGTATAATCGAGAGGTCGCGGGTTCTACTCCTGGTCGGGTCGCCAGCAAGTGGTTACTACTTGGATGTATGCAGACAGGTAAACAATCCCGGAACAGGTCAACTCAGCCTTCCATCTCTACTGGGTACTGGTAGGTAAATTGAGTACTGGCCTGTCTGGCTGGGGTTAGGGCCTATGGCGAGGCACGTTCACCTGTGTCAGGTAGTAGCTAACACTGTGTGATTCCATATGGCAGGTGACGCTACGTACCTTTGCGATGGGGTTTTCCGTAATTAAGATACGCAACCTTCAACTTCTTAACCGCCAACATAGGCCTACGTATGTCTATGCAGGTGGTCGCGTGATTTTGGCGTGTCGGAGCGCTGAGCGCGCCCAGGCGGCACGTGACGACATCGTCAAGAGCACAGGAAATGATGACGTCATCGTTATGGCGCTCGACCTCGCTTCACTCACCTCCGTCAGACAGTTCGCAGACCAGTTCAACCGCAGTGGGTCCACATTGTTGTTCGTTTTTTTCTCTGAGCGGCGCCGTGGGTCAACAAAATAGGCGCGGCAGAAAATTGCAATCCACATTTCCCACAGGAGGAGGGATTCTGGGTGCTCAAAGATTCAATTTTGGTCATGAATTTTCACAAAATGGGACTTTTAGCCCCAAGTTTTGCATTTTTTGAAGAAAATTTTACAACGAAACGAAAATGTTTTGACAATTGTTCGACAGTCAAAAATTTAGGGTAGGCAAATTTTCCCCTTGTTCCCGGCCACAATGTCATTGTTACTATCTGCAGCGATGATACGCGGGCTACAATTTACGAGACCGGGGTTTTGGTATCGGGGCGTTTTAGGACAAAAATAGACTACAGTATTGATCTTGGTCTTCAGAAAAAGTCCTGTATATACCCCGTTTACACGGTGAAGCAAACATGAAGCAAACGCATTTAATATACACTTGCACGACGTGTGCTCTAAGTTTGCTTCGTGTTTGCTTCATCGTGTAAACGGGGTATTACATCACTGATTTTTTGTCAGTATCATTACGACGAGCGCTCGTCGAGTCATCGTCATGAATGTTTGCCATATTACACCGTTTAAACGACGAGACAGCTGGCTCATCAAGCCAGTTCGTCGATCGCTCGACGAGCTGGCGTGACCAACGCTCGTCATTCAAACTTTGTGTTCTGAGGTTCTTGCTAGATTTGCTCGATTTGCTCATTGCTCATTTGCTCCTTGTTCGATTTACAAGAGATGGTTATATTACTAAGGGATACCTATTACGGTGCAGCTTGCCTAGCTTGTATACAATAGGCTCCTCTACGTTTGTTGAAGTGAATAAGCTTTCGGAGCAGAACGGACGCAGCTTAATAGTATAGCTGTATACGCATGTGTGTTGCAAACAATCATACACCCTATGAGATGTCAGCTGCATTTTAAGAGCAAAACCTGTATCCACCTATACATTTTAAAATCATTTCAGATTATGGGAAGCTTTCCTCTTTGCCTATGGACTTTGCGGAGGCAAGATTTTAAGCCTAAGCGGCATTTCATCAGAACAAAACTCATACCAGAAAGATTAGCACGACACCATTCGTCCCAACAGAACGAGCTTTTCTTTCGTTCTGACGGGTTTTCGTTCTGATGGGCCTAAGTGATGTTTCGATTTCTCGTATAAACTTGCTCTCAATTTTATGTTCAGGCAATTCCTTCTCTGAAAATGACAGTCGTCGTTGTCGTTGGTAGGCCTGTTTGTGACGCTGTATCTTGAAATCTGTCCGCCGCTCGAGACGTTAGTGTAATTGGCCTATATTACGGTAAAACCGTTTGTCATTAGCGTAGGCGAATGTACGTGTACGTGCAGTGATAAAAATGACTGTTTGTTGCAGACGAAGCTCGGTTAGATTTGCTGGTGAACAATGCGGGTGTTATGGCGTCAGAAAGAACGTTGACTGAAGACGGCTTTGAGATACATTTCGGCGTCAACCATCTCGGTAGACTGCCGTTTGACTGAATTAGAATAAAGTATGAACTGAAGTAAATTGGCATTCGATGACGTAAGATTAATATGACTCGAGTTTGTCTGCATTTTCATGCTGATAATTGGCACGCCGGTTTTTGCTATCTTGGGAAACGTTCACAACAATTTTTAACGCGTTTTTGTTTTAGAGTTAGGAGTCTGCATGACGTACTAACAGTGGCGTATTTAGGGGGGCACAGTGCGATGCCCCCCCTTTGGCCCGACCATGAAAATTTTTTACAGACGACTTTATATGAAAAGGTGTGTTTTTTTGCCATTTTCCAGCAAGCATTGCAAAATTCAACAATGTCTGGTGGTCTTTTGTGTTTCCAAATTTCAGAAAAATGCGGTTTCCATTGAACATTCAGAAGCAAAAAGTGTTTCAGCTTCAGGGGGGCTTCGTCCCCCTGACCCCCCGACCAGAGGCTCTGCCCCTGGACCCTGCACGGGGCTCCGCCCCCAGACCCTCTTTATAGGCTCGCGCTCCGCGCGCTCGCCATGGCCCCCCTTTGCCAAATTCTAAATACGCCACTGCATACTGAACATACGGACGTACCTACAAACATACAGACAAGATCCGTATTGTGACCTGTTAGTACGGTTGCATGCTTCGTAGCCGAATTATTTAGTGATCTGTTTTAATATTGTAAAAGATTGTGAGTTTTACTTCGCTTTTGAAGTGCCCAGGGAGCTATGGGTTAAGCGCGTTAATAAGCTTGAGCAGAAAATCGCGAATTGCGATAATAATGTTCGTCGCTAGATTTAGCCAACTGCTAATAATTGTTTATTTTTTGCAAACACCATTAGGCCTATTCGTTATGTTTAGTGCAGTTCTATTTGTGCTGTTGCGCCATCATTCATGACGAATGAAGATATATCTGAGTTGCGTCATATTTTAGGTCCGTTCTGTTTGACCAACCTGCTGCTAGACAAGCTGAAAGCCTCGGCACCAAGCCGCATTGTGAATCTGTCATCAAGAGCTCATGAGAATCAGGGATCTCTGGATTTCAACGATCTTCAGACCAGTCGAGGCTGGTCGCTGCAGAAGGCTTACGGCCGCAGCAAGACCGCAAACGTTCTATTTTCCACTTACCTGGCTAAAATACTTCAAGGTTCTCTAAACATTTACGCAAATAAATAAGTAAGTTCGTAAGTAAAATGTAAATTTATGTAGCACAATAACACCAGAAAAGTACCTAGTATGTTGCTGCATTAGTACGTGAGCGTGCCCTATAAAATAACTAAAGTGAGAGATATTTATAAAACCAGTTTAAAAGCACGCAACAATGTCTGTATAAAAGCATATATGTTTGTTTCTTTTTTTTTGTACTTAAGACGAAAAGTCAAAAATTCTGACCCAACAGCCAGAAGAAGGTAGAGGTAAACTTTCAATCGCCATTTTGCGACGATTAGTGCGATTATGCGATGCTATATGCGTTTCTTACTAAATGTTATAGCTCTTCATAGGAAACCTATCTCAAAGCTGCGGAGCATCACCTGCCTCATGGGATCACACAGTGTTACCTGCCACCCGACACAGGTGAACGTGCCCCACCTTAATCCCAGCCAGATAGGCTGGTACTCGATTTACCTACCCCGAAAGGATGGAAGGCTGAGTTGACTTGAGTGGCTGGTTACATACCGAGATGGTTTACCTGCCCGCAGCTGAGACAGTCACCCATCCAAGTGCTAATCCGGCCCGGCGTAGAGTAATCGGTAATCGGATGAAACGCATTACTGCTACGCCAAGCCACAACATCTATTCTAGTGCTCAATGCCCAGTATGTTACGTGCGTTAAACCATATCTTTTCCGCAATCTGTTGCAGGCCTGTCGAGAGCCACAGCGGGGCCGGGGAAACATTCTCGAGGAGTCCCAAACATTTTCACGGGGCCCCTCTGGGGAGAAAATTTTTAAATTTTTCTTTTTAAAATGGTACACTATATGGCGTACTTTATATTTCTGGCCTTCAGCGGGGCCCCCAAACGTCGCGGGGCCCGGGGTAGCTAACCCCCTACCCCACCCTCTCGACGGGCCTGAGCTGTTGTTCGTTACGTTGAAGGTTGTTGTCGCCGTTACTATATAATAGGCCTGCTTGGTAGCAACTTTTCCAGCACAGAGATGGACACGGATCGGGTAACTTTACGACATCTTAAAATAAATCGTACAATAAAATAGACCTAATAAG
>Ga0209671_1005674_pt1 | contig 12667 bp, 5 predicted proteins | sample WorMetHERISLAND2_2_FD_187401 | JGI IMG/M metagenome (GOLD analysis project Ga0209671, IMG submission 187401) | Marine gutless worms symbiont microbial communities from Max Planck institute for Marine Microbiology, Germany - Olavius geniculatus... | ecosystem: Host-associated > Annelida >... | reverse complement strand
TAATTGTATGCACCGCTGTACATAGCTTGCTTTATTAAATCGTATATTTGTTTTATTATCAAGTCTCGAGTCCAGTTTTCTGTAAATTAGGCCTAGGTTGGCTTTATATTAAGTTTAGCATAGGCCTAGGACTCAACCCTCACTAGGCAGCCTCACACCCGGTACGACCTGGCGAGATGCTACTGGTCCGAAAACAGGTAGACCCTACTGTTGGCGTGCTGTAGCCTAGATTCGCGCATCGATCAGCGCCTTTCAGGAGTCGATTCAGCGACTGCAGACCAGCGGGAGATTCGCTAGTTGCGACTGATTGCACGATGACGAGACGTGACGACGCGCAGGCGCAAAGCTTGACACTGCAGCCTATTTCAGTCTGTAGTACGATGGATAGATACACTGTTGAACGATTGGTCTGTCGGGATTCGGCATTCCGGTGCCGGTGCGCAAAATATGAGTGTGGCGTTCGCTGCTTCTTCTATTTCATTCGCTCGTGCCTGAGTGGGTGTCTCGCTGATTGCGTCATTGCGACAGAGTCACGGCACGTGATGCTGTCAGTATGACGTCACACCCCGTCGTCATCATCACGCATCACAAAACGGTCATCTTGTATCATCGCCTCTTTGTACTCCATCGTGCTACTGTCTGCTCTCTCTTACCATTCCCACATGCGAACAGGCGTGGTCGCTAGATCCGAAATGCAGCCATTTTTCTTTTTGACCGGTGCCGGCGTTAGAGAGTTGGAGGCCCCTTAAATACAAGTGTGAGGCCTCTATAATAGGGGGTCGAAGGGTGGAGCCCCCAACGGGGTCCAGGGGCAGAGCCTCTGGTCAGAGGGTCAGGGGGCTCTTTGCCCCCCCCCTGAAGCTGAAACACTTTTTGGCTTTTGGACGTTTACTGGACGTCGCAAATTTGCCCACTTTAAAAAAAATTGGAAATGCAAAAATTCAGATAGGTACAATTTGTGTTGTCTTTAGAAAAAATGACGTGTATAGGCCGCAATACGTCACAGACTACTGTACAGTAATGAAAAGTAATAGATTTGTCCACTTTTGGTAAACTGAGTTATTGTGTTTATTCATTTTATATTTTAAATATACTTTTTTAAACTAAAAATTTTTTTCACACCTAGCATGAGGCCCCTGAACATATGTGAGGCTTCCCAGCCGGGATGTACGGGTGGGCCCTTCCGCCGGCTCTGTTTCTGACGAACATTCTTTTCCCTACGTGCCACTGTATTTGACGTCTAGGCCTGTTCTACGTGTAGAAATTAAAACGATTCAATGACGGTCTTCCGCTGCGTAAAGCCCAAATTCCATTACGCCGACTTTCACCGAAACTTCCGAAACGTCCCTGGTAATCTGAAAAATTTATACAGCTTAAGTCACTGTGTCAACCTAAGTTAATTTGAGGTCAGCCGAGCTTTTTGTTTGCTTAAATATTTACTAGGCCTAATCAGTAGTCACGTCGGCTATGCGCATGCGAGTATGTAATCTAGTCTGTTTGCTTTTTCGTCGTTGGGTGCACTACAACGTCTTATTGTATGAAATAAGATAAACAAAATAACACTGCAGAGATCTACATTACCCAAATATTTCCATATAGGTACAAACATGCACTGCTAGCAACTGAACGCCTGCTGATGAACGCAATCTCGTTGAGACTATGTATACAGTCGTTCGATCGGTCTCGAGCCTGACTGCTAAAAACCAACACGAATGACATATGTTTGTGCGGATGCGCTCAAAATAAAGCTCTGTCGACGACTTGGTCACGCCGCGTAGGTCGTGTGTAGTCACGCGCAAGTGGCCGTATAATGGGATGAAAGCGAGACGACCGGGTGTCCGACCGGAGAGACAGGGTCCGTGCTGCAATCGATCAAAATACTCATTTCGGCTGGTGGCATGATGTGCGCGCATCTCGGTCAGTCTGTTGCTGAATCCATCACGAACTACGACGAAGACGACGCGCTGTACGACGTCATACGATATGTTGTTGTTGTTGTTCGTGTTGTCGTTGCTGCGGCGGCGTTGAGCTGGGAGATGGTGGCGCGTCCGTGCCGCCGCTGTCGCAGATATGGTGATTATTACGAGGACTCACGACCACGTCGACTTGCAAGCCAGCCGCCGCGGCCTCCTGATGCCGGTCTTTATCGTCGCTGGTGCTCGCCGAGGGTGACCTGGGGCGGCGAGGGTGCGGTTCGACTGGTAGAGAGGATGGTAGACGGCGTTCGGACAGGACGGTAACGGTGATTGGTCGTCGTGGGCGACTTCCTCGCGCGCTTGGCCGGTCCTCGTCGTTGACACCACGGGCAGTCGACGCGACCACAGACCGAGCGGCGGCGTCGGGCGGCGGTAGCGGAACAGCGGTTGAGTTGGCTTGTAACACTCGTGCCTCGCTGACGTTTGGTACGTAGCGCTGGCGCACGGGGGCGTCACGGTCAAGCAGCGCTGAGCGGGTATTGAGTGCGGAGCGGCCGCCGCCGGTGCAGACGGCGTTGAGACTGGAGCGAGTGTTACGTCTGGACGCGCTGCCGCCCGCGTAGCAAGACACGCGACGATCTGTTGTCACTTCCGGCCGCTCAGACTCACGCCGCTGAATCACACACACATGCAAACACACGCACACACTTCAACAACAAATTCTCACCAACGTCAACTCAGTTTTCTATGCCCCAGAGATAGATAGATCGATTACCGGCCAAATGTGTTCAGCTGTGTCGGGAGGAAGGAGGCAGTAACACTTTGTAATCTGACATGGCAGGTGACGCTCCGTGGCTTTGAGATGGGTTTCTTATGAATAGCTATAAACATACTTTAACAACTTTAATTTTTCTACCAGACAATCATTGAAAGTAGCCTTGTTGAAATGTTGCATTCCATTATTTATTGCTGTTTCATGTATTCCTAACAACAAATATTTTTGCCCCTGTTTGCGGGCCTCCTACTAGAAGTATACGAACACCGTCTTAAATCGACCTTTTGCAGTTCCCCTGTCGTGTTTCGTCCAAATGTTAGCTGTTTCCGGACAGATATACAGGAAAATGTCTTGCGGGATCAGTACAATATCGGATACTCAGATGGGATATCCTCCTTCCCATTTCCCATCCGCTGATGGTGATCTGGGGCGGTGAGGGTGCGGTTCGACGGGTACAGAGGATGACCTGGCGCCTTTAATGCCTATTTCTAGATCCTCAAATCGGCCCCTTCTTTAAGCGAATCCTGCTAGGTACCTAATGACGATGATTACCAGGACTAGGTGTCGCAGGGCGTTGCGGCACAAGCGACAACTGCAGCATCTCGTGTCGTCACTGGGTGACATCTTGTCGACAGCAGCAGCCAGGGACGAGCGAGCAGCGACCGGTACTGAGACTGATCTACGGGTCAGCCACGGAGCCGAGGCCGCAGCCTCCTGACTGAGTCCTGCCGGCAGAAGACGCTCGTCGACGCACGGACCTGCACGACTGACACCCAGAGATGAGTCGAGGCTCGGGAATCGACGATCCTATACACACGATACGCACCACGTCACGCCATTGCACTCGTACTACACTTCCAGCACGACAAGACGCATTAGGGCGCATGCATACGTGCTGATCTACGATCTAAGATATGAAACCAGCTATAACAACTCGGTCCTTTATAAAACAACTTATTTCGTTTTATTGCAGTGCCTGCAAGCCCTTGTGATAAAATGCAACTTCTCAGCAAGTTTGTAGTGCCACAGTTTGCTGTTGGGATAAACAGTAAACTAAGTCAACGGATTCAACGATAACCGTCCCCAGTTGTTTTTAATCTTATTAAGGGCCTAATTGTATCGCACGCGTGCGAGCGCTTTTGACTTCGTCTGCTCGTCAGACCGACTGTTTCGTCAGGTTTTAAAAGTAAAAAATAAAAAGTGTAGGTAAATTCAAATTTGTTGCGCAACACACACAAATTCGTCGAGTTCGAAAGGCAAAAGTCAGAAAATCTGGGTCACGATGCCTCACACAGTTCACACCAGAAACACGCGTGTTGTGTACAGCAGACAAATGTATAGGTCATCCACTGTGGTTCATTTTGGTACCAATGCTCAAAAATGTGCTTCCTAATACTAAATTATGACGCTGCGAGCGACAGTACGGACAGTCAGTGCCGTAGCCAGGATCTAGATATAAGGGGCACTTGAGGGGTTGAGTGTCACAGAGGTATCTTCCGCCCGCTCGAGAAAGAGTTTGTGGATGTTTAGGTGCATTTTAGCACTATTTTGATTAACTGTATGGCTACTAAAGGAAGTTACACGTGCCCCAATGCTGCTCTATGGCTACGCCAGTGAACATGGTAGCGCAATCTGACTGACTGTGGTTCGTTCAAGACAAGTGAGGAGGTGATGATGCTGCAGCTGAAACACGTCGACGTCGTTGAGGTCTTCCGTGCTCTCTAAACCACTCTCTCGAGCCAGCAGCAGCGCCTCGGCTTTTTGCTTGCCGCGTAGAAACGTTTTGTTCGCCAACAGCTTGGCCGCGTGGATCCGCGCCAAACGCGTCTTCTGCGCTCACACAACCAGCAATAAACGTCCGACAACAGTGACATGTTCAATTACTCAAACGATTCGAGTCGTTTGTGCAAATACAGGCAAAACGAAAAATTTAATAGCAATACCGTGCAGGATGATTTATACCCAAGTAAAAACATATATTGTAATACTAATACAAGATTTATATAGCGCCATGGCGTCTGAAGATACGGAGGCGGTTCATGGTGCTCAGTGTCAACATATTATGCGTCCGTCCGTCAAACCTTTGATTTTTTTTTGTTACAAATAAATACACCGGTTATACTCCTGCACTGGCAAACGTTCACACGAAGTTTGGTTTTCTATTAACTTTTTTGTTCTCGAGATGGAAAGCCCGTACGGAACCAACAAACAGACGGACTGACAGACGGACGCGCAGTACCTGTAATGTAGCCTATTTAAGACAACTGCATCATAACAAAAATCTTGCGCGTTTTGCGTGATACTGTCAAAATAACGCATGACAATTTTATTATTTCTGCTAATTTCACAATAAAAAAGTAAAACTGTGCTGTTTGTGTAAGTTAAATTATCATTATTATTATTATTAGCCAGCATTATTTTCGATCGCGCTTTTTCACGATATCGCTTCGTGAATGTTACCTATAAATTGTCATTTATTTTTGTCTATAATTACCAATTAGGAATTAACGTTGATCGTTGTCGGCCCAACCTGCACAGATTCAATGCAGCGTTGAAACATCTCGTTTAAAGCCAACGCTAAGTGACGTCGTTAGTAGAAATAAAAAATCCGACAAAAAGGCGCGACGATCGGCAGAATTCAGCGCTCGGATATCATCGCTGGCGTCAGCATCATTTATTTACCGCAAACGATTTACAAATGCAGCAGACGACAGCATGATTGGGATGGAAAGGTATCGCGACACTGACACATGGGCACGACGGCGCTTGCTTCATTAGCAAATTCAGACCCTCAGCGCTTACTGTCTCTCTTCATTTGTTCACTGTCGGCCACCAGCTACGGGGCACGAATATACTTTACGATGCGCGAGTCGACTCGACAGCCAACGAGCGAACGATACTCTGCATTCGGTCTCTGCATTCGGTTTAGTTCAGTGGACCAACGACTGGCTGCCTGACGTATCCGCCACCGTCGTCGGCGCTGAAGTGTAATATATGGCAACAAGGTGACTATATACATGTGCTGGCGGGTCGCTCGACCGCAGAAATCCCAACTACTATATCACACAGTAGCTAGCCTACGCACCGTACAGGAGCCTTAGACGTACGTATGTCGAGCCAGGCGCATTTACAATCGATCGGCGAAGTCCCACAGCTATCGACCGGACCGGACGCCGGGCGCATTAGGGCATGTTATTTCACAGTCCAGTTATTCTGTCTTGGGTTTCTAGCTTGTTTTACAGCCATGCTGCTAGTCCGTTTATTGGCCGTGACTACGTTAAATGTTATATAGCTCACACTGTACCAGGTCGTATTTTGAGCATCGGTTAGCCTAATGAACATACGTTTGCTTACAGCACAAGTTATTAAAACACTTATTTACTTACTTGTCAAATAGTCAACACACAGCATGCACTTTGCACTTCGACAAAAATAATGCGCGTCACATCTTTGATAGTTAATTTTTAAAAATCAGTCCGTTTTATAGCGGTATTTTTCACCCTGAGCACGACAGTACATTAGTTAAATTTCGAGTGACTTAGAGGGTCATCAAATGAGCCATACAGACTAGTGCATAAATCCAATAATTTAAGCAAAGCTCAAGAGACTCGCGACAGCCTATAGCAATTCCTGTTCGTAGGTTGTCCTTCATCCATTTCGTTGCAATTGACTGTTAAACTGTTGAAGTGTGTGCTGCAGCCGAAAATTGCAGAAAAATAAGTAAAATCCCATGTTTTTTTTTTTGGGGGGGGGGTTCAATGTTGTTCAAGGTCATTAATGTTGAACCATTAAAAGCTTGTCAGCAGTTATTGTTACGGTAAGCAACAAGTTTATGTCTATCTGCAAGCGCTAGACGAGCCAACAGCGGTAAAATAACGACCTTTTATGGGGGTACCCCTCTTTGACGCCCGCTTGTGGAGGCTTTCTTGAACCTAGGGGGTCGGGACTTAAACTACTAAAATCTACGTTTAATGCTGAAAATTCTATGTGCAGGTTGTCTTGGTCTATCTCAAACCATTTCGGCGCAATTTACTCTAAAAATGTGCGTTGTAGCCCAAAATCGCGAAAAAATCACAAAAAACACTATTTGGGGGTTCAAGGTCGTTCAAGGTCATAGATCTTTATGTCAATCGAAAGAATGTATGGGACTTCCTATTAGTGATTAATAGTAACCTAAGCCCTAGAAGATATGGAGACTCAGAGTGCGGAATTGTTGCACACCTAATCTTGTAGCGACCTTGACCTTTAAACTTCGACCTTCGTTACCTGACCAGTTTATACCCAGTTTCAAGAACATCATCAACCTAAGATTGGTAAAATTCTTTCCATTGAGTTCAAAGATATCGAGCTCATCTCGGGACGGAACGGATGCTACTCTGCTGCAGTCATGATCCGAAAACACAGTCAGCCTTCGCCGGTTACCTCTCAGTAGCGGACGCATAAAAATAAATATTCTGCAGGTCCATGAAGCGTGACCGGACGCTCGACACCGAGCCGCGTACCAGCGGCATCGACCTGCAGCGGCATCCGGGGCACGAAAAGCTGCGACGGGGGGCAGAGATCTGGGTCCCAGCATCAGACGAGTTTTATGCGTTCCTGGTCTTAAAAACAGTTCTGTGGCGCTAAAAGGGGCACCTCTCAGTAATTTCAAGCCAACATTTTTCTTCACTTTGGATGGTGAGGTCGCTGGTGTGTTTGTGCGCATTCCGCTTGGAAAAACTGTCACCGAAATGACCTATACTGTGTCGGGTGGGACATTAAACCCTACTCACTCACTCACCCCCACGCAAAACTGTAAAGCGACATATCCCTCTGACCCTGGCAGCAGGATCAGCCAGCCGTGGCGCCATGCAAACTGTCGGTCACACACCTCAGTCACGCATTTGCCGGCGTGCGCAAATGTTTGCTGGCCTAGTTAATGACGCTCGGTGTGCGAGTGTGCAGGTCGGCCGGCGTTTGTTGCGGATATCCGGTGACCACGGATCGGGTCGATGACGACGTGCTCTCGGCGCTGCATGGGTGTCGGAGGGTTTACTATACGGACCGACGTGCAGGCTGTAGGGTCTTGGACGGTTATCGGCGGGGCAGATTGGGGCCGCCTGCCGGACGATGGTGATTCGATTTGCACACATTGGACTCAGCAAGCACTCTGGCGTCCGTCCGTCGTATACTGGCGACCGTTGACATCGATTCTTGACCGCGAAGGACCGACCGAACGACCGAGCGTCGTACACTGTACAGCCGATGTCACATTAAAATGTCTCCCTCATGAAAAATCCGCCCGAGGAGAGATAATCACGGAATTGATACCCTTATTCAAATATCGCCGGCCCCATAAAATGTCGCCCCATTACAGGATCGCCTCCCCAGAAGTCTTTCCCGGCCGACAATGTACCGGTAAAAATCCGCCTCGCCCGAGCGGTCGCCGGGCGGGGCGGATTTTTACCGGTACATTGTCAGCCGGGGGGAGACTTTTCTGGCGATCCTATAATAGGTACCAGCGAGCGAGTGTTGGTGCTGACCGAGCATTGGATCCTCATTGATCCCGAGCGACGATGATCACCAGCTCCGTATAATTCTCAGCGAAAAGAGACTTGCAGAGTCTGTCCAGTATAATAGGGTGTTTACACGATCCAGCAAACGTCCAGCATTAGCACGTGTATTTTGAATACATTCGCTGGAAGTTTGTTGGACGTTTGCTGGATCGTGTAAACACCCCTTAAGATCCGAGTGGCAGACTCATTCGTTCACCCAGTCAGTCGACGGCTGATTACGTTACGTTACGTCGCCGCTGCTTGCAGCACTTCGCGCCTGAGCACGTTTTCATTTTCATTCGATTTTAACTCGCATGAACTATGGTTATCTGAAGATCAATTAAGTGTTCTTTGAGCTTGGATGTCTGCAAACTGTGTTTTACGAATATTGTGTATTTTGGGCACCTCATTCCCGTTTAAAACATTTTTTCGTTTATGTTTTAAGTGCTAGGTTAAGCTGTCGGTTTGCCTGTCCGTTTTTCAGCGCAAATCTCCGTTGTATCTTATCGTATCATAATAAAATGATGATGATAACGACGGCAAATACGCTACAGTCTAAACTTTATCGATTTTTCCGGGGATCGTTGACAATTCCTTTATAACATGATTAACATCTATTCATAATTTTCTTACATATTTTGTGCACACACACACACACACACACACACACATACACGCACTCGGATAGCTGCAGAAAGATAACCTTCTCGGCGGAGGTGAAAATAGTAATACTCACCACTTATAGTCTTGCTTCTTTTACTAAAGTGACGTATGGTTTAAAAACGGTAAGAGGTAAAACAAAAACGCTAGTTAAGTAAACTTTGCCGACAAATCATAATCACACAATTAGCTTCATCAGTGCGTAGCTAACCCGGGCCATAACTAGCGTCGCTCCGTGTCCAGGTTTGACTGTTCATGGAAACCTGGATAGACAACGTTATCTATCTAGACTTCCTTGAACTGCCTCTGGTCATAAATCCACGCTTCAGCCGGAAACAGCATGAAACTACTAAATAGACTGCGTTGCCACCGAATGAATGAACTGGTATAAACTTCTTTAATCTCGTACTTTTTGCAGTGTTTCTGTAACGGCGCCGCTGAGATTAATAGCATGGATCAGTCTTCAATTCTGTTAATAGCTATTCCTACTGTAGCAAAGAAACATTCAGGATGCCGAATGCACCTGACTGTATTATACTGGCGTATTCTGTGAAGCGATTTTCCTAGTCTAGTAAGGTATATATTGCGCACAGTCACGCATCAGTATGTTGCCCGTTTTGGTTTTGCGCAAAGCTCTTGCGTACTATTTCGACATAAGTGGGGAAGACGAGGCATAAAAATGAGCAGCAGACGCAAAGGAAGTTGCTGTCGCAAGTGATCGCAGGCGACAAAACAGCCAAAGTGCAACGATAGAAGCGTTGCCTATTCTTGCTTTGCGTACGTTGCGTAGGTTGCGTTATGCGACATTGGATAAAATCCGGGCATAAACAGCTCGTGAATCACGACGAACTATACCGGCAGGCATCACAGAACCAGTCCACCGATCCATCGACGCTATATAAACCTTAGAGCAAGCGCCTCATCGTAAAACTAAAGATAAGTTTCTAGCCATTCGAGGAGTTGACATAAGTTGATCTGCACAGAATTGTCAGCAAATCACAACTTAGTCATCAAGATACGTCATACAGTATCTTTCAAACACGTTCATAACTTCAAACACAATTTTGCCTTTGTAGCTTTCTCCCAAGCCAGAGAATGTCCCAGAATCTCCCAAAATCGACGACGGCTCGGGCTTCGCGTAAATCCACTGGGGAGCTTAGAGCGTTTCCCAGATCTCTAGCTGGATTTTGGGGAGGTTCCCAAAAAATAGAAAGAAGGAAAATAAACTGAAAAAGGAGAAGGGATGGGGAATTGCCCAAAAGGTTGCGGAGATAGACACCGCTGGTGCCGGTGTCGCCGGTCGAGCGTTGCGACCGATACGTCATTGGCTGTCGCACGCTGTGACGTCGTCGTTGCTATGGTAACGTGAGCCTGGCGTGGCTAGTAGCAACAGGTGCGTCTGAGGCTAGCGTACAACGTGGGTACGAGACATGGGCACAATGCGTCATCGCGTATGAGCGCGCGTCGCATGGAAACGTCACGTCTTACAGACAGAAAGACGGACATGACGGATAAACGGAAGTTGAGAGATCTGTAGACATAACACTTAGCAACAAAAAAACTACCGGAAAACACTAAAGCTGCAAAACTAATGTCCACTTTCAGTTAACAAACGTGGATCAAAACGAACCTCTTGCTCTGTGATGAGAACAAATTTGCAGTGCTACCTGTCACCCGATACAGGAAAATGCTCCACATTTTTATCCCAGCTAAGCAAACCCGGCACTCAATTTACGTACGCTACCCCAGAGGGACAAAAGGCTGAGTTGAAGTGGCGAAAATAAAGATGAGTGCAAATACCTTCTGTGCTTTTCGTTTGTCCGTGCGTTGACTCTGGTGGTAGATGCGGCTGAAGTTTGATACGATCACCGGTACAGGCAGAGCAATGACGAGAACACCACTCAGTGAACAGACTCCACCTACCACCTTGCCAATCATTGTACTCGGCACCATGTCTCCGTACCTACAGCACCCACAACAACGCAACGCATGCATGCATTCATTCATTCTTTCATATTCAATATATGTTCGTCTGAGAAAAGTTGACAAATGGAACGATCTACACATACATGATATATGTAAAAGTTAAAAAAACGATCATAAAATCAAGGTCTCAGAACGGCGGCAATGCGATCAAACATCTCAGTATAATGGTCCATTGCAATTTTTTGCTGACTTAAGCCTACCATTTCAGCTTCAAACCTGTGCAGACTGTGCAACGTCCCATGATCGCCTCCGCGCCAAAGTATTTGCACAGTTTTGCTAACTAAAGTCTAAATCGTCAAAATTTGTGTATAAATCACAAACAAGAAGTTCAGCTGTCGCTAGGGAAGACGCGGTACAGCCTATAAGCTACAGTTGTTGTTGCAGTACTTCAAAGTCATCCAAGATCGATGATTTTCATTTTACCTAAAAGAGCCTATGCGATTTCCTATTAGTGACCGATATCAACCTTGGCCCTATCTCGCATTGTTTAGCCACAATACAACCGTGACCCACAGATGAACGAACGGACAACAGACCCATCGTGCATGCCAGATACTACAGCATAGCTGTAGCGCGTCAAAAAAAGTTTGCTTCTGGGGGACAAAGTTTCATCCCACAGACCGTATATGGCTAGATGGTGTACAAAAGTAGGAGGGGATGGTACGATGGCCACATTGAAGAGATAACACAAGTGTCCGGTTTCTGTGTATTTCAGAAAAAGTAGGCAAATTTGCCGCTTCCGTTGAACGTCCAAAAGCTGAAAGTGTTTCAGCTTCAGGGGGCTTTGCCCCCTGACCCCCTGACCACGAGCTCTGCCTCTGGACTCCGCTGGAGGCTCCGCCGCCAGATCCCCGTTATGGGCTGGCGCTCAGCGCTCGCCATGGTTTGCCCCCCACTTTCAAATGCCTTCCGCGGTCTCTGGGTAGCAGAGGATGCAGCACGGGAATATGAGGTAGAAAACATAAGGTTATGACAACATAAAAGCATGCGAACCTAGGCTTAAACATATAACACACGAATGTATGAAATACGGAAAAATCTACTTGTTTTATCCTGCGAGAAAACAGAAAAAAACCAAAACTAGCCTAAACGCTTTCAGTAAACGACCTCCTAGAAAAACGTATCAATCAAACGATCAATCAAAATGCATTTACACAGCACCATGATATATCGCTCAGTTTCTTTCCAAAGGTCTTGAGCTTATAACTTATCTGTGCTTCTCAGTCTGACACATAGCCAGTGCGACACCAAAACTTTTTAACTTTAACGTCTCAGAATAATGTCATTTGCCTGCTGACAGCTAGAGACACATAGTAAATACGCGGTTATGCCAAATAGTATGAGATTCCTGGAATAGTCAGCGATCTCAACCAAAAATGAGTTCAAGGCTGTATTTGACACGTGATTTTCAATAATGAATCAGTAGTCAGAGGCAGTTCAGTTCCCGAACGACTTCTCAAATAGAATCTAATTGTGCAAGCCGTTTCACGCCTACAATCAGCCGATCGATCAATATTTATTACACCAAACGACAGCACGTCGAAATCACGGCGACGGTATGATATATGATATGATATGCGGAATATATAAGAACCGGTTAGCCGGACGGCAAAGCTACTAACAAGAAACACTGACAGCTGCCCTGATATCCCTGTTTCTATTTTTTCGCTCAAACTGACAATATAAAAATTAAATATGAAAAAACAGGCAAAGCATCAAAACTATTTGAAAAAAATATTTGACTCCATGCAGTCAAAAAAACCACTGACCGCAATAAGCAATATGTATATAAAGTG
>Ga0209671_1005673_pt1 | contig 12667 bp, 2 predicted proteins | sample WorMetHERISLAND2_2_FD_187401 | JGI IMG/M metagenome (GOLD analysis project Ga0209671, IMG submission 187401) | Marine gutless worms symbiont microbial communities from Max Planck institute for Marine Microbiology, Germany - Olavius geniculatus... | ecosystem: Host-associated > Annelida >... | reverse complement strand
CTCAAATGCACCGGCATACGCCAAACGCGCATTGTCGACTTAGGGCAGGTCAACATGAGCGCTTATAACTTTGTTTACAGTGGACAAAATTTCAAAAAAATTTTTTTTGTTCAACGCCGAAAGGATCCTTCTCATCAACGCCGTTTAGACTTTGTCGCTATCTTCATCGATTCCAGAGATATTTGCGCTCAAACTCGAAAGTTGTCGTAAAACGTACTAAATTTTTGACGTTTTTTGCCTTCCCAAATTTTAGCGAGGGCGGTGCCCCCAAAAGTTGTACTTGCGTTAACACCCCAACCTAGAGCCGCATCAAGTGCCAAAGTTTCGTCAAGCTACACCCCCTAACTCCGAAGTTATAAGCGCTCCTGTATTGCATTTTAAGCTAATTTTTGACCCCCCTTTGAAAAAAGTTGTAAGGGGGGCCCCCATCCCCGGTAGAAAGTGCGCTACTAAGACTTGGTCATTTTCTAGCGTGTGTAAAAATTTGGGGGTGCAGCACCCCCTGGGGGCCGAAATATGGTCTTCCAAAAAATGCGACTTAGGGTAGGTCAAAATGAACGCTTATAACTTTGTTCATAGTAGACGGAATTTCACAAATTTTTTTTCGTTCAACGTTCAAAGGATCCTTCTCGTCAACGCCGTTTAGATTCTGTCACTATCTTCATCGTTTTCAGAGATATTCGCGGTCAAAGTCGTAAGTTGTCGTAAAACGTACTAAATTTTTGACGTTTTTTTGCCATCCCAAATTTTAAGGGGGGCAGTGCCCGAAATTTCGTACTTGCATTAACACCCCAACCTAGAGCCGCGTCACGTGCCAAAGTTTCGTCATGCTACACCCCCTAACTCCGAAGTTATAAACGCTCCTTTATTGCATTTTAAGTCAATTTTTGACTCCCCTTTGAAAAAAGTTGTAAGGGGGGCCCCCGTCCCCAGTGCGCTAGTAAGACTTGGTGATTCTCTAGCGCGTGTAAAAATTTGGTGGCGCAGCACCCCTTAGGGGCCGAAATATGGTCTTCCAAAAAATGCACTTTGGGTGGGTACGATTCAACATCGAGATCTCCAAGGTCACTGGACCAAACTTCCCCGGACTTGTTTCGCCTAACGCAAGAGGAATCGCAGTAGACGGAATAAAAATCCGATTTTGAATATCTTCATCCGTTTTGGAGATATTTGCCGGCGAACTTCGAAGTCGTCCGATATCGGGCCAAATTTTGCATGTTTTTGGCCCTGAAATTTTTTGGGGTGTGTCTCCCAAAATTTTGGACCAGCATTATAAAATTCGGCCTAGTACTGACCACCGTGCAAAATTTCACGCCGGTCGGCCCACGCATCTCGGAGATCTCGCGTTCAAAAAAAAAAAACATCTGGGCTAAAACATAAGTCCTTCCGAAAACTATCGTTTTCGGGCGGACTAACAAGGAACTTGAAGGAAGCCCAACTGTTGCTAGAGAAGACACACTACACTGCAGTACTGACCTTCAAGGTCATCCAAGTTTAATGATTTTTATCTCAACTCAAAGAACGAGATGTGGCTAGTTTTCTGTAAAAAAAAACGCACATTTTTCTACCCCCATCTGTTCAACCCCAAATTTGGAAATGTTTCCCTTGCACTGCATCCACAAAATTTTGTATGCAGAGAGCACTGACACAGAACTAATTATCCATGCAAAAAGTTTTCCTCTATGACCGAACACTTATCCACAATACATCTGTTACGTACAGACAGACAAATGGACGGATGAGAGACAGACAGCAATGGTACCATCAACGCCTACAGAACAGCTGTAATTAAAAAACGTGTCAAAAACTGTGTACAGCATAGACCTAACAATCAATGTTAGGGAACGAAAGTTTCATGCTAATTTTTATGTTGAGAATGAAAGTTCCTGGGGACGAATGTTCCAGGGAATGAAAGTTCCAAGGAATGAAAGGGAACTGTTGTTCCTGAGAACAAAAGTTCTCGGGTACGAAAGTTCCAGTTACCCTGTAGCTTACAGTAAGTAAAGTCTGTATAACCAACATTAGTGATATGTGAAAACAATTGTGGTTAAAAACAAAAAAGTTTAATTTTAAATCATACGAACTTGCTTTTTTGTACATTTGCTTCGAAGTAAACAAACTCGGTATGCCTACAGGTAGTGATTGTTGTCTGTACAGTGCAATGCAATGCATAGCACTGGCAGTGTTGGGAAAACTCGGATACAAAATGAATTAAATCAAACTCTCAAATCATCCTTGTAAACCAAATGAGTTTAAACTCAAACTCAACTCGCCTTCTTCGTAGTGAGTTAAATGAAACTCACAAAAAATGAATTATCTCATAAACTCATTTGTTTTTTTTTGGTTACCAATCAATCAAGCAATCAATCAGTAAAGTTATCAAGGCTGTCCTAAGGTGATAAAAACTGGTCAGTCACCAAACAATCACTGATGGTCACTTTGGTGGTCCACAAAAATATTTCTTTCTCAATTAGTCAATCAACCAATATATTTAGAAGAATCTTAAACTTATACCATTTCTAATCACTGTTTACTTCCTGTGATATTTCATATTTGCTTTCAGCAACAGAAAATTTTCAAAGTTTGCATCTAAAAGTTAGTTGCATTTCAGAGTTTCAATCTGTTCGCTTACACCAAACAGAGTCTTTCTACTGCAGCAGATGATGGCACTGTTGTAGGCCCCTATTAACCCATTACTGCGTTACTTATTTTGTGATGTATTGTCAAAGCAGGTATCTTTTTGGGATGTTGTGTAGTATAAGTTAAACTGCCAGATATTTGTGCAGCATTGTTAATGACTGATCTTGATCTGCGAGATGTGAAGACACTTCTGTATCAGCAATTAACAATAATCGGAAATAACCAGTTCAGTCTGGGACAGTTAAACGTTTGATGCAGCCGCCCTGTTAATCACAGATTTGTTGACTTGTTGTGGATCTGTAATTTTAACCATAAACTGCCAACTCGCAGTGAGTTGATTTTAGACAGTAATGAACTCACAACTCACACAAATACTGAATTAAATCAAACTCATAACTCACACCTGTTAGGATGAGTTAACCCAAACTCACAACTCACAATAAATGAGTTAACTTGTGAGTTGAAACTCTCATGCCCAACATTGAGCATTGGCCACATCTCCATAACGGTGCGGCCACAGGCAATATGCGGACTGACGAACCAGCAAATGTACAAACAAAATTCATACTCCACGATCACGTTAATAAATTACCTGTTGTGTTGCTTCTCTTGCAGTTGCTTCAACTTTTCATAATATTCAACATTGGACGCCATGTTGTTTCTAATGAAGCTATATCTATTTTTAGCATGTTGCTGTGCCATAGTTAGTGATGAGTCAATATCACAATTTCAATTTCGATACGATATCGATACGATATTGACAAAAAATATCGAACAGATAATTATCGATATGTTTCACGTTCTCCAATCTACTAAAATTTTATAAATTATTTTTCGCTCATAATGGTACGATGTTTCGTCCATCTGTCTGTCTGTCTATAAAAATAGCATGTACTGTGGCCGAACGGTACATCGTAGAGGTGGGGGAGAAACGTTACCATTAGATAGGTTTGTATTAATTATGCTTTCAATTATAGCCTAACCATGTCGCTACATGCAACAATTTTTATTGGTCTGCCTAGATATGTGTTTTTCTATCTGTTTGTTCGTAACGCATATGTATTGTAGCTAAACCGTACGTCACAGGGGGTCGGCGATGGTACCGCTGGACAGGGATTGATAGATATAACAATGGCGAGTTATATATACATCTTTATTCACCATCAAAGGTAGCAAACAAATACAAAATAAAAGAAAAAAACTTAACTAATTACACAGTTCATTATAGACTGACAATAGTAGGCTTAACCATGTCTCTGTTTGTAGCGGTATGGCATCAATTTTCAATACAAAGTTGCTGCCTGTAGCCAATCACCCACGGCGCCGAATTACGTACGTATCGTATTTTAGCGTTAATTGTAGCGTTCGATATAGCAACATCAATAACGTGTATGGAACTGGAGTCATTCTGAGAAATCGCTTTCGTTCCGCGACCCGAAGTCAGACATAGGCCTACATGGTATAGTCGGTCACCCTCGCGACAGCTAGTTGGGCTCTTGTTGGAGATGATGACCGGTTGACTGCCTTTTTCTGTGTGTCAGTCTTAAGCGGAGGTTCCATTCAACGCAACGCACGCAACGTAGATTTACGTAGTAGCCTACGTACTACGCAAGGCAACAGACGTAACCCAAGTAACGTAGCTGAAGCAACAGCCACTTTTATCTTTGCGTTTTAACCGTTGTGACAGCTAAACTTACGTCAGCTGCATTTTTGTAGCACGTAGAACCTGTTTATTGCGTTCGTTACGTACCGTACTTTCTGCGTGCTTACGTTACGTGGAAACCCCGCTTCATGTCCGTTGCAAACGTCGTCATCATAGGCTATAAGACAATTAGTTTTTGGCCGACCGTTAGGTCAGGCCTTGGGTACGTCGTCTGCCTGTAACACATGTATTGTGGCTAAACCGTACGTCGTAGGAGTCGGCGACAGTACCGTTGGAAAGGGCGGTGACAATGCCTGTATAGGTTGTCATTGTCAATAACAATAGGTTGTCAATTTTGAATGCAAAGTTTCTGCCTACAGCCGTCACCCACGTGCGCCAAATTACCGTATCGTATCCTAGCGTTCATCGTAGCGTTAAAGATAACAGCGTCACCACAGCGTGCACGGGATTATGATCACTCTGGAGAAATCGCTTTCTTTCCGCGACCGGGAGTCGGACGCCGACCTTCGAATATATAGCCTAGGCGCTACTGTCGGTCTACCCTAGCGACAGCTAGGCTTCATGTTCTAACTAACAACAATGTTATTTCGTGAGCAGTGTAGCCTATACGACGAGCCCCAGTCATTGATTACGGTACGTGTGTCACTGTGTGGTCACTGTGGTGTGACCAAGAGTTGGACCACTCCACCGCTTCTATGGTTGGAGGCGCTCATAAAAGACCGAGTCCGTCTGGGCCACTGGTCTGGCGATTCTGACGCATCATCAGTTGGCTATCGACGCGAAATACTGGAAATAGATATACTGGTAGCCAGATGTGCCGCACACCAGACTTTAGTGATGTTCCGATACATTCGATATCGATTCCAACTTGCGTTGTTTCGTTCTGCAGAATTCGGTCAAAATTGCGTAAAATGTCGCACAAAAGGAACGCGTCTCTGTTGTGATTAAAAGTTACAACGCATTTGTGGATCATCAAAACATTTGCAGACACCGACGAGGCACTAAACTCTCTAGACTTTGTTTCCAACTTCTGAGTGTGGCGCTTTGTTTCTCAACACCTAAGAAAATAATGATTAATTTAAAACGACAATAATCAGAATCGTTACTCGTCATGATCATGCTGTAATGTTAATTTAGTTACGTATTATAATGCTTAGCGCATCAACGCCAGAACAGCCTTTTACTGCTCCGAGGTTTTGTTAACGTGCGGTCTATACAGCTGGGTTTTTAGGATAGCTATCAATCGAATATGTAAAGCTATCAATTCCGTGCAGCACCAAACAAAACAAACTGGCCAGTCGAACATATCGATCAGACAGTGTCGGTTCAGCCGGCACTGAACGACAATATCCGGTCAAGCGGAATGACCATTAAGTAGCTGATCTCTGGGTGACGTAGCCTACAATTGCCAATGAAAAGGGCCGCTGCAGTTAGCCTACCGGTGAGCGTGGAGATGATATGAAGAGTGCCTTTCTTCGCCAAACCGTCGAGGGACCTTCGTCACGTTCTCCGAGGAGGGATCAGCGGTTTTGCATGACAATAGTCATCGATCAGTTAGCGCCAGTAATTCCGAGAATTTTGTATTGATAAGAGGTCGAGCGTGATGGAAAACAGCTGACACGCTGTGCATGTTTGTAGACTGGGCCTACAATGTTATGACGTTCAGTTGTTCATGACTTGATCATTACACTTTAGCCGATAAGCGATGCTAGGATAATGAATTTGGGAGCTAGTTGAGCATGCACTCATTTTCCTTCGATTTTGCTCTAATTCCCTTTCCACTAAGAATTTTCTAAAGTATAGTCTTCATTGACTGTCAGTATTGATGAACAGCCTCACAGCCAAGAATAAAACGCGACAATCCTTGGCGGCAGTACGCGCTCTATATAGGCTTACCGAGAGCTATAAAGTTACAAACAGACAAGCAGCATAAGAGGACAAATTATCAGTCTCTCTGGCTTGCCTGGCTTGCGCGCAACGACAAATAATCAAAAACATTGTAATACCGTCACCATAGTGTAACAAAGTGTCCGGTAAATCGCATCACGTGTGCATAAAGTAGAATCTGATTTTTATGAGTAGGCCTACGGCTAAGCCTAGCCTTAGCTATAGTATAAAGGGTACTTAGATTTAATTGCTCGACATCGACCGCGACATTTGAAATGGTTTTGAACGTTGAAGAAAACCGAGGTCATGACTGAAACAAACATGCAATAAAACTCAGGCTCAGCGGTGAAAGTACTTTTGGAAATTTTAGTTCATGCTTCATGCCACTGACAGAGCGTAATTGTCTATTGGTAAAATATGTCCACTGGTATTTTAACAAGAAAAGCCCAGCTAACGCAAAGGGGAACGCGCAACAGCGGTGCATGTTTGAAAGCCAAGTAAAACAAAATCAGTGGCCAGAGGGCGCCAGACGACCGGCGGCTAATTATCTATAAAGCTTTACTTGTACTCACCAGAGGGCGTGATCTGTCTTGCTCTGCCAACGCCGTATCGGCTAAAAATCGCAAATTTTCCCTACCCCCTCTCATTTAGCGTCTCCGTTCGGGTGACCCCCTTCGAATTTATGAAAAAGCTTTAGGGATCCAGAAACTAAAGTCTTCCAGGCAGCCGACGATGAAGATTTGGTGATCCTAGCTTGCACCGTTTTTGACTGATCCACCCGTGTGACGGACGGACAGACGGACGGACAGACAGAATTGCGATGGCTAAGACGCTGCTGTTGCGCGTAAAAATAGCGAAACACTTGAGGCCTAGTTTAGACATCGTGCTTCGCGAATACATCCGTGTACAGGAAATCATAGGCCTATTATGCAGAGCTAACATCAAGCGACATTTGCACACTGTTGCGAACTTTAGTCGTGCGGAGCTGCGAGTTTTGCGTGCTAGAAATCCTCCCATTTATAGACCCGAAGCGAGCTTTTGTCATTCACGTTCTGTTCTGGCATCAGCGTCACACGATGACGACCGTCTATTACATCGCTCATCTCTACCACTGTGCTTGACTTCGAGCCTTCGACCCTCGCTGCGCCTAAGTTCGGTGACCGATTGCCGCTCGCAACGAAGTAGATAACACGTCTCCCCGCAGTCTTACTGGCAACACAGCCGTTCTCTGCTATGGCAGATGCATTTTCGGTTCCGGTTGTCGTTGTCCTCGTTGTTTCTTTCCGCTTCATCGGCAGTGCAGCTGACACGGGCTGCTTGCGGCAAGTGTAGACGATAACGACCAGTATGACGACCGCTGCTAACACAGTAACCAGCACCGTCATGGCGATCACCAGCATAACTCGATCGTTCGTGGAAGTTCCGATCGTCAAACCGGATGTGGTTGGTGCAGCGAGTTCTCCGTGCCGCAAACGTGTGGTTGGATGAAGTCGGTACAGCTGAGTGACGTCGTCGTGCAGTGCAAGAGGCATGCGGTTGAAGTCCTGCCACGTCGGCAGAGTGGGTGATGATGTGGCAGCCTTTTCCACCGACGAAGTGGATGATGTCGACAGGACCAATGGCGGCGGAGGTCGACGTCGGCGTACTGAACGCTGTGCACCGTCGACTGGCTGTAGGTCTTCGTCGGTGAGTGAGATAAGGGCGTGGCCACGCACGTGCCGAGGACTGGCACAGATGATCCGGTCTCGTGACGGTTCCAGGTGAACGGACTCAGAGAGCAGCCAGTTGCGGAACCACAGCACGGCGGCGTCACAGCGCCACCTGTTGCTGGACAGGTGCAGCACGGCCAGGCGGGGAAACACGTCCAGCAATTGCTGGCTGAAAGTCTCCAGCTCCGAGCCCAGTAAAACAAGGTCCTGAACGCCGCCACCTAACGAGCTCAGCGCCGTGTCGGACTTCAGCAAAGCTTCTACGAGTGCCGGACTATTGGTCAGATCCAGCTTGCGTAAACCTGGCAGACGTTCGCCAAACGCGTCCTCAGCCAGACTGATCTCTGCACTGGAAATGTAAGCCACTGACAGCGTCTGCAGCTCGTCAAGTCCCTTCATACATCGGGCGCCAAACTCTTCCAGCGGGTTCTTGGAAAGCGTGAGCACGCGCAGTCGCATATTACCGGCGAACGTGTCAGGATACAATTTCCGGATTCGGTTCGCGGCGAGGTCGAGAGAAGTCAGCTGAAAGAGGTTTGCCAGCGCGTCGCCGCCTACGAACGAAATGTTGTTGGACATCGCGGACAAAGTCTTGAGCTGCCACACTCCAGACGCCGGCGGAGGAAAATCTTTGACCGTCAGACTCTCCAGTTGATTAGAGTCGATGAAGAGTCGCTGAAGGATGATCGGAAGTGAACGCGGGACTGAGCGAAGTCGATTGCCGTTGAGCCACAACTGCTGTAGATTGCTGGTCATCCTGAACGCGTCGTTGTCGATATGTTCTAAATGATTCTCATCAAGAACAAGGATGTTCAGCTCGGCAGCCACGTCGACCAGATCGTCAACACTCAGAGTCTGCAATCGGTTGTGTCGCAGCTGGAGGTACCGCACCGAGCCCGGTAGACCAGCTGGAAATCGCTCCAGACCGCAGTCTGACAGGTCGACGTACGACAGCAAGCCCGAGCTGAAATGAAAGCGTCGAGACTCTGCCCCGAGCTGGTTGCCACGCAGTACGAGATACATAAGCCGGTCGAGTGTGTCAAAAGCCCGACTGTCCACGGTTGAGATGTGGTTGTCGTCCAGCCGCAGATAGCGAAGACCGGACAGACCGCTGAACGTGCTCGATGTAACTGCCGTCAGACGGTTCTGCCGCAGATCGAGCCGCGACAGTTGCTGCAGGCCGGCGAATGCGCCGTCGACGTCACGCAGCTGGTTCCCGGACAGGTCGACGTGTAGCAGGCCTGTGGCTACATTTAGAGCACCGGGTTCCAGCGTCGTCAGATTGTTTTCTGACAAATCTAGGACCTCCAGTGATGCGGCGACGTAGTCGAGCGCCCCTCGGTGAAGAACCCGGATGTTGTTCTGTGCCAGTCGCAGCTCTACGAGGCCGCCTAGGCCTCTCAGCGTGTCCACCACGACCAGCCGGTTGCGAGAGAGGTCAAGTGACGTCACTTGAATAGGTAGGAGGGCGACAGGGATGGCGGTCAGTCCGATGCCATCACATGTCACATGACGTGAGGCGTTGACGCAGACGCAGTCGCTGGGACAGTCTGTGCTGGTGGCGTCACTCAGCGGTGACCGGAAGTGATGTAGAAGATGGGTGATGAGTAGGAGACAGCCGACTGTTTGCGCTGCTGAGTTTTTCTCCATTGACAACAAGCTTTGCCCTGCAACAATACCAAAACGTGTATAAAAACGATTATCAGAAACTGACGATTGAGCGATGCTATACTGTTTAAATGGCAATATTCGCCAGAAGGTCCGGTCAATTGCTTGCATATGCAGGACTTCGCCATGGAGGTCCATACTTTTACATCCCTTTTCTCTATTCTGCACTTCTTTATTTCCTATCCGATTCCTCATTTGGAGAGTTCTGAATTTGATTGTAACAATTTAACAAAAACATTTAGTAAAAAACAGAGAATAGACTTGTCTCACGAGCGTCATTTTGGTGCTTGGTCATTATAATGTTCGATAACAGTTGACATGACATTGTTAACACCGCATAGAGGCCTTAGCAGAAGTTCATATAATTCAGCTGTTCAAACACTAGATGCCCTTTGACAGGCACGCTTGTGGAGTTTATTGGCACATTTTGTTCAGGGAAATGGCCAGAACTGAATCTTTTGCAGTCAAACACGAGTCAAAATATGCAGTTGCTTTCGACTTACAACAGTGACTTACGATTAACCAGGTGGCAGCATTGATCAGCGATTCCGCGTTTTACGAAATCAATTGATGCCTGGTCATTCTAAGGTTCGGTAACGGTTGACATGTTAACACCGCATAGAGGCCTTAGCGGGAGTTCATATAGCTCAGCTGTTACGAAGGACGATGTAGGCCTTATTATGTTTTAGTAGTCTCTAGCGTCGGCTGCAGCTGAAGACTATAGCTGATGATAATCGCTCGGTGAAGTCCCATGACAACATATCAACTGCCCACTTGACTACAGGGCTTACTGACTGATGATTGAGTTTCATGGAAAACTTGCATAAACCTAACGCAGCGCCACCTGGTGACATTCGTCGTCAAAACGGAAGATCAGTCGATCATCTCGTCCGTACACTTCACGACTTCACGTTGCTCAAAACTGACAACGTAAAGAAATGACGTTGAAAATCAGCTGTTCAACTCTAAACGGATGCCGTTATTATCCAGCCCGGGCTGCACGCCGGATTACTGAACTCTCTCGCAAGTTTAGAACCGAATGCTAAACTGTGACCTTGACTCGTCACTGGTTGAATGAAGCGAGTTATATAAGACAATGAACGTCTGATAAAACCGACGCTGCAGAGAAAAGCGATGGACATCTGTTTTTGCTTGTCTGCCGACGACGTCGATGAAATCGATATTTGCCGTCTCCACTTCCGTCTATAATCGGCTGAACTAGACAGGGCGCATCCCTTCCTGTATTTCTACTTCCCTAGGAAAAGTGGACTTTAATTTTACCATATACAGTTGAGCGGTATCTTACGTGCGTCCTGACGGTAGAAGGCAGAAGTTTTTTTTCATAAGCGAAGGACGAAATTATCGTGACACTGAGAGTTTCCTACTGATTGCGGGATTGTGAGATATCGGGAACAATCACGCAATAAGACGGAAACGGCCAGTGTAATGTATAATAATGACTCCCGTATAATATTTAATCTCTAGTCAATATTATACATATAATTCACACTGCCCCAGTCATTATTTATAACTATTCAACTATGAACATATAAACGGCAACAACGATTTAAAAAAAAACATTTTATTAGTCACTGCAATATTACACAAAGAGTTAATATTATAAAAGGGGAGTGTAAAGTATTATAATAATAAGTGAGGAAATCATTATTAGGGGGAGTAGAAATTATACATTATACCGGCGTGGTATTGAAAAGCGGACGCGGTACGTAGTGCCGTTATGAAAGAAATCCCCAAGTGTCATATTAAACAACAAATACAGTGTTTTTTCACAAATCCTTGCTGCTTTCTCAGAATCACTTCGATAAAAAGCATTACATTTTACCTGCACATTGGTTTTCGTGTTTAGTTTTTTTCATCCTCAGTCCTCTGTGTGGTTTCGCACGGCAGAATTGGTGCGCCTGTTTTGGGAGTGCAGATTAATAACACCGTATCGTATCATTGCCCAAAACGCCACAGAATAGCAGCATATACGCGCATTCGGCCAGTGTAATCGGGTTACAATCGTGGAACTGTCCCGACCCGTGTGGTCTATCGGTGACTGCGTGATTCGGATCAAGTTAACCGGCGACAGTCGCCCGGACGATTCACGCACTTGCGGCTGCTGCTGCTGCTGCTGGTGCCAGTTCTTGATGGCGCGGGGCTCATTACCCCGACGGAGATAACATCGCAATCTTGCAACTGTGCATGCCTATGCGGATGAAAACGAATTCGAAAAATTACACCTCGGCGACTAAACAAAAATATTCAAAATTCGAGTTGCTTGTGTAAGCTTAGCCTATCAAGTCATCTTTGTTCACTACGTCTATAGTTGCCGAAAGTGATGCTGCCAATTAGTTAATCGTCGCCCATCGTAGGCCTACTCTTAGCTGATATGACATGATGTATGATCTTCACTGGAAAACTGGCAGGCAAAACAATTTGATCTGGCATATGAACTAAAAACAAGAAGCCCAGCTTTCGCTAGGATAGCCGACCGTACTGGTTGCCAGCGATCTTCAAGTAATCTTCAAGGTTAACCAAGATCGATAATTTTCATCTCGTCTGAAAAGGCGTATGCGATTTCTTGTTAGTGATCAATATCTTATCTTACCTTATCTTTTACCGTTTCCGAAATACAGTCAGTTAGAAATACGATCAAAAATTTTCCATTAAAACTGCGGTCAAATCGCTGCAGAAGACTTAGTTACTATTAACAGCATATAGAAAGTTGCCATCGCCCTATCCGATGGTACCATCACCGACTCTCTATGACTAACCGTTTAACAACAAAACTGCACGATTGGCATACCACAGTGCATAGATGTAAAAAACGTTCCAAGAAAAATTTTTAAAAACGTTAAAAAACGTAAAAAAACGTGGCAAAAATAAAAAAACGTTTAAAAACGTTGAATAAAAAACGTTGACCAGAATTTGTTCAGCTTCTTGCCTAATGCCTAATGTTGTAAGTGCAGTATACCTGGAATTATAGTTTAGATAGAGAGAACATTTAATTTCAATATAGCTGTGATGTCATAACACCATAGCATTAAACTAACTAAATATACTGGTTAACAAAACTTTTTATTTAGTATATTTGGAC
>Ga0209671_1005672_pt1 | contig 12668 bp, 16 predicted proteins | sample WorMetHERISLAND2_2_FD_187401 | JGI IMG/M metagenome (GOLD analysis project Ga0209671, IMG submission 187401) | Marine gutless worms symbiont microbial communities from Max Planck institute for Marine Microbiology, Germany - Olavius geniculatus... | ecosystem: Host-associated > Annelida >... | reverse complement strand
CCGCGGTACTTGTCATCTCAATGGCATTGAATCATTCTGGTCGTAGGCCAAACGGAGGCTTGCAAAATTCAATGGTGTTCCCAGACATACGTTTCATCTACACCTCGAAGAATGTGAATTCAGATTCAATCATCGGGAGGAAAACTTATTGATATAATACTCATTTTACTGAGAGAAAATCCTCTCTAAAGTTATCTAGACCCTAACAATTATAAAAATCCTGTGAATCCTGTGAATCCTGTGAATCCTGTGAATCCTGTGAATCCTGTGAATCCTGTGAATCCTGTGAATCCTGTACGATTAGGAGACAAGTCCGAAGATCAGAGTTTACTCCCTTTCCTTCCCCCACCGAGGAAAAGGCTTCGTCTTGACCAACTATGGGCTGAATGTCAACAGGCCCTAGTTCGTCCGAAGCGTCTTTCGAGCAGGAAGGTGGTCAGAATGACGGCGAACGAGAACGCGAGCATACCCCCGGCCAACAGGTGAGCCTGGGTCCATTGCAGGGTCTCCACATAGTCGTAGATCGCGATCGACAAGACTTTGGTCTCACCGGGAATGTTACCGCCGATCATCAGCACCACGCCGAACTCACCCACCGTATGGGCAAAGCCCAGCACGGCCCCGGTCAGGAAGCCGGGGCGCGCCAGCGGGACGGCCACCGACCAGAAGGCGTCCCAGGGCGAGGCCCGCAAGGTGGCGGCGACCTCGAGGGGGCGCTCCCCGAGCGCCTCGAAGGCGTTGCGGATGGGTTGCACCACGAACGGCATCGAGTAGAGCACCGAGCCGATCACCAGGCCCTCGAACCTGAACGCCAGCGAGTGCCCACCGAACATGCCGGCCACCCATCCGCCCGGGCCATTGGGCCCCAGTGCCACCAGGAGATAGAAGCCCAGCACTGTCGGCGGCAGGACCAGCGGCAAGGCCACCAGGGTAGCCACCACCTCCTTCCACAGTGACTTGGAGCGGGCCAGCCACCAGGCGATCGGGGTGCCCAGGATCAGCAGCACCAAGGTGGTGATCGACGCTAGGGCCAGGGTCAGCCGGATCGGTGACCAGATCCCGGCCAGCTCAGGCATGGGACAGCCCGCAAGTCTCACCCACACCAAGGCTCCTCATCCTCGGAAAAATTGGTCGGAATCGACTCGCCATCTTGTCCTATTGGCGGTTGGCACGACGATAGCCGTAGCCATATCGCCTCTTCACCGCAGCCGCAGCCGGACCCTTTAAAAAGGCCATAAACTCATGGGCGGCCCGGTTGTCCGCGCCGCACCGCAGCAAGACCGCATCCTGGGCCAGCGCCGGGTGGAGGCGATCCGGCACCAGCCAGCGCGATCCTTCATGATGCCGGGCAATCTGGGACAGGGCGACGAAGCCGAGCGCGGCGTTGCCGGTCGCCACGAATTGATAGGTCTGGGCGATGTTGTTGCCGTGCACCAGGCGAGGGGCGAGTCCGGCGTAGATCCCCAATGCCCGTAGCGCTGCCACCGCCGCTGCCCCATAGGGTGCAGTGACCGGGTTGGCGACGGCGATCTTGGCGATACCGGGGTTGCGCAGCGTCGTCTCGTCCGTAACCAATGACCGGTCCTTGCTGAACAGCACCAAGCGGCCCGTGGCATAGGTGAAGCGACTGTCCGCGACGGCCAGACCTGCGGCAACCGCCTCCTCGGGACGCGCCCGGTCGGCGGCGAGAAAGACCTCGAAGGGGGCGCCCTGGGTGATCTGGGCGTAGAGCTGGCCGGTGGAGCCGAAGCTGTAGCTGGCCTCATGCTCTGTCACCTGCGCGAACAGGACGCCGATCTCCCTGGCCGCCGCGGTGAAATTGGCGGCCACCGCGACCCGTACCCTTTGCGCCGACGCCGGCGGAGCGGCGACCGGGAACATGAGTACCACTACCAGTAAAGCAATGACAATGCGTGAGCCGTGTTTCACCTGGTGTTTGCGCTCGCCATGATTTGCAGGGCACCTCGAAAAATACGATTTTTGTCAACGGCATGTCCAAATAATCAATGGGTTAGAGTCAGGTGAGTGGCGAAAGTACCTATTTTTCAAGGTGCCCATCTATGGTTTTGTTTTTAGACTGCCTCTGAGTGCGGGCTCACCCCGCACCTATCGCCGAGAGATCCAGCGACACCAAGGCGCGCCCAGGCGATAGGTGCGGGGCCTACGGGAAGGGATCGAGGGAGGTAGGTTGGGTTAGCCCCTCACCTAACGCCATCGATCAAGCGATCGATGGCGTTAGGTGAGGGGCGTAACCCAACACGTCCGATCCCACAATCAACGCCAAGCAACCCAGGACCGCGCCCTATTCTCTCCTCACCCCAAGCCCCCTGGGAGCACCGGCATCTTGCCGGTATCCGCGGGTACCGACCAGCGGGAGAGCAAAGAGTGAAATTATCCCATGTGGCCGTTCTGTTTGCTGCATCCCCGCACAGCGGCCGTTTTGTGGCTCACCCATGAGCGACAACGGCGTTTGTGGCTCATCATCTTGGATTCATGATACACAAACGTCCTTGTTGCTCATGGATGAGCCTCAAAATACCTCCCTACCTTCGGCGATATTCAACAATTCACGGAAAGCCAACACGGCCGCCCGCCGTCCGCTGGCCGGGCGCACTTCGATCAACAGCCCCGCATCGCGTACCTCCCGCACAATCCGGTTCGCGGTGGGCCGGGGAATCCCAGCCGTCCTCACAAAATCCGAGGTCTTGAAGATCGGCTTGTTAAAAAACCAGTCCAGTGCCCGCACTGCATGCTGTGAGTGAGTCGTCTCCGCAATCCAGTTCTTGCGCTGGTTGTAAAGCTCGAGTATGGCCAATGCCCGCTCCCGGTTGGCCTTGGCCTGCACCGTCAGCGCCTCCAGAAAGAAGGCCGCCCATCCGGTCCAGTCGCCGTCACGGGAGACCGCCAGGAGCCGTTCATAGTAGGTGTCCCGGTTCTGCTCCAGATATTCGCTGATGTAGAAGCCGGGAGAGGTCAATAACCCCTTCTCGTAAAGGAACAGCGGCACGATCAGACGCCCCAGCCGGCCATTACCGTCGAGGAATGGGTGGATTGCCTCGAGCTCGGCGTGAACCATCGCCAGCTGCACCAGACGGTCCGGCGCGTCGACGTGCAGGTATTTCTCCCATGCCGACATTGCGGCGGATAGTCGGTCGGCCGGACAGGGGATAAAACGCGCCGCCTCGATAGTGCATCCGTGCGGGCCGATCCAATTGGGAACGCGCCGGTATCTGCCGGGTGATCGCGCGCGGCCGCAAACTCCCCGCATCAACACCCGGTGGGTCTCCTTGAGCAGACGCTGCAATAGCGGCAGCTTGCCGAGCCGGGCCTTTGCCTCCGACAGCGCGGTGCAGTAGTTGACCACCTCATGGATATCGGCCTCCTTCGGCGTGCTTTCATCCCCCTGTGCCCCTTCCGCCTCGAACTCCAGCACCTCGCCGAGTGTCGCCTGTGTCCCTTCGATGCGGCTGGAGAGCACCGCCTCCTGGGAGGTCAGGGGTGACAGCAGCACATCGATGTTGGGGATGCCGCGCAACACCCCTTCATAACCGCCGATGGCCGCATTGGCAGGACCAATCAACGGGATCAGCCGGAGCCAATCCAGGTCAGCCGGAGGAAAGTCTTCGGGACGGTAGTTGACCGGGCTCATGCCGTCACTGCGACCGGTTCGTTGACCTCTCAGGGTGAATACAGGGTGGCTCTCTATGGATTCCGGACTGCCTTCTCCGGGGCGTGGGAACGAGCCAAGCTCCTAATGCATCGAATGCAGCCCGATCATGTTGCCTTCCGTATCCTCGACGATGGCAATGAAGCCATGTTCGCCGATGGGCATTTTTTCGCGGAAGACGCTGCCGCCGCTTGCGGCGGCTCGGGCGACTTCGACTGCACAGTCTTCGCAGCTGAAATAGACCATAGTGCCACCCGCACCGGAGGGCACACCCTCCATTCGGATCAGTGCGCCGGCCGCACCGTAACCCTGTTCGGACATCGGGAATGTCCACATCTCCATGTCACCCCCGCAGGACTGGTCTTCGGGCGCAGGCGGGGGAGGCAATTGCTCGAGAGTCGCCTGAAACAGGGTTTCGTAAAAGGTCTTGGCGCGAGCCATGTCTTGAACATAGATTTCGAACCAGCCGACGGGGTTGGGTTTCATGCCGTTTCTCCTTTATAGATAATTCGCTTTGTTGCATGGGTTCTGACAGGTGAGATAAGTATGCTCTCCCCGGAACTCCGGTAGCTATCTGTAGCGGCTCGCCAATGGAGGAACCCCCGTGTAGCCCTCCTGTGCCTCTGGCGTCATTGTTGCGCCTCCCAAGGGTCGATGACGCTGAGGCCGGCAGCCTGGAACGGAGCAACATCACGGGTGGCGACGGTGAAGCCGCGAGCGGCCGCAATGGCAGCGATATAGCCGTCCGGCATGGGGAACCCTTTGCCGGCGGCCTTGGCTGTCACGGCCAGCTCGGCATAGTGCCGGGCCGCGTCCGTATCGAATACCAGGACGCGCGCCCCGAACAGCGCTAACAAACCATCCAGGGTTTGGGCCAAGGCGTTCTTACGGCGGCCGGACGGCATCGCACCGATACCGAACAGAAGTTCGGCCAGGGTGACACTGGACAGGTAGAGGGTTTCCGCCGCCTGCCGGTCAAGCCACGTCTGCACGGCCGGATGCGGCTCCGGCTTCATCGCCTCGGAGACGACGTTGGTATCCAAGACGATCATTCAAACCTCACCGGCTCGGCCGGCGTCTTGTCGCGTATCTGCTCGAAGACGGCGCAATCCTCATCCGTCAGCCCGACGCGCCGGCCCAGCGCCGCCAAGGCCGTACCCAGGCGAAGGCGCTCCGGCGGCCGGACGGTCGTTGCAAGGATTGCGCGGATTTCGGCCTCGGTGCTCCGGCCATGCGTTGCTGCCCGCACGCGAAGCGCGCGATGCACCTCGTCAGGCAGATTTCTGACGGTAACTGTTGCCATGACGGCTTCTTACTGTTCGCGCTATATATTTCCAGCGAAATCGGAAGACCCTACCGCGTGATCCCCTGCATTCCTTGATGCGTTTAAACCTTGATATAGTAGAGGTATAGCTGTTATTTCTGCCATTGAAGAATACGGTATATCGCCTGCCTTATGATCGTTTCTCTTGGTCTCTGCGCATCCGGTAGCCTTTTGCCTTCGCCACAATGGCCGCAAACCCGATCGCTTTCTCTACTCCGTTCTCCTGTACTGCAAGTGACATCAGTGCGTGGCCGGTTGCGACCGGATCGAACCCCGACTTTATAACTGCGTCCGACGCTTCGTCGATAGTGAGTGGTCTACCGTTCGCGCGCTCGCGATGCTCAAGGAAATCAAGCTGCTGAGATGTATCACGTTCTGACACTGGCGCACGCTCCCCGCTCGGTGTTGCTCGTTCATGGTTCTTCCGGGGTGACGCTTCACGCGGCAGATCGCCTTCGTCTGCCTTTTTCGGCGTTTTTCTTCTCTTTAGGATGAGAGTCTGCCCGAACTCCGTTCTGCATCCCTGCCACACGGCTGGAGACCTCCCCTTCTGTTCTACAGGCTGCCCCAGTAGGTTCACCTTCCCGAAGCCACGCAGGCTCAAGGCTGTCCCGTCAATGCCGATCATGTCAAGGCTGCTGGCAGGGGGATTCCACGACAAAAGGTCAGGGTAGATATGAGTGGTCGGGGAAGCATCCTCTCGAAGCGCCACCATACGGTCAGCCTCATGGAGCAAGTACTCCTGATCCTGGACGCGCTGCGGTGGATCAGAGTCCGCGACAGCTCCGAGTAGTGCGCCAGCCATGGTTCCGATCGTGTCGGTGTCGCTACCAATCATATTCGCACACGCTGCCATTCCCCTCGCGGGTTCATTGCTGAACAGTACCGACACATAGGCTCCGAGGAGAGCGGTCTTGATCCCGGAACCCCGGCTAGCTTCGTCAAGGGCGTTAAGGGTCTTCACCGCAGCTGCATACGCCTCCTCCCTGTTGTGAGCGCTTTCTGATTTCGGCAGCGCGGTAATGAGATGTTCCATATCGACCTTCGCGTCTTTGATTGCTTGGCGTACTCCTTCTGCGAATGATCGACCCGCACGTCTCTCCCACTCGGGCAGCCAAAGCAACGAGAGATCGTCGTCGGAACCAACAACTTCAGGAATATTTTCTGTTCGCGCCAGGACGTCTTTCCAAAGATCGAAAGGAACCGCCTTGCCGGCATCAATGGTGTCGTGCAAGAGTAGTGCGTGAAATGCGGCTCCAACGAGTGCGGCTGGATGGCCATGGGTCACAACTGCGTTGCGTAGAACTCCACGGAGAAGGTCGGCGTCCGAGCCCTGGGGTCGGGAACTCCAAACATGCGGCTGAATCCGCATGGCAGCACCGTTCCCGCCACCGTTGATGTATTTCGCGTAGTTGGTCTCATAGAAGTTCGTGTTCCACTGGACAGTCTTTTTCTTCAGCGCTTCAGCCGCGGTCTTGGTACTGGTTCCGGCACCGAGAGCGTATGCCAGGAAGACCGGCAACTCGACCTTCGCGAATGGTTCGACATCGAACTGTCCATCTCCGCGAATCGACCGACACACCGCTAGTCGAAGTTGTGTGTCGTCCGAGTAACAGCCTGCCGGTAGTTGCCAGAAAATACCGTACTTGCCCCCGATCTTCCGTTTCCAAGGGATCAGTTCCGAGACATGCGACTTGCCACCCGTGCGGTACGACAACGTCGACCTGTCGCACAGCTCGGTTATGAAACCCAGTGCATCACCATATGCAGCCCACAGCATGGAACGGCGAATTCTGTCTTTGCTGGTCACGATAACTCTTCTCTGGCCTAGAAAAGCTCTAACCTTTCAACGACTTCGATATCCCGCGAGTAGAGGATGAGAATGCTCTCTAATGCTGCTGCATCGTCCGGGGTTTTGACGTACAGCCTCTGCAAGTAATTCAGGAATAGCTCCCCTGGATACAGTACTTCGGCCTGCTCGCACGTCGGTTGATTTGGCGGACAAGTGGAAGTTCGATTGATCACATTGTTCTCCCATCGACAGATGTGCGGGGCAAAGAGCTTTTCCAGTCCACTTGGGCCACTGTAGCGTACGACACCGGTATACATATTGTTCGTGGTCGTGAACTGTACGCCCTCGTGCGTCATGATCTCCGGAACGAACGACGCGATGCACCACCACCCGTCTTGCGCCCTATGCCATTTTCCCTTTGAGATGCCGAACAGGTGCCGATTGACAGTCGTGATTGAGAGATTGACGTAGTCGTGCCAACTCGCATCTCGTGATCGGTCCGGACAGTTGTATTGATACACGTGCTCCAGGTGTTTTTCGTCGGGTAAGCGTTTCCGTGAAAGCACACGTCCAGCGGCAATCATGCCGGTGATGCCCCTGTTCGTCGTGAAGTGGAGCACTTCCTCTATGTTTCGGGTGGCAATGATGTCAGCAACCGTCATACGGCCACCTTGTTGTAGGTCCCAGGTTCCAGGAAGGCTATCAGATCAGACTGTTCCCGGGGTTTTGTGCCGAGCGTGACGGAAACTCTGGCTCTCGTGATGGCCATCGCAAGGACCCGCCGCAGGGTTTCAAGCGTCGTATCTCCGGGTTCGTCACCATGCACCAGCATTTCGGCGTTGAGCCCAAGGAGGAAGACGTGATCGAACTCCAGCCCTTTCCCTGAATGCATCGTCGCAAGACCAATATTCGCCGGACCCGTTGGCCATTCCTGGCGGCGTGTCATATCGACGTACTCGAATCCCTTGTCTGATAGCTGAGATTTGAGATAGCTGAACCAATTCCCTCCCTTCGGGTGGAGCATGCTTGGTTTGGCCGGAGAATTTCCCTTCCAGGAGAACAGGCACGGGACCATCACGCTTGCAGCTTGAGAAGTCGGGTATCATTCCGTCGTCACCAACCTCGATACCGTTCAGCAACGGAGCGGCGAATCGGCAGATTTGTCGAGTGTTTCGGTGGTTTTCTTTGAGTCGGAAACTGGGGTTGATGATGGTGATGCCGGCTTCAGCCCACTTGCAGCCGCGCGGATAGATTCGCTGAGCCGCGTCGAGTACAAATACAATGGAAGAGGGATCTTCGGCGTGGTGAAACAACGCTCTCAACTGGTTCGCCGAGAAATCTTGCGCTTCATCGGCGATGATGACGTGGTACGTTTCAAGGGGACGTGAACCCAGAAGCTCAAGGGCGAGGTCATTCCAGTCTACCTTGTCCTTGACCTTCTTCCAGTCGTTGTATGGATCGACTACTTCGTCAAGCAAGCGCCGCCGAAGACCCGCGTCCATCCTTGGTGATACGCGCTCTGTGCCAACCGTCAGGAGTAATCGCGATTCGGTCAATGCGGTCATGGGCAACGACGGCATGGGCGTATGCAAGACAGGCGTTGATGTCCGCTTGGTCCAGCCCCGGATAATCGTCGAGGATCGACTCGATGGACTCGCCTTGCGCCAGGAGGCTCAATACCCATTCGACCGAGATACGCAGATCGCGAATTATCGGCTTGCCGCCGAATACGTCGGGGCGGCTGGTGATGCGTTTCAACGAATCGTCTTGGTTCATGTTCACCAAAGGGCACCTTTTCCCGTTCGCGAAAAAACCACTTGAGGGCGACGCTCGCGTCAACGACCAGGTTCACGGGCGTCCCTCGGGCCTCACTGCCGCTATCTCGGATTCCGACCGGACCGGTGCGCGAGAACGACGATTTACGAGTAATGATACCGACAAGCGAGGATCACGACCGTATCACCCTCCACTTTGTAGACGAGTCGGTGCTCGTCGTCGATGCGGCGAGACCAGCAGCCTTGCAGCTCGTGCTTCAGGGGCTCTGGCTTGCCGATGCCCTCGAAGGGCTGTCGAACCACGTCGGAAATCAGGGCGACGATACGTTTGTGGATCTTCTTGTCCTTCACCGCCCAGTCGGTGAAATCCTCGAACGCCCCTCGCTCGAATGCAATACGCTTCATTGGTGCGTGTCGATCTCGACCGTCACGAGGTCGCCACGCTGCGCATTCTCCAAGGCTTGCAGCAGGCGCTGCCGGTTCTCGGGATTTCGCAGCAGATAAGCGGTTTCGTCCTCGCTGGCGTCTTCGGCCCCGCTCACCGCGATTTCGATGGTCTGCCCCTTGAACAATTCCTTGAGCGACTGAAGGAAGCCATCGTCTAGGTCGTCCGCGTTCAAACGATAAAGGGTATACATGGCGTCTGCTCCGATTGGCTAGTACACCGTTTCTTCATATTTTGCATAGGGTCTAGATAACTTTAGCATCTTCAGATGAATGCTAAGGTTATGTTATGCAAGGAAAAAATAGGTATTTCAGGCGTTCACACCTTTCGGAAGCCAAATTCAGACTGATTATCCGCTCTTTTGCGCACGATTTACCGGCCTCGAAAATCGCCGAACTGGGTGATGTCAGCTGCCCGACGATCAATCATCTGTTCTTCAAACTGCGGACCCGAATCGCCCAGCTTTGTGACGCCTCCTCGCCCTTATCGGGTGAGGTTGAGGTGGATAAATTTTATTTCTGGGTGCATTGTGTTCGCAGAAAAAGGGTCGTGGGGCCGGGGGTAGAACGATGGTCTCCGGGATTCTGGAACGTCAGGGGAAGGTCTACCCGGAGATCGTCCCAAACGTTTCCAAGAAGCCGCTACAGGCCGCGATCCGGGGCCAGGTAGCCGTACAGCATCATCCACTCGGACGGCTGGAGGGGCTACGATGGGCTGGTGGATATGGGGTATCAAAAGCATTTCCGTGTGAATCATGGTCAACATGAATTTGCCCGCGGTAATTGTCATATCAATGGCATTGAATCGTTCTGGTCATATGCCAAACGAAGGCTTGCAAAATTCAATGGTGTTCCACGAAAAACCTTTCATTTACACCTGAAAGAATGTGAATTCAAATTCAATCATCGAGAGGAAAGCTTATATGATATAATACTTACTCTACTGAGCGAAAATTCTCTCTAAAGTTATCTAGACCCCAACAGATTAGTTCTTAGGGGGCGTTCTCAATCAATAAATCATCCAAGGATAGCAACCCGTTATGAGCGACCCACCGACAATCATGTGCATCGACAGCACTGGCTTGCCCCGCACCTATCGCTTGGGCGCACCCTGGTGTCGCTGGATCTCTCGGCGATAGGTGCGGGGCGAGCCAGCGCTTTTCCAGCTTGATTGTTACGATGATTTGGCTCAATTGAGAACGCCCCCTAGACAGTCTCTGAGACGGTTATGTCCGCGGGGAAGTCCTGAACCATGCAAACAACAGCCATGCAGACGACAACAGACATCCAAGGCAGCGCCGTGCCGACCGAGACGGTCGCCGAGGTGGGCACCAAGGTGAGCAAAGGCGCCTTCCTTTCCCCACTGGTCATCGCCCTCGCCGGGCTGCTGGTGCTGCAGCTCTTGGCCGCCTTCCTGCTGGTAGGGGCCGGGGATAAGAAGATGGGGCCCGCGGAATCCGCGGGTCCCCTCCTCGATTTCGATCCGGAACAGGTGACCGGCATCCGCGTCCGGTCCCCCGACGGGGAAGTATTGGTAACCAAGACTGAAGACGGCTGGATCATACCGGTTTTGAAAGACCTCCCCGCCGCCAAGCACAAGGTGACCGATCTGCTCTCCAAGCTGAAGGGCTTAAAAAAGGGTTTGCCCGTGGCTACCTCGGAAGCGGCCTTGAAACGCTTCAAGGTCGCCGACCAATCCTTCGAGCGCAAATTGGAGTTAGAACGCGGTGACACCTCGCCCGTGGCCCTCTATCTCGGCGACTCCCCCGGCTTCCGGCGCCTGTTCGTGCGTGCCGACGGCGACCAGGCTGTCTACGAGGCGGAGCTCGGCTTGTTCGATGCCCCGGACCAGCCGAACAACTGGAGCGACCGGACTCTGCTCCACCTGAAGCCGGAAGACGTCCGGCGACTGACGTTCGCGGGGCTGACCCTGGAACGCACGGACGACGACTGGCGACTTACGGACCTGGCCGAAGGCGAGGAGCAGGACGAACAGGCCGTCAAGCAACGGGTCCGCGTTCTGACCAACATCGACTTTCTCGGGGTAGTGGGGGATGAAAAAGGACCCGCAACCGATACCGAATCCACCCCGCTCGAGATCGAGGCGACCCTGGCCGACGGTGAGACCGTCCGCTACCGCATCACCAAGCTGGCGAAAGGCGGCGACTACCTGCTCAAAACCTCCAACCGACCCCAAGGCTTCACCCTCGCCGGCTATATGGTCAAGGACCTGACCGGTATAAGCCGAAGCGACCTGCTGAAAAAACCCGGAGCGCGGTAGGATGAGTAGAGGCGCGCCGATGAACTTTGGGTATATCAATAATAGAGTTGTTCCTGTTGATAACCCTTTGATTTCAGTATATTTTTAAGTTCCAGAGACCAGCTGAGAGTGCGAAAAACCGGTTCATTATCACGTAATCATGCATACTCCCACCGAACACCGGACTAACGAACAGGATGCGTCGCTGATGATCGGAGATGACGAGGGATTTTGCGGTATGGCGTTTTTTTTCCACTGTAGCGGTCTTTCTGGCGTTCTTCCTGGTGTGGCCTAACGCAAGGTGTTTCGACTCCATCAATTATAATATCGCTATAGTTATCAACACGTTGAGCAAGTTCTTTGGGAGTTTCCAGGGCTGTTTCAGGCAACTGATTCAGGGTGGTGAGTGCACGTTCCAAATAATCGTGTGCATGCCCGGCGCTCAAACCGAAATAAAGATTGCGGCGTGATCGTTTGCGTATCGACCTTCCCGAAAAGACGCAATGGCGGTGCCGGGCTTGATTTTGCTGCCTTTGACCTTTATCCCTTCCTTCCAGGTCGAAGTCAAGCCCAGAGGCTTTCCCGCAGCGCTGAAGACCAATTGTACTCCTGTGGCACATTGCCCCTTCAAACGACCCTCACCGATAGATTGCCCTTTGTATTTGGCTGCGTGTTCTAAACTGACGACGCTGCCTTGTTGTTTTGCCGTTGCTGCTCCGGCTTCAGCTAGTTTCCAACGTTTTTGCACACCCTTCAGATTAGGTCTTCGCCCCAGGCCTGATCTTTTCGTACTTTTCAACCTCCAAGATAGCCTTCCCCTCTGAAGCACTAATACCTTTTGGTCCTCGTATCCTGGCAGCAGCCACAATATTTTTGATTTCCGACTCATTGATCCAGTCCTGGTCATCGCTATCGAGATTAGTTGCACGAGTGAAGGTAACTGTTAAATGTGGAACCTGCAACTTGTTGAGGGCAGCCACGACTGCTTTCTTACCAGCCATTGGTATATCCCGTAATTGACGGTACACGTGGAAGTTCGCACCAGAAACGGTACGCATGCGAAAACAGGTATACACTCACCCCTACAGCTTCCGGAGCCGGAGGTGCTACCATTGAGGAGAATTATCTACGAATGCCTGGTCGAATACGATGACACTGATGCCGACTACTATCGGATCTCCGTCGCTGAAATCGTATATGGAACGATAGACTGCATAAAGTGGAGACCTGCAGTTCTCCGCCATCCTTCTTATCTCCGAACAGGATACGGATGATTCAAATCAACCACTATGGACTGAAAGTCCATAGTCTGGGTTGCGACTGAAAGTCGCTGTTTCGGCTAAAGCCGACTGAAAGCCTCAGACTGAAGTCAGCTCGAAATGACTGAAAGTCGGGGCTCACTCGAC
>Ga0209671_1005669_pt1 | contig 12668 bp, 7 predicted proteins | sample WorMetHERISLAND2_2_FD_187401 | JGI IMG/M metagenome (GOLD analysis project Ga0209671, IMG submission 187401) | Marine gutless worms symbiont microbial communities from Max Planck institute for Marine Microbiology, Germany - Olavius geniculatus... | ecosystem: Host-associated > Annelida >... | reverse complement strand
TATAGGACAGATAGAGCAAATTTAAAATTGAGCTACCAAACTTGTTGTTACTTCATGGTCATACTGGTTTCGGTTTAGCAGTTTGATTTTTTTTGTTATTTTTTCTCTCTGTATATGTTTTTTTTTTATCTCAAGCACTTTTTTTTCTCTAACAAGTTATCAGCAGGGTCCAGGTCGGAGCCTCTGGTCAGGGTATTTGGAGTGGAGGCTTTGCCCTCGGAAGCTGAAAGAATTGTAGAGAGGTACAAATTTGTCAACTTTGCTGTTGTCCTGTAAACTTCTGAAGTATGCTGTTTACAAGATATATGTTGCATTTCTGTTTGTATTACTGTTCATATCTTTTAAGCCTGCGACAAGTGTTTCTAGTTTGTGATAATTTTGACACATGATGCACAGGCGTGCATTGACAGGTAAATGGATTGGAGTTGCACTGGATGAAGCGAAGGGAAAGAACAACGGAACTGTTCAGGGAAAACGCTACTTCACTTGTGAAGAGAACCACGGAATCTTTGTGCGCCAGTCTCAGGTCTGTCACTGATTCTTTTTCAGGTTACTGAACTGTGTGCATGATGTTAGATTGCCATTGTTTAAGGTTTTTACACGCAACATCAGCTACTGCTGTAGCGCATCTTAGCCATCGCAATTCTGTCCGTCCGTTTGTCCATCTGTCTGTCTGTCCATCTGTCTGTCACGCGGGTGGATCAGTCAAAAGCGGTGCAAGCTATGATCACCAAATCTTTACCGTCGGCTGCATGGAAGACTCTAGTTTCAGGAACTTTAAAGCTTTTCCATGAATTCGAAGGGGATCACCCCAAACAAGGGCGATAAATGAGAGGGGGTAGGGAAAATCTGTGACATCCAGCCAATATGGCGTTGCCAGAGTGAGATAGTGGCGCCATCTGGTGAGTACAAGTAAGACACTATAAGTAAGACGCTTAGGGCCTACATAATTAGTCGTAGGGTGTCTGGCGCCATCTTGTGAATGATTATGTTTTACTGGGCTTTCTGTGAAACTAGCCAAAAGCCATAGGGTGAGATCTATGGATGAAGTCTACGCATCACTATAGTGTACGATGGTGTTGCGCATTCCTGTTTACGTTAGCACAGCTTTACTTGTTATTTTTGCTTTGTCGTACTTGCTTTATTTGTCAATAAACAGTACATCATTATTTTGTGTTTTTTAGAATGTCGAATGTGGACTCCAAGCACCAACTGTAGTTTGAAGCTTGAATAACTTCAGATATGTTTAAAATAAGTAACCTTTTTGGCATCTGTAGAAAACAGTGCAGTTTGCTAACTTGACTGATATTTTGCGATGACTTAGAAACCTCTGTGTTAATTTGGTCCTTCCATTTCAGTCAGTACAGCTTCTCTTCTGCACCAACCATGTGGAACGATTTTTTCTTGGAACTGAACAACAGGGACACCAGCAGACAATGTTTTAACAAGGCCTTAAGGTGTGGCTGCATGCATCAGGAACTTCTGCGAACACTTGTTGCTTAGTATCCATCGATTGATAATGCTTAATACTGTGTTGACAGCTGGCAGTGCTCGTGGAAGGCGACGGGTCGAGCATGACGTCGGACGAAGCAGCTGATATAGATGACGATGGATCTTCAGTTGATGCAAAAGACGAAGGTCCGTTACCTCACAAGCCAGCTGCCACTACCACTACCACAGCTGAGGCGTCACAGAGTAGCTCTCTCACCCACGCTCCAAGCGCCGAGGATCTCTCTGCCAAGAAGAAACCTCAGAGTCGCATTGCGGCATTAGTCCAACGCACTCCAGCTGCTGGAAAAAGTAAGCAGGCAGCTGGATCTTTTGATTATTATTTTTTTTACGTGCAACAGCAGCTACTGCTGTAGCGCGTCTTAGCCAGCGCAATTCTGTCTCTCCATCCATCTGTCCGTCTGTCTGTCTGTTTGTCCGTCTGTCACACAGGTGGATCAGTCCAAAATGGTGCAAGTTAGGATCACCAATTCTTCATCGTCAGCTCTTTGGAAGACTTTAGTTTCAGGGACCGTAAAGCTTTTCCATAAATTCAAAGGGGCTCACCTTGAACAAGGGCGCTAAATGAGAGGGGGTGGGAAAAATTTGCAATTTTCAGCTGATACCGCATTGCCAGAGCGAGATAGGTGGCACCTTCTGGTGAGTACAAGTAAAACACTATGCATATTTAGCCACTCCTCGTCTGACGTCCTTTGGTGACTGATTTTGTTTTACTGGCCTTTCTTTGAAACTGTAACCAAAAGCCGTACGGATGAGATCTATGGATGAAGTTTATGGATCACTAGCGTACGATGGTGCACTGCTGTTGCGCATTTCCCTTTGCATTAGCAGCGCTTTACTTGTTCCCATTAGCGTCAAGTTTGCTTGTGTATTTTGTGATCAGCTGAACTCATTAGTGGTAATTTGATTGAGTGAATCAACGAAGTTGCTCTACACTGAGGTGGGTTAGTACTGGGATGGGTGACCATTTGCACGTATACAGTTTCGGAATTTAATGAAGCTCCCAAGTGAACTCAGCTTGGCCATAGGTCTCTCGAACGGTAGCCATAACTAACGAGCACTGGTATTTGGTGGTATGTGCTTATTATCACAAGAGTGCAAGAAATGGTGATTTCGTAACTATGAGCTGATAAGATTAAGAAACTAATTACTCAGTCAGAGGGTGATTGTTGCATTTCAATCATTTTATCAGTCTTCTCTGAGACTAATTTACATAAGTGTACACTGGTTAAAGCTTTAGCTCTTCTGTAATTATGATACTTGTACCATATTTATTATTTGGTATTTTATTATGTTTTTTCGCGATTTGCGTAGTGATATTTTTTTGTGTTAGTAGCTGCCTGTGCGTTCTGTTTTATGGGTTGTACCGGATTTTTTTCTGTTTTTTTTTGTTTTATTTTTCTGATGCTTTTGGATAACTAGGTATCGACAGATGGTTTCTATTATAAGACAATGGTGATAATGTTGAAGTTTGTATTTTATGCAGGATATAAGTATTTTTGATGCAATAGCATGTTGTATTCTAAACTGAAAATATGTAATTTTTAATGTAATAATACATTGATAATAATTGTATGTCATTTAGCAATGATTGCATCACGACTACCAACTATGTCTGTTGGCAGAGGTATTTCTACTTGCCAACATTGACCGACATTTTTGCGCCAATCTTTATGCTTTTAGTTTCTCACATGTATACAAGTATTGCTTCGGTGTCATTGATAAGAAGAACTTTTTGGTGGTTTTTGCACTATTTTCTACTAGTTCTCATAACCTGTAGTTTTTCTCAGTAGTCTGAGATTTTTTGTTAGAATTTCTGTTGCCTTGTGGGCTTTCTTGCAGATATATAGAGTGGTCCGTAAAAACTAGCCTCTCAATTTCACAACTTCATCAAATATGGACGAAAAATAGATATTTCTTGTAGAATTTTTGACGTGCACCCAGCAGATGTATATTTACAATATAGTTAAAGATTTTATCATACTGTAGGTGTAAACATTTTGGTACTTTGCTGCTTTAAGGTCAAAATCTTTTGAAAGCTCTGTGTAGCATTTTATTTTCTTTAATGTCATTTTTAACAATCGGCGTACTGCCGATTTTCTGCATAGTGTGTTATTGAGTGATTGCAAGAATTTTTTTTACATCAGTTTACACGGTGTTTTATCAAAAAGGCACCCTTTTTGTTTCTTTTATAACTCATCGAATGGTGATCAATTTGCATGAATTTTTTACCAGATGTACTGTACCTGAAGAAATACAAATTCAAATTATTTTAACAAAATGTGGTTGTTAGTTAAATATTCTTTGCTAGTCGTAATGTAATGCTGACGTCATAATGTGTCGTGAGAGCAAACTGGCTTGTCTCAACTGATTCCGTCAGTAGCTACTCTGCTTCGATGGTGAACTTTATCTGGTTTAGGCCTACAGATGAAAAATGTTTATTGTGTCAGCATTTAGCAACATGGAGGCATAAAATCAGGTGTCTCGCAATTTAAAAACTCATCCATCGCATAAGCGGAGTGTGCTGGTGCACCGTCTTGCTGAAAGGTGTAAAAGTTAAGCTATCCCCACAAGTGTGTGAAAGTGATTGTTTTGGGCATTTTTGTGGCTACAGTGTTAAAACTTCAACAGTTTGTCATCAATAAACCAGATAAAGTTTGCCATTGACACAGGACAGCTATTCAGCAAATCTGTCAGCACCGGTTGCAACAAGCCAGTTTGTACTCACAACACACTATGATGTCAGCATTACGTTACGACTAGCAGAGAATATTTATTCATCAGCTATATTTTGTCCAAATATTTAGAATTAGTTTTCCTTCAGCTACATCTGGTAAAAATTTCGTGTAAATCGATAATCATTTGACTGAATTATGAAAGAAAGAAAAGGGTGCCTTTTTATGAAACACCGTGTATATTTGATGAAGCTGTGACAAAAATTATTGGCTTATTTTTGGACCACTCTGTGCAGTGTACATACCATAGATAAGTTTATTTGCTAGCTCACTGAAGCTTGTGATACATTAGATAGTTTTCTGTTGCTGTTTCACTGCGTAATCATTTTGCTTTGGACATGCTGCATTTCAGAAGACTTTCATATTAGGTATATATAAGAACAAAATAATGCTTTTGATGCAGGGTTAGTGCAGTCTGGAAAGGTACAAATTTGTAAGTTCAAATTTTCGGGTATGGAAAGTTGTGGGAAATTATGGAGTCTTGAATTCTGCCAAGGCTGATTGACAATGAGTGATTGTGTTCAACAGTGAGGTAGCTTTAGTAAATGTACTACTAACTCCTTTGTGAGAATGTGCTTATTGCGTCTTAAGCCAATGTCGTACGATTCAGAAAAAGTCGTCTCTGTTCAGTGATTCTGTTAGCTGATTTTATTCGTAAGCTAAGCATTGTATTTTGGTCCTGGAGAACTTGAGATTTTGCTTCAAGTGGATTTTGTGAAGTTTCAGAAAATGGTGCTAACTAGTCAGTACAAAGCCTGTTAATATTTAAGATTATATATTTAAATGTCTGCTGTCGTTTGCAGTAAATATATTTAAGATATTTTTTTAGATGATGAGATACTTCTGACACCTCTGTCTTGTGAAATATCTGCCATGACAATTTCCAATTTTAAGTTTACTTTTTGGCAAATGCGTCTTAAACTGTAGTAGCTGTGGAAAAAATTGCAGGTTTAACATTATTTTTTGCAGTTTTTTGGCATATTTGGATTATTAAATGTAGGCCTGGCATATTCTTGTTTGCTAATTTCAGCTTTTTTTGATGACGGCATGTTGGAAAAGTGGGCAGCTGAATGGTGCAATTAATGCCACTGAAGATGCTAGAAATATTTTACACTGGAGAAACGATTGTAACAGTTGTGTTACAACTTTGTTGAGCATTATCAGCGTATTGTTTTCTAGGTGCAGTATGTGTCACTTTGTTATCTGTAATAGTCAACAGAATAGAAAATTCTGTCATTTTAATGAAGCATGGTTAAACGGTAGAAGGCTGCCACTGCATCATCTAGTAGCGAACAGAAGAGTGGAGATTTAGTTATTCGATAATCAGCTCTGAACTGTGGAGGAGAAAGGGTCTCAATGCCAGTCAAATTGTCAGTTGTTTTATGGGGGTTAAGGTCATTTGACTTATAGCCGGACTTTTACAGGGGGTGTCACTTCACCTTTCTGTCATCCAATAGACAGCATTCTGAATTTAGCGACTGTCCGGAGGATTACAGGGAAGGTTATTACAACTGTTACTACGAGGGCCATCCCAAAAGTTTCCGGCCTTGACATATTAGACAATAATATTTTCTACAATCTATACATCAGTGAAACGTACATCCTTTACTAACTGTAATGAGTCGGTTGCGGATATGATGTCGCTGTAATTTATGATGTCATATAGCTCTAAACCGAAACAATTTGGAGCGTTAACGCAAACAGCATAAAATCAGGCTCACTGTTGCACGACAACTTTCCAGTCTGTAGGTAAGTTTACCAAAGTGGAGCCCCGTGGCATCTGATTTTGTGAAAGCCCTAACAAATACATTTGTGAATTTCTCATTTGCATATGTGAATATACAATAGCCTACATTTGCACTAGCCACAAATAAGAGCATTTGAGTCAATTACAACTTAATGCAAGTACAAGAGACATTCAAAAAGTTTTTGAGCCTCAATATATTAGACAAAAATTTTTTATTGTCTGTATATCAGTAAAAAGTACCTCTCTTGCGTATTCGTGTGAGCAGACTGTGGAAAAGATGTCATTGTAATATATGACGTCATAGAGCATTAAGCTGAAACGATTTGATGCACTAACACAAGCATCGTTTGAATCAGGCTGATTGTTGCATGAAACTTTTTTAGTCTGTAGCAGAACTTATCAAAGTGGGGCTTCTTGGCATCCGATTTCATGAAAGCCCTGACATCTACGCTTATGAATTTCTCATTTGCGTACGTGAATATTTTATAGCCTAATCTGTGGTAGCCACAAATCAAAGCACTTCAGCCAAAATATGATATAATGCCAATACTTGATGGTATCAGGAAATTTTTATTAAAAATTAAACTGTTAATTATATCAGTTGTGTTAATGAGAGGCCAATCGGAATTTGTGACTAGTTACATGGGTCCCTGATGGGCAGAGGGGCTGGGAGGGGCCCAGGAGCAAGCCCTGCACAATTTCTCCAAATTTCAGTACTGCAGTGCAGTCCAAAGTCTACAGTTACCCAGTTGGCTGTTCATGACTATGACTTTCTACACCAAGACCACTCTGCATACAGCAACGACCTTACCCCCAGTGACTATTATCTGTTTTGAAATCTGATAATGATGGTGTCCGCTATCTATGATGATGAATGACTCAAGCCTCTTTTGTTGACGCTGGAAATTGGTTCTGTTTAATGCTGTGTGATGTCATAAATTACAATGACGTCATGTCCACAACCGACTCATTAGAGTTCGTAAAGGATGTACGTTTTACTGATGTATAGATTGTAGAAAATATTGTTGTCTAATATGTCGAGGCCGGAAACTTTAGTGATGACCCTCGTATGCACTTGCTAGAGTTGTCACGCAGCAGTCAACTTGTTTTTCCCCTCTTACATCCACCAACCTTCTGGAACAGCTTCATTGGCTTCTATCGAATGGCGAATCAGGTTCAAGCTTGCTTCTTTTACCTATAAAGCTATACATACCGGTAACCCGCCTTATCTCACTGATCTTCTACATCATCACAAATCTATAAGGTTCACACGCTCATCTTCTAGCTATCTACTTGATGTTTCATGCCATAACTTGTCTTTTGGTTCCCATGCATTTCGAGTTTCTGCACCACAAGTATATAATTTCGTTTCTCTTTATATCCGTCAAGCTCAAACACTCACCTTTTAAGACGTCATTTAATTAAAACTTATTATTTTCAGTCTGCTTATCTTGCCATCTAGCGCTCCTTTCCAGTGTGTCTTGATTCTCTTCTGAGATTTTGGTGCTATATAAATTGGTACTTACTTACTTACTTGTTACACTGTATGAAGGGGATGAGGAGAAGCTATTGTCAGTGAGACTGTTACGTGGTTACATTGAGTTGATTGGTCCTCACATCAGAACTCTACTGCATTCTGATGTTCACTTACGACGTTTGTCCTCTGCACTTATGCATGTCTTGCAGTTTGACTGTTCACCCATACAGATCATTGAAGAACGCACCACAGGTACATCTAGTAGTAGTAGTGGTATGTTAGTAGCATTTCTAATAGTTGTATTAGTAACAGCAGCAGCAGTAGCAGTAATTTTTGTAAGGCTTGGTTAGTTTTGTTATATCGGTACTGTTTTGCTTCAGTGTTAAATTATATTTTAGTTTTAACATTTGACAAAGTTATCACTGATAAAGTGATGTTTTGTTTTATGGCCCACTGCGTTAACAATGGTTATCATAATGTGCGCTGTTGAATTGCTAACTACAGACCAGTAAGTTATGTTAGTTCATCATATGGCAACTTTTTTTTACAATTTGCTGATAATTTGGTAACTGCTTTTGCTTTTGCTGATAAATGTTGTTTCAATGAATTGCTGTCAGATATGAGGAACTTTGTAAAGTGTTCATTTTTAGGCCACCCTTCATCAACCGTAGGGTCTGCACACACCCTGCCAGATGTAGACCGACCACGGAATTACTACAAGTGTTTTGTGAGTTGTGACATTGAAGCTGAAATCATTCGAGTCTGTCAGTTGCTTGGCTACTACGGTGACCTGCAGCTGCTGGTGGATCATTTCCTTGAACTGTTCGCTAAGTCCACGATCTATCATAAACAAGCGGCATTCTGCCTGAATGAGATAATCACTGGTACCATTAGACCACCCACAGTGACATGGGATCACACAGAAGCTAAGACTACAACTACTACTGATATTGACTGCATTGTCAGGTACTTGTAGTAGTGCTAGTAGCACTAGCTGTAGTAGTAGTTGTTGTTGTTGTTAATATAGTAGTAATAATAGTAGTGGTGGTTGTAATAAAAGTACTTTGTTGTGTGTTAGTATTGGTGTAGTAGTCATAGCTGTAGTTGTAGCTGTAGTTATTGTAGTAGTTGTCGTAGTTGTAGTTGTAGAACTTTGTAGTTTTTGTTGTTGAGACTTTTTCATCTTACTGACGTTTACGCTGCCAACAACTCCGTTCATATTGGTTGCGTCATGAGGTAGATTTATTTAAGTTGCTTCTTTGCTAAATCTTTTCAAAAATGACTGCATTTCTGCTTTTTCTTGTATTTTTATTTACTGGAATCAATAACGAGATGCACAAATCCTTTGCAGGCTATGCTAGTTGTCCTGAATGTTTCAAGAGGAACTTTTAAGTAATTGTTAATGTGGTAAAGCTTGGCTTTATGTTTTTCTCTTATTTTGTTTATTTTCTGCATTTTGTATGTTCTTGGCAATTAACAGAGTTGCTTTAGTCTGGGGTTTTATAATTATGTCTGAATTATGTTGATGTTAGGTCTGTTATTGACGAGTACTTACAACCGGAATACATGAATCTGCCCATCACTGGAACCGTTACGTCTCAAGTCAGAATTTCTGAAGTTCCAATGAATTTGAACGTCATATGCCAGTCCCTGGTCCCTGTGTTGAACAAAGTTCAGTCCATAGAGCAGGTCAACAGCAATATAATACTTATCTGTCTGCTGCTGGAAGGCGTGGAAAAATGTTCCAAGGTGCTTGGGATCGGCTTCCAGACAGAACTGATTGAAGTGCTCTATCCACTACTGGTGAAGGTAATGTCAACATTTACTAATGTAGGTGATGGCCTGCCATAGTTAGGGGCCACCATAGCTAAGGGACATGAAAAAAAATTAATTACAACTATTGCATGGTTATGGCTAGTTTATGGTTAAGGTAATGCTTAGCATTAGGGTGAGGGCCAGTAGTTAGAGTTAGTAGAATGTTTAGTTTCTATAGTATTTTAGTCAGCATTAAATGAGGGGCATGAATCCTAATGTAACCTGAAGTACTAATCGTAGTTGTGCTGGCTGTTGTGGCTGTAGGTGTAATTTAGTAGTATTAGTTGTTGCTGACACTGTGCACATCTGTGTGTACGTGTCAAAGCCGTGTCAGCATCTACTGATGTTAACTGATGTCTACTGATTGTTTCAGCAGCATGGTGCTGTTACTGTTGAAATAGTCAATAAAGTACTTAAATACTACTGAAAAAGTTTGGAAGTATCTAGCTTATTTAACCAACTATTTAAAATAGTTTAACCTTTCCAGTATTTAAATAGTGTTTACCTGTAGTGGAGACTTATTGTGGCAGTTTCATTGTGGCCATTGGTCACTTCATGTCTAGTTAAGTTTGCTTTTGGTAAATTGGTCATTGACGGGCCAGTTCATACAGTGTCCTATTGATGATGTTGATACCGATAATGATTAGACCATGTGCTGTGCTATGTCATCACAGTTTGAATATAAGGAATTAGGTGACTCCAGTTGACTATTGAAATGATATTTTGAATAGCAGTAGTGAAAAGTTTGGACTGTTTGCATTAATATTTAAATAGTAAGTTTAACTACTGGTTCCAACAGGTGGATAGTCAGAATTCGCGGATCAGCCAGTCCGCAATGCTGGCCCTGTGCGGCATTGCACGGTCGTGTGGTGCTGCGGACTTGGCGGATCTGCTGCATCGGAATGCGGATTACATCGTGGATGCCGTGGCACTGAGACTGAGGCACGTGGATCGACATCCCGAGGCTCCGGCTGTGCTTGGGGTTGTCCTACGACATGGCACGATGGACTTGCTACCTGTCTTTCACGATGTCATCCTTGAGGTTTTTTTGTTTGGTCTTTCTGTCATTGACACTACTGTTTAAAGTGTTTATGGCCTTATTACGGAGCAGTGGTCAGTGCATTTAATTCCCCTCCACACTCTTGAGATGTTGCAAATTTTTTTCCACTTGACAAAATTAACAAAACACAGCCTCTATTTGCATTGCACATGAGTGATTTAAATGGTGCCATAAGATGCATTTTGACAGCTGAAATGCGTCAAAATGAGTTTGTGGTAGGGGTTACAGAGTTCTTCCAGATCTGCTAGCTGGATTTGGGGGAGCTAAGGGAGTGGGGCAGGAAAGGGGGAAGAAAAAGGGAAGGTAACTGGGAGAAGAGGGGAAGGTCGAACTTCCCCTAGCAAAAATTCTGGCCACGGCTGTGTCACTGGCATCCGAATAATTGTCATGATCATTTAATCACATGGTAATGGTGCAAGATAGATGCATGGTCACAACGGACCACCCATAGGAAGTCGCCCACCACGAGTTGAATGGTCACGTGACCGATGACGTCACGTGACCCCTAAAGGTCAAGGTCATGACCCCATCATTTTCGAGGCGGCAGTTAAACATTTTAATTTTTACCACTGGCCAACACAGCTCACTTATTTAATTTATACAGACTTTACTGTTAGCTATCGAGATGTATTAGACAGACTCTATGTTCGTTTGAACAGTATCTTGTTGTATTCTGTTACACCTGAACACTGTGGCTGTATTGTGTAATGGTAGTACATAGAACTTATGATTAAGGGATCATGGGTTTAACTCCTGGTCGGGTCACAATCAATTGGTTACTACGTGGATGGGCGACTGTCTGCAGATCTTGGTATATAATCAGCACCAAATTCAACTCGGCCTTTTGTCTTTTTTGGATAGGTTAGTTGAATACCAGTCTGCTTCGCTGCGGTTAACGTGAGGCACATTCACCTGTGTCGGGTGACAGGTAATGCTTTGTGATCTCATATGGCAGGAGACGCTCCGATTTAACCTTTTAGTTTTTATTCTGGTCATATTTGCTGAAAGTTTTTTTGCTGTATTTCTGTCGTGTATGTTATGATTGCAGGTTTTACGGGCACTGGATCATTACCATGACGATCGAGCCATGGCATTTATGACGGTCCTTCAGTCGCTGGTTGTATCCATAGCAACGTGGCATGACAACGATGCACCTGGTGGGAAATTTGCAAAATCATCGTCGGTAGAATCCACCACTTCTGTAAAACCATGCCGGCCTAGCTGCGAAACCATAAGAGAGTTTCTGCGGGAATATAAACAGCAGAAAGAGTTGAATGAGAGAATAATGGATACAGATGATGATGATGATGAAATTAATCGTGAAATGAAAGATTCGGAAGCAGGCAAAACTACTGATATTGCTGCTGCTGCTGACGATGATGATTATGATAATAATATGATGTGTGAAGACGAATTGAAACAAGAACCACCCGATCACATCAAGCTTGTTATGGAGGTCAGAATATTGTATTTAATGACTAAGGTCCGGTTTTTCCATGCACATTTGATGGTCGATCAAATGATCAATTGATCTCTGATCAACTTTGGTACTTGATCTGAGATCATCTCAATAACCTTTTTTCCATCACCAATTAGCGATTGATCGTCCATCAAATCTCCCATCAAGTTGATGGCCGAATATTGGCGGATCAAATCAGATACTTGACGATTAAACGTGGCGATCTGCAGTTTGTTGCTTATTCGCACCAGAAACGTCGCTTCATTTCGCCGGTCAGAACGGCAATTCACGCATTAAAATAAAGTTTCAGGCATGGCGATCAATCACTACCTATCAATTCATACTGTGCGTAGTGTTTTGTGGAGAAATAAAATAGATAGACGTTCCCGTATTGATTTGCGATAGAACATTTTTGACAGCAGACGATATATGGACGGTATCGTTGATATTGTTGCTATGACGACGTTTACTACTTATGGCGCCCACTCGCAGCGCATGCCCATCAGCACAACACCGCAAATTGAGGTCACTGTCAGCCAATCAGATTAGCATAAAGTAGGCTCAGTTGACGGCCGATCAACTAATCGCCGATCGCGTAATTGGAAATCGAAAATGCATGGAAAAATGAAACACAGTTGATCGACAATAATTCTGAACATAGAGTTGATCGGAGATCAGTAAATCGGAGATGAAATTTGATTTGATTCGCGATGGAAATACTGGACCTAAAGCAATAATTTGTTAAAATTAGTCATTTAGATAGCGTTGGTTGTTATTTAATTTTCATATTTCAAGTAAATATTTAACGTGTTTTTCCTGGTATTACCTGGCAGATTATACTAATATGATGCATATTCGTGATAATC
>Ga0209671_1005668_pt1 | contig 12669 bp, 9 predicted proteins | sample WorMetHERISLAND2_2_FD_187401 | JGI IMG/M metagenome (GOLD analysis project Ga0209671, IMG submission 187401) | Marine gutless worms symbiont microbial communities from Max Planck institute for Marine Microbiology, Germany - Olavius geniculatus... | ecosystem: Host-associated > Annelida >... | reverse complement strand
AGTTACATGCATAGCAGCTAAGCTGTTGTTAGAATTTGTTAAGAATATTTCACACTTTACAACTGGCGGAAATATTTAGTTTATTATTTCACTGAAACAATTTAATACATGGGAGCGCAACAACGAGCTATAAATAGCTCGTTGAGCGCAGCCACTTGTCATGAGGCGTGGCCTAATATGCTAATTGTACGTCACGATGTATGAAATGTAAAAATGCATCCCGGGATCCCGAAATCCCTAGTTCTCAATGTCGACATCAATAGACAAGCAGCAGCATCCGTCACGAACTTGAAAGTCCACACATTTCCGTTAAGAGTTGATACAAAGTCTAGAAAAGTGGCAACTAAATCAGCCAGTTATGTTCAAAATTTGGCACTTGCACTAATGCACTTTTAAAACTTACATAAATTGATCACATTGTCACCAGAGCTGTCAAATTCTCTAGAGCTGTGAAATTAATGCATTAATGTGTTAATAAATTAGTGCACGTTAAATTAATTAATGCACATATGTAAGCTTATGTTAATTTACTAAATTCCCTGAAGCAATTCCGTTAAACTGCGGTTATTCAACAATTGAATGAATTCAAGTAACTAAACTGTAGTTGCTGTTCTATCACTACTATAAATAATCATTTTGACGTCTATGCTAGCTATGACGGCAGTTATTGATTATACGTTTAAAATGTGTTTTTAATTTTAACTTTCTATATTCTACAGGCAGGGCCCCCAAAAGCCGGATATCCATTTCTTGTAGATTTGGCCTGGACCCAAATCCCACTGGGTCATAACCAAAAGGAGGGACCCAAACTTTGTATTATTTCAAAAAACTAAGAGATAAAAAAAGTTGCTAACTACAGCTAACTACTTCAGCCAAACACAAAATAAGGACCAAAAACACAAAACTCAAAATCTGCTATTGAACAGTAGCACAAAAGGTGAAGCTTACTATAATTTGCCAACAGCACAGTGTCCATTCTCAAAAAAAAAATGGACTCAGTAAGTAAAATGAAAAACAATTCACCCAAATGCCTGATGTCACAGATCCAAATCCAGTTCAAATCTGGCGAGATACAGCCTGTGGATTCAATTCCAGAATCTTAGAACATGGATCCAGCAAACCATGCTTGATCCGATGCATCCCTAGTTATCAACATAACTACAATTGCCTAATGAGACAATAACTCTTTCAAATGAAACACAGAAATGTTTTTTTTTGTTTACAACTGCCACCATGAGATTGACAGAGCGATATCAGACAACACTTTAGCAGTCAAAACGAGCAGATTAAAAGTCTGTCTCTGTCTCTGTTGTCAACTAAACACTTCACTTGCTGGGAAGTATTACACCATCGTACTGCAAAACAGACACAAAGCACAATTAGCATAGCATTATCATCACAATTACTGCAGCAAGAGACATAACTGATGACAACAAAATATTTGCAGCCCAGATCAAATAATAACATATGCCAACATGCAATTTCATCATCATCATCATTTCTGGCAAGCACCACTAGGAGTGCGTAGCGCCGAACGTAGACATCGATCTCCAGAGTGGGTGGAGATGATGGAGACGTCCAGTCTCCTAGGCAGTAAAAGATTCCCCTGGTCACTCGCCACGCATATGCAGAACAGATGGATGGCCTCGCCCCTGTTGGTACCAGGTATAGCCCTAATGACAGCCGCTTGCCAGGTTTGGAATCGAAGTTCCTTCTCCTGGACGGAATTGCCTGAAGAGACTAAGCGAGCCCCATCTGCCCCGGTGTGGAATCAGAGTTTTCCTTCTCCTAGGCACTGTTGGTCCGCGGCACCTTCGACCATGCAATTTGCGTTGTTTAAAATTCTGCAGCACAAGCACAGTTTAGGCCAAATGCCTTCCCTGAAGCCACTAGTCCACTATGTTGGAAAAAATGCAAATCTCGTGCAGTTTTATTAGAAATACAATTAATAAGGCTGCAGTGCAATAAATACGACGAAATTTTACATCACCAGGTATAATTTGTTGTTTTTGCCTGTTTTATCATTAACTTCTGAAGACTTTGACACCAGAACCCCTGAGGGCTTTGCTCTTTCACCCAAATGGGAAACACTGGTCCCCTTACTTGGAGCCCCTGAAACTTTAAACTCACCGGCCGATTTCCACACCAGTCTTCTTCCACAAAGTTGCATTTTTCCCTAACATTCTTAACTCTGATATATCATGCATCATTCAACTATGCCTTAACACACTGCCCAGCCATTTCACAATTATCATATGCAGAAAATTATCATTACTCAGGAGTGAGTGAGTGAGTGAGTAGGGTTTAACGTCCCACCCGACACAGTATAAGTCATTTTGGGGACGGCCTTTGCAGGCAAAATTGCACATACACATAATAACAGAACAAAAAGTTTAACCTTTACAGAAAGTTTAACCTTTATAAAATATGAAACACAAAAAAACGACAGAAACACAAAATTGTAAGAACTGCCGATTATAATTGGGCATATGTATCGAAAATGACAGTTCTAATAATCTTCCCTGTTATCCTTCAAACAGTCATCATATCTCATAATGTTGTCTATTGGAGGACAGGGGAAGACAGACAGACGGCAGCAACCAACCTTCTGCTGGAACCACTTCATTGACTCTTCACGACTCACGCGATGTCTGTTGCCAATTACTCCCGTCGCACGGCGCTTCTTTGACACATTATATCCTGCAAATACCCGACACGTCCATTTACTTACTAATACACTAAGTGCCAGTAATTGTCTGCTCAGTCTAAAAGAATGAATGACGACAAATATATCTACACCTCATGCATCACTTCTTTAGCCTTGGAAACGTCGACTCTCAATACATTACTAATTCTATCAGTGATATCAAAATTATCACCTTACCACCGCATACAGTGTTTATTTTATCAACAGCTTGAATTCTTCAACCATTCTATCACTTCTGATTGACACTGTAGCTATAATAATGTTTCTAATAATCTTTGGAGTTGATTCAACAAAAATGTGCACGTGTGCCATAAATAGTTATAACGCCCTGTACAGTGTATACATTATCCAATACAGTAGACTCACCAAGCCAGCTCAATTATGGCATTGTACATAGCAATTGCCCCCACTCTAAATTCTGGGCTGTCGGGAAATTGTTGGAAAATCTTCTTGTCAATTTTTTGGTCCAAAGTGTACAATATGGGTTAAAAACCTTTATTTTGGGAAAATTTAGGGATGAAATTAAAATTTTGTGCACCGATAACCTCCTCTGTCAAACACTGCCAGTTGCCCGTTAGAATTCTGTCCAAAATTTGCAGAGTCTGTCAAAAAATTGCAACTTCCTGCCCGATGACATTTTTTGCCAGCTTGACAAGTGCTCGACAATCTGGCTTGACGACCACTTGCCATGAGCGCTCGTCGAGCCAGTTTAATGAATGCTTACAATACTACCTGTAACTAAAATAGCTTGCAATACACCAATTTAGACTAAAAAGCAAGTACAACAGTGAATAAAGATTTTGCAAAGTACAGTATACAGTGTTTATACACCATATTTCAGTGTTTTTCTCTTGCATGTCACAAACTGGACAGCAACCCATCGGAGATTATCACCGGTGTCACGAGAAATTTGTCGCACCTCGAAAATTCTTCCTACCTACTGTCATAATGTAATTAACGCTAACCCTAACCCTAACCTCAACCCTAGCCCTAATCCTAACCCTAATCTTAATCCTACTCCTAACCCTAACCCTAAATTTAACCCTATCCTTAATCTTAACCCTAACCCGTACTGCTGTGTGTGGGAATAATTTTCCGGTGCGACAAATTTTCCACTACACCGGCAATTCCATACAGTATTGATCGTCCTCAATTGAGCAAGTTACCTGGTCGACCGAGAACTACGTAGAAGTCCATGCCGTAGATGCCAATGTTGGGGTCATACTTGATACCGAGGTCGATGTGTTCTTGGATGCCAAAGCCGAAGTTGCCCGTCGCACTGAAGTTGCCTTTCCTCAACTCATATTCCCTTACCTCCGAAACACAGCAAACGCACAAGACTCAAGTGATGCCGTCTACTGAGAAAAAAAACAGTTAAAAGTTTAAATCCTGTCTATAGTTGTTAACGGTGACCTACTTCAAACCTACAGGGCATCACCTGCCACATGGGATCACACAACATTACACACCACCCGACCCAGGTGAATGTGCCCCACACCGACCGGCCGATCCCAGCCAGACAAGTTGGTACGTGATTTGCCCATCCCAGGTGCATTCACCTGTGACAAGTGGCAGATAACACTATGTGATCCCATATGGCAGGTGACGCTCCATAGATCTGAGATAGGTTGCCTATGAAGAGCCACAGCATTTAACAATTAACCATAACTCAGAGAGACAAAAGGTTCCTTGCTTTCGCTCGCTGTTGCTCTTTCTTGTTGATTATAGAGCTAAATGGCTTGTTTACCTTCCACAGACAGTTAACCATCCAAGTATATAGCAATTTGACAGCAATCAAACCAAAGTCAAATCGATGAACTCTTGATCCAAAGTCCAACATCTTAACCATTACACCAATAAAGGCACAAAGATGATCTTACTGCTCGATAAACTAAATGCTGAACACGTCACGCTTATGCAAAGTTGAAAAACCTGGTCTATTCTAAAGAAAGCACAATACGGTGGATTTTGTCTAATGGGATCAAACTAGTTTTCTTCAAAAGACCCAACTTCATGGGTTATAGGGTTTAGCGAGCTTTAAGTTACTACAATGAGCACGGCTAGATACTGCTCATGTCCATTGGTTTAAAGCATAACCAATGCCCTCAATAGCACATTATTACTGGCAAAACAAAAAATAAAATTAGATTAAGTTTGGAGTGGATTTTTTTGTTGTGTTTAAAACCATGAATAGGATAAAACAGCTAAACAACGATGAACAGCAAAATGCAATTCTATTGAGTATTATTCATGCACACAACATTAGCAACGTAAACTCAGAAACATGTTGACACAACGTGGGGTGTGTAGACATTTAAGTTTGCCTAGCGTAACATTTACTGTATACCTTCAGTCCGCGATCCAGAATCTCTTCGGCTTTAGCACCGCGGACCGTGCAGTGGACAGCAATCTTTTCATTTCTGCGGATTCCGAAGGAACGCACGGTGTAACGAGCTAAATTCATGGCAACACAACAACAATAAACAAACAAGAAATTTGAGCTAATGCTCACAAGATGTGTGAAAGCCTATAGCAGTTCCTGTTCGCAAACTCTCGGTCTATCTCCAGCCATTTCATCGTAGTTCATTCTTGCAGTGTGTGCTGCAGCCGAAGATCGCAAAAATCAATAAAAAACCCCTTACTGGTATTTTGTAAGTTGAGGGTCTTTCAAAGCCATTAATGTTGATACAACTGAAAAGCTCGTCACTAGTGCTTGCTGTTATAGAGAGCATGCCCATGCCTATCTGCAACCGCTATGATGAAAGACTAGCCACAATGGCAAAATAACGACTTTTACGGGGTACCACTGTTTGACGCCCTCGTGCGCAGGTTTCCTTGAACCTAGAAAATCAAGACTTGGACCGCCAAAATCGAGAGTCAGTGTAAGACTTCTTATTAATGATTAATGGTAACCCAGGCCCTATCTTGCACTGTTATTGAGACACAGCGACTTATTAGCTAAAAATCGCACATTTTTTCCTACCTCCTCTCATTTAGTGCCTTCGTTCAAGGTGACCCCCTTCAAATTTATGGCAAAGCTTTACGGTTCCTAAAACTAGAGTCCTGGAGGCAGCTGACAGTGAAGATTTGGTGATCCTAGTTTGCACCATTTCTGACTGATCCACCCATGCGACAGACGGACAGACAGAATTGCGATGGCTAGGATTTGCTAAGCAGCAGCTGCTTTCATGCGTAATTACATCTAAAACTCTCAAAGCTCTCAACGTAAACGAAAACAAGCCACCAGTACAAACAAGTACCAAAGTAATTAGAATGAAAACATGGAATCACTGCTGGTTGTTATTCACCATGTGGCCAGCAGCAAAATTGCATGTTTTCACTAGGATTTCACCCCAGAAACTCCCTTTTCCATGTTCCGCTGGAGGACCAAAGACACTCGTCTAATAAAATGTGTCAACAGATCCCACAAGTGCACCTACCAAGTAACGCTTTAAACCACTGAACAGTTTAAGCAGAGATCACAGATGTGACAGATGACCCTGGAGACAAGACATACTGTGGAGAAATGTCTAAGAATATTTTAGGCAATCGTGTGTGCTGCAAGAGTGATTCCACATAAAAAAATCTAGAAAGACAAAACAAGCAACTGATTTTTTTCATTTAAATTGATCATCACTTTGTGTACATTTCTGAAATATTAGCCAAATGTAAAAAAAACAGCGAACCTTTAGAGAATACGGGCTGTTGACCGGTCAGCTGTTCCAACACTTTGGCAGCTCGTGTCAGCCTGTCTCCGGACTCACCGACGCAAATGTTGAGACACAACTTGAGGATGCGCAATTCTCGCATTGGATTATTCTTCTTCTTATCATCTTTGCCTGCGGCTACTTTTGTTGGCTGTAACAAACCAGTTGGTATGAAAAGCAATAAACTTATATTAACACAGAAACATAGCACAGAAGTAGAGAAGAAAGTACAGGTACACCAAAACACTGTGTCTACAGGTTCGAAAGTCGAGCCAACATTTCCTGCGACTCAAGGTTTTAAAGTCAGGTATCATGATACTGGACCCTAATTGCAGCCCTAACCGTAACTGTGGGGAAATTATAATTAGACAGTGGTTATCTGCACTCCGGAGTGCGCATATCCACATGGTTGGACTATTCGCACTCCTGGCGATATTCGATATCCCACAGGTGGCACTAGCGTTGCGATACTAGTGTTATTGGACAGCATAGTGTTACTGCTTTTGGTTCAGTATTAAAGTTAAAGTTAAGTCTAAAGTTTAGATTTATTACTTACTATCACTTATTCAGGTTTTTTAGCTATTACATTTTTAGCGTACGAATTTAATTATTCATGCAATTATTTCACAAGAGATTAGTGCTCAAACTTTCGGGTATTTTTGTACCCAGGTACCCATCGGGTATTAAAACGGGTACCCGGGTACCCGGTTTTCGGGTATTAAAATTGCAACATACACAAGACCACGACTTCCCCTACCCCCTACCTTAAACGCCACTTACAAACTATTTTTATATTGATCAAATAGCTTAGGCCAACAGCACAGCCACTAGCCACACAAAATTAAAATAACACATTTGTGTAACTGAGTGGTGCTTGTATTAATGACGTTACACGTACTTTTTATGGCCATACCATGGGCCTACAACGGCATTTCTTTCATTTCTTATTTCGATGTGGAGCTTGTGGTTAGTATCATAATACAAAAACCCCAGCTGACGTTATAAGACAGCCGACTATACTGGTTGTCAGTGACCTTCGATGATCCTTTGAGATCATTGAAGGTCGATGATTTTCATCTTATCTGAAAGGGTGTATGCAATTTCCTATTAGTGATCGATAGCAATCTTTGGCCCTATCTCTCCTTGTTTCCACGATACAGCTTGAAACTATTTATGGAAAATTGCAGCAAAACTGCTGCAGATAAAGACGTGGTTACTATATTGACAGTTTATAGTAAGTCGCCAGCGTCTTATTCGATGGTAGCATCGCCGACCCTCAATGACTTACCGTTTAGCCACAATATCGCACGACTGGCATACCACAGTACTAATTAAGCATGGCATTATTGTCTGTGCGCATGCACAGTCCAATGTCGCGCAGAAAATGTTATTGACCGCATGAGCACACAGCCTCGCAAGGGTCTATCCATTCAAGCTGGGGTCAATTTCTGTGTCCGTGCACGGTTCGAACATCTGAAGGCGATTGCATGATATCTTGTTTGCATCATCTAAGCATAGACACCTTGAATAGTTCCTTGGGCAGCATTGTAGCAGGTTATTCATACTAAAGATTGACATGATTGGAAACAGAATGTTAGCTAACCAGAATATTCAGTAGTCGAAATTTTTCAAGTAAAAACAGCATCGAATGTTTCTCAAGTTTAAGTTTTCTACTCATAACTAATTAACAGCAGCAACGTGGACATGGAAGTGTCGACGCAAGTCTTTGTTTATATGCTGTCGGTAAGCATAAGCGATCTGTGCGCACAGTAAATAACACATTTTGATCGCAAATGGACCGTGCGTGCGCACGGTAAACATAATCATTGTATAATTAATTTGGTAAGCCGTAATTAATTTCAGTTGAAGGTAAATTTTGAAACAACGTAGATACGACAAAAATACAAAAATATGATAAAATGTCAAACGGACACCTTTGTATCCAGTATATAAAGTGCACAGCTACAGAAAAACTCGCAAATACCATATACAACGTACATTCTGTGTTCAAACTAGCGAAAGATTATTATCAAAGTCTAGAGATGAACCAGAATTAGAAGAGACACTTCAAACTGGAATTTTGAGGCTCGTAGCCATGTGTTTATGGCGTGAACGTGTGTCAGCTAACTCTAACAAAATTACAAAGCAGACACAATACAATACTGAAATGCCACATTACGGCAAATATTACAGCAACACGTATTCAAACAATACAAACAATATAAGCGCAAAAAAGCAATATTTTAATAAAATCTCATACAACACTAACCGCCATGTTTACTATTTGTCCAAAAAGGAAGTAGAATCATTTTAGCGTTTCCACGCCGAATTTCTCGAATTCCCATGATTGTGCTCCAAAAATGCCCGAATTGGCGTTAAAGGATCCCAAACTCATAAAAACGCAAATAAAGCATTATGACCAGTTTGGAAAAATATTTTAACCCCAAATGCTAAAATAATGACAAAATTTGTTTGCACTTGTCAGACTATGCTGATACTACCGCAACACTATTCAGCACTCGAGAGACATCACTGAGACACGTGTCCCGAAAAAAGTAACCCCTTATATGTTTCCATAACTCCAACAAACAACGTCATATTTTAACAAAATTTCACGCCAACAATCCAACATCTAATTGCAATCAAACGGCCAAGTTTCCGCAAAATCCGTCAAGGCAAAGAATAAAATACAGCGGGTTTAGAGAAGTCACCCCGACGGATGTAGTGTGTAGCGTAAGTTGTCTGTCTGATTGGACGCTCATATATAAACGTAAACTGGCTTTCTCTATCCGTACTGGGACTGCATTCTGATCCGTACTATCTTCGAATAGTGACATGAGACTGAGACTGACGAGTGACTATGCCGGAGCATACCGCTGCCGTTGCCGCTGCTACTATGTGATCCGTAGCTGAACGGCCGCGCCACTGCTGGGTTCAAAGGTTCGTCGACGGTATGTCGAGCTCCGAGCAAAGCGGAGCGTTTCGAGGCTGATTCGTCATTCACTATCGCTGCGACTGATCCGTCATCATCACGTACGCTGCCTGACGGGTGGCTTTCTGCTCTTCCCATACTGATGCAGTTACCACCAGCGATCCGTCGACCTTCCCGGTACGGTGCTACGGGTGCCAATACCCTACGGATGAGTCCTATCGGTCCAAGGGAGACCAGTCGATCTGTCAGGACTTATGTGAGTGATATGGTGATTTGCGTTAAGTTCGAGGACTGGAGAGGCAAGTGAGGTGAACCTACAAGACGGTGCTTTTATATGCGCCGACCAGGCCTAGCGCGCACGCACTGCACCTGCCTGCCACGTAGCTCGCTGCCACGTACGATTACGTCACGCTATTGAACCGTGGCATGTTAGTGGATTGTGTGATGGTTTGTGTCCTGGACTAAGTACGCAGCCTTTGATGCCCCGACTGGCGATTTATGTCCTTAGCGGGGGGGGGAGAGGGTAGCCGCTGCTGGAGAAGGCAGAACAGTGAATCGTGATTGGGCGAATAATGTAACCAATAAGCATCGTGGACTTAATGAGTGATTGGTTTTACACGACCGGATTAGATCTCTGCAGCCCACCAACCTGTTGCCAAGTCGGTGTCAACTGTCTATATGCGAATTACTTTCTGCACAAACAAGTCGCCTAACGTTAACTGCCACGTGAATCAACTTTTGACAATTGTAGGTCTACAAGTTATGGTGCACAGACTGGCTGAAGATACAGCTGCCATGCTCAGTGGCGTATTTAAGGGGGGGAGCACGGTGCGATGCCCCCCTTTGGCCCGAACATGAAATTTTTTTACAGCCAACTTTATACGAAAAGGTGCGTTCTTTGCCATTTTCCAGCAAGAATTGCAAAATTCAACAATGTTTGATGGTCGAGCTATTGCTACACTCTGTCATATGTCTTTTTGTCGTCTGTCTGTAATGTGTTTATATAATAATATAAGACGTGATTAAATGGTACGTCGCATGCGGTGGTCGTCGATGCTGTTGTTTCATAACTACTTCTTGCAAACAGAGCATATTCTAAGAAAATTTATGGACTCCACTTTACTAAAAATTACAAGTTTATAGCTATATTGGATCGCCAGACAATTTGCACTTGTACTATATGAAAACTTATGAAAATAATTAGTGTCTAAAAATGCTCAAAAAATCCTGCATAATAAATAGTCTCCGAATCTGAGCAGTTCAGTTTATTGGGAACTGTAGAACAAAGGAAAAAAAGACAAAAATACGTCTATAGCAAATGACTCAAATTTTTTCCAACAAAAACATCAGCAACCAACAACAACAGAGGCTACAAGGCAAATCTCAATATATTCACTACAGTACAAAGTCAGAATTAATCCCAATTAGACCCTTTTTGGCAAAAACGTGGGGTCTCGAACATAATTTTTTTTGACATTATCAATGTAGCACACAATGATTTACCATGAATATTCAGTGTTGCAACTTACGCAGCATTAAGCTGCATGATATCACACATGTCCTTCTGAATTCAAAAGCCTTCACATATAACTATGTGTCAAGTTTGACTAAACTAAATGAGTAAGTAACACGAGTTTCAACTTTCCAGGCCAGCAAATGCCACACTGCTGTCCAACATTCTCTGACCTGTGGAGCATTTTTTTCAGCCGAACACAGTGAACATACCAAACTTCGTTTTCATTACAGAACTCAAATATACATAAATGTGTAAACAAAAAAGCCTAGAACAGTACCACAGACAACAGCTGTTTTACAATTTCAGTATTTTGTTCACTGCAAAGTCATACAATTCTCTGTTCTTCCGTTTCACTTGCTGCAGCTGTTCCAGTGTACTCGCCTCTTCACAAGCGGACTGCATGGACGAAGACACCAAACTCTGCTGCAAAGAGAAACGCAAGCAACAAATAATTTTACCTAAAGACGGAATTGCTCATTTGTATTATTATCTCTGCCAAGGTGAACAGAGTTCTGTCCGTCTGTGTGTGTGTGTACATGTACTTCGAGGCGCTATATCTCCACAACTGTGCCAGATAGATGCATGGTCGCAATGGACCACCCATAGGAAGTCAACCGCCGCAAGTCAAAAGCTAACGTCACCGATGACATCACGTGACCCCGAAAGGTCAAGGTCGCAACCCCATTATCTTTGAGGCACCATATTTTGACAACGATGCCAGATAGATGGGGAGACAATTTCCAGCTCTTTCTTGTCCCTGGTCTTTCCTTGTTGTAGGGTGTAGTTGTTGCTGTAGGCGTAGTAGTAGTTGTAGGTCTAGTAGCAGTAGCAGTAGTAGTAATGTTTAAATCATTTTACTTGGTGGAGTTATGCACTCTGATGAGCACCTTCTTGTTGAACTCTTTAATTGCTTATTCACACAAGTGCAGAGAAACAGAACACAACATGTAACAAAGAGACAGTGTTCGACCCACAAATCTAACCTTCCTCTGGGGGGGCATGATACCCATCAAACACAGTGTGACACTAAACCCCAAAAGTCTACATGCTAAATGGCGTCTAAATCAGTCAAACACTTTAAGCACAGTGGATGCAATGAATAGACCACACAATGTAAAAAAATGAAGCTATAGACAGGATCACTTGCATTAGAGCAAATCAGGCAAACAACAGAACAATAAATATTTAACTACTTAGCACTTATTACACCATGAATCAGACAAATGAAACATGAAAGTTTTATTTTTTTAAATCAAAGAACAGTAAAAAACTTCACAAGTTATCAACAACTATCAGCACTACTACGCTGCTTTTCAACATTTGTTTTCGCAACCACACCATATAGAAAGAATCAGACAGCAATTGCTAGCATAAAATCTTTTCATTGTACCTGTAACCTGCAATAAGTTATGCTTATTTGTATGTTATGATTGCAACCAAATTTTCCAATCTACTCACATTAATCAAGCTGCTTTGATCCTCCTTTGAATGCCGATAAAGCTGCAAAAAGTACAATTACAGTTACATTTAATTACATAATATACCACAAAATAAATCAAAGCAAATTCATCAAATGCAGAAAAAAAACAACATTTTGCAACAAATAATGCACAGCTAAGCTCAATGCAAAAAAAATTATTGCAGCAGAGCAAATTGCAAATTCACAATACCGGTACCTTTTATTCGATACCTTTTACTGTACGAGTATTTTGTGCTCATGTTACAATTAACTACAAACCAAAGTGCAAGACATGCAGAAAAGTCACCAAAATTTTGCCCTATGCTAATGAGTTCCACGCATCATGGG
>Ga0209671_1005667_pt1 | contig 12669 bp, 5 predicted proteins | sample WorMetHERISLAND2_2_FD_187401 | JGI IMG/M metagenome (GOLD analysis project Ga0209671, IMG submission 187401) | Marine gutless worms symbiont microbial communities from Max Planck institute for Marine Microbiology, Germany - Olavius geniculatus... | ecosystem: Host-associated > Annelida >... | reverse complement strand
GCGCAGCACCCCCTAGGGGCCGAAATATGTTCTTCCGAAAAATGCGCTTTCGGTGGGTACAAACTCACATCTAGATCTCCAAGGTTACTGGACGGATCTTCACCGGACTTGTTTCGCCTAACGCGGGAGGAATTGCTGTTGAACGAGTAACTCACCGATTTTGAATATTTTCATCCGTTCCGGAGATATTCGCCGCCAAACTTCGAAGTCGACCAAAATCGGGCCAAATTTTGCATGTTTTTGGCCCCTAAAAATTTTTTTGGGAGGCTCCCCCAAAATTTTGGACCGGGATTATAAAAATGAACATACTTAGGAGCATTGTGCAAAATTTCGCGGCGATCGGCCCACGGAGCTCGGAGATTACGCGAGGGGAAAAAAAGAAAAAAACCACAGAAAAACAGAAGTCCTTCCGAAAACTATCGTTTTCGGGCGGACTAATAAAATCTACGTAAAACAATCTAAAAATTCTAAACTGCAGAAAACTTAGGCCTATAAAACGTTTAACTTACCTGAGCTATCACAGTTGGTAAATTTGACGCCGGTAACGTAGAGTGGCACTCCCAGGTCGACTCCCCACCACGGGTTTGTCTCTTGGTTGGTGACCGCACATGGTCCATACCACATTCTCGTGTCGTGGTTGCCGTCGTTAGCGTACATGGGATAATAAATGCCATGTCCGTCGACGTAGGTGCTGATCTGAAAAGACGTGCAGTTCAGAGCGACGTTGACATCAAGGCGACCATCCACCGACGCTACACGTCACATCACCAGCCTCTGCTGCGTTCACTAAACTCCTATGATCATCAGGTTAACTTTTATTAGCCTATTAGAAAAAAAGATACGAAACATGAATGTGTAGAACTTTATTTAAAAGCGTTTAAGCAGTTTATAATCAGGTTTAGAAAACATCGCTAAATAGTTATACCTTTACTACTTTTGTTGAAGTTATTAATCAGAATGCGGTCTAGCTAGAGCGACCAACCTGACAGAGAAGGTAGTAGCAGACAGAGCAACACAACGTCCACCTCCATTCTCACTCGACGCCACAAAGCTATCTCAACTGACAATCAGTCGTAACAGTTTATGATAGGAAGGGGCGTGATGTTTGGCGTGTGTCGTTGCTAAGCAATCAGCTGCTGCATACGGCTGCTGAGGAAAGATAATAAAAATTATTGACGTGAGGTCGTTCACGTACGGTGACATCGAATTCGGTGTTTCTGGGCGAGATATGTTCGATTCCCTCACTCCCCAGTCACTAGCTTCACGTGCGAATATTGTTATCATCGTGAATGTCTATGAGATATTCATGAAGACGCCGACGTTAAGGATTAAGTCGTCATTTAGCTGTTCGCGTCAGTAGCCCAGTCCAGGGCAAGTGATAGCCCGGAAAGGCTCGTGCTAGAATTGATCTGAAATTAAGGCCTAACCTAATTGTAGGTGTTGAGTTGACACCGGTCGACGGAAATGCAAATTACACAGACGTTTTGCGAATAAGCACATATTATAAAATTATAAAAAAAATTGCAACGGCCTAGAATTGTAATTTTCCTTGTTACAGACTCATCGAGAGGGAAAAAGAGGAAGTTTTTTCCGGGTCCTGCAATGTCTGAGGCCCGCCGTCGCTTAAAATATAAAGTAAGCTCAATGCGCCATTTTAAAAAGCAAAATACTAAAACTTATTCCCTAAATGGGCCCTGCGGAAATGTTTTCTCCGGGCCCCAATGTGGCTCTCGACGTCTCTGCCTTGTTATACGCACATACTTGAAGTCTGCTGCAAGACTATCAAAAAAGTTATGAATAGACTGTCATATGATGATTGGATGATTAAATGTTAGTGGCGCCGAGGCCGAAAAAATAAAAAAAACTAGGTGATTTCCGAGTGCTTTAGTTATTTAGTTTTCTAAGGAGTAGAGCACTTCAAAGTTAAAAGCAATATTGTGTCGGCTTTTGTTTGACAACTTGCTGATGCTTTTATTTCGCTTTCGCACTTAGTGTTCATAATGTCATGATATTATAAACAACACTGTTTTGATATTGATACAATAAAAATAATCTTTCTAACTGTTTGTATGCCTTACTCTGTTTTCTTGTTTTTTTTTAAGTTTAAATCGTCAAAGACTAGGAAATAGACGCAGACGCATAATATTTTTGCATGTGTTTCCACTTTTCTCTTAGTAAGCCTACTTAGCTGGTATTAATAATTGTCCTCTTAGCTCCCTTATTGCCGCCAATCTGTTCTGAACGATAAACTCTGCTGTATTTGGAGAAACGCTTACGATATCATAACCAACGTCACTGGAATCGATGCAATTATAAACCGCGGAACAAAAGTGACACGTCGTGTTCGTTGTAGGCCTAAATCGATGCTCACGCTGACAGACATGACAATAATTAGCCTACTTGTCAGACATTGTATGAAGAAATTATTGACGACTGGTGGACGACTAGTAGACATACTTGATGTCGTATTAACGATCGCTTCTAGTGATGATTCGATATATCGAAAATATCGATATATCGTTTTCGATATCGATATATCGTATCGTATCTTATCGTCGAAAAAATATCAAATTTTTCGATATATCGCGATATCTTTTATATATCGCGATATTTTAGGCCAAAAGTTTATATTTTTATTACTGCATTACCAAAATAACGAGAATAAACGGAGAAAAGGACAAACTAACCGAAACAAACTAATTACAGCGTCGTAATTTTACGACACGACAGTCTATAGTTAGTTTTTAAGTTCACTGACACATTTTTACGCGAGAAAGCAGCTACTGTTTTCAGCGCGTCTTAGCCATCGCAATTCTGTCTGTCTGTCACACGGGTGGATCAGTCAAAAACGGTGCAAGCTAGGATCACCAAATCTTTACCCTCAGCTGCCTGAAGACTCTAGTTTCAGAAACCATAAAGCTTTTCCATAAATTCGAAGGGAATCACCCCGAACGAGGGCGCTAAATAAGAGGGGTGGGCAAAATTTGCGATTTTTGGCCAATAACTCGCTGTTTCTCAGTAACGGTGCGAGATAGGGCCTAGGTTACAATTAATCACTAATAGGAAGTCGTATACTGGATTTTAATTGGCGCCAAATTAAATGACCTTGAATGACCTTGAACGCCAAAATAGGGGGTTTTATTAATTTTTTGGCGATTTTAGGCTGCGACACAAGTCTATATCATTCACAATGTGGCGCCCGAAACTGTCGTTATGCGATTCAGATAAAGAATTTGGTATTTGTATATTAACTTAGCGTGAACACCCCAATTTTTGCCTAAACTACTGAACCGGAACTGCTATAGGCTTTCGCGCGTCTCGTGAGCATTAGCTCAAATTTCTTGTAGCATCTACGTAAAGCAAACTGCCTTACTGAACGTTCACGTCTTGTTCTTGTGCTTGTATAAGATTTTCATACTTATTATTTTTAAAATATCGATATCGATATCGCGATATTTTTAAAATATCGTATCAATGTCGTATCGATATTAAAATTTTGATATCGAATCATCACTAATCGCTTCGTCATTTAGAAATGTTTGTCAGACACCTAATTCTGCTATCGTACTTGCTTTCAGCTATCTGGAATAATTACATGTACCGGATGGCGCGTAAAACGGCAAAGTAGGCCTGTGCATGCCAACAATCGATCCGCGTTTTTTATTTTATTTATTTAATATCAAAATCGTACACGTAGTACATTAGAACACAAAAGAAAAAGCTAATAAAATAAAAAAAATACACAGTGATAGCAAACACAAAATACAAAGTGTGCTATACGAGCACTAATCCGTACATAACGACACAATTGCCTGGCAAATGTCTAATGACACAAAATTATCAAGGTCGTTCAAGGTCGTTGATCTTGATGTCAATCGAAAAGACGTATAAAACTTTTTATTAGTAATTAGTAATAACCTAAGCCATGTCTAGCACCGTTTCTGAGATACGGCGACTTATTGGCTCAAAATGGCCAATTTTTGTACCCCCTCTCATTTAGCGCTCTCGATCCGGCTGACCCCTTTCAAATTTTGGAAAAAGCTTTACGGATCCTAACACCAGAGTCTCTGTGGCAGTCCATGGTGAAGAGTTCGTGATCCTAGCTTGCGTTGTGTTGACACAATACCGGAGTGTGACAGACGGACAGTCGGACGGACGGACGCCTCGACGATGGCTAAGACACGCGAAGCATTACATGCTGTCGCGCGTAAAAAGCAGGCAAATTTGCAACTTTCACAGAATGTCCAAAAGCTAAAATGTTTTAGCTTTAGAGGGCAAGCCCTCTTACTCCCTGACCAGTGGCTCTGCCCCTAGATTCCGCTATACGTCTTTTTGATGCACACAGCAACTGAATATCGTTGACATTTGGCTCGCACACCCACACAAAAATTATTGCCCCCCTGTGCCCTCGCCCTTGCCCTCTCGTTGCCCAACCCAGCTTCAGATTCCTAGCGCCGCCCATGCCGGTCCCACGTGTTCTCAAACAGCAAACGGCCAAGTAAGCTACATTGCTGTGTTATTATACGAATTTTGTTTGCGGTGCCGTAATGTCACAAAGTAAGGATGCTTAACAAAAGTAAGCGAAATGGCGATATATGGTAAAATAAATCGAATACTTGCGAAAAAAAACTAAATATACATAAAATTGCGGGATAAAGTTTAGTACTGAAGCATTGTTTAAAATCTCAAGTGACGCTGCAAATGCGACAGTTGATGACAGACTGTTGCACGCGCGGGCTGCCGTGACGCTGAAAGCTCTGTCTGTCTGTCGCTGACAGTGTAGAGACGCGTCGGTGGAACGACGACGGCGTAGGGTGGATATATAGAGCGTATGTCGCTCTGAGTCTAGAGCTGAGACGCGGTGCAGTTCCCGTTCGCATAAAATACGTAATCGAATACAAACCACTTGCAAGAAAAAAAAACAAAATTTAAAAAAAATTATATAACATCAGTTGAATATTGCAATATATGATTTGTGTAATCGCAGCAAGACTGAATACGATTTGTGCATTACTATATTCAAAGATGTACTGTAGCTACAAATGTTTGTTAGTCACTCCTGGCAGCAAGGCATGACAATGCTTTGCAATGATGTCCTTGCCAACATCGTAATACGAATTACATTCTGTGTCGTTCAGACGACATTGCAGAAGATCGGACTCCACCAGGTCCAGGCGTTGTCAGAGACAATATCGGCCGAGTTAGCGATGAGTGGAGTGTCGTGTGTGTTGAGCTGGCACGTTTTGTCAGAAGGACGGTAGTTGTACGAGTCACAGATTGGTGACAGCGTGCAGTTGATCATGCATTGCAGACGAACACCTACTTGAAAACTGCTCGCCACTTTGTTCAACAACTGTCCTAGATGATTTGCCCACTCCCAACCTAAATGAACATCAGTTAATGCAATTTCGTTATTTTCTTACGTCAAAATTAATCGCAAGCTAGCATCAGCAACGTTTTTAAAAATATAAAAAGTAAGGCCAGCTGTCGTTAAGGAAGACGCGCTACAGCATATACAGTTTTTGTTGCAATACTAACCTTCAAGGTCATCAAAGGTCGATGATTCCCATCTTAGTACAAAAGGCTTATGCCACTTCCGAATAGTGATTAATACACTGTGTTCACAAAAAACACCCACTCGCGTTTTCTTTAATATCTCCGTAGAAAATGTATAGATTTCCACAACATTTCCAGAGAATGTTTAGCAGGAAACATGCACTCCATCGGCGGAAAAGTTAGATATTTTTTGCTGCTGGTGACGACATGCTGACGTCATATTTTCGTGTTTGTAAATTGTGAGTTTTACCATTGAAGACAGGCATTTGATGAAATGTTAATACACATCAATCGGTCATTGTGTAAACTGAAGGCAACAAGTAATTTAAGAAAAGCTCACGTGACGCGCTATAGCAGCGGTCCTGCTACCTTGGTAATCAGCGTATAGGAATAAAAGGATAATGCGCTTTGAAAGAGTACTCAAATGTGAAGTTTCCGTACGCAGTGTTGGGTAAGATTTGAAATCAAACGATTTGAAATCGTGATTTGAAATCGATTTTTTGATTTTCAGTTTTGATTCAAAATCATTTTCAATCACCTGATTTTGATTTCAAATTAGTTATTTGGCGATTTTAATGATTTCAAATCGTCGTGAAAAACTAAAATCAATTAGAGACCACGTCTCTGTTTTTAGTCGCCTTGAACATCGTTATGCGGTGCAAGTCACTCCTCCGACGCATCTGGTCACGCCCACGCGGTTATTGCCCATCGAGACTAGTTACATAATCACGACGGCGCGCAGTGCTATAAGTTGACAAAACCAATGCACTAGCGAGCGACCCTTTGATGGGGCCGCCCGTCGTTAGCACGTGTGATCAGAGCTTCATGCCACAACGGCCATGTCAGTCTTGACCGTGACCGACTTGACCGACTCACCGACGTCCAGCAAGCTACCGCCGTGCCACAGTGTTTTGGTTTGAAAATAAAAATGATTTTAATGATTTCAATTTATTCGGAAAATAATTTGATTTGAAATCATTTGCAAAATGACGATTTTGATTTTGATTTCAAATCAATTTTCAAAGCATGATTTTAATTTTAATTTGAAACCATTTTAAAAATGATTTACCCAACACCGTCCGTACGGAAGACTCCCTGAATTTAAGAGGTTGAAACTTAGATTTTTAAAAAATGTACGTTTTATGCTAAAAGTTTCATACGCAGGCTGTCCAGGTCTATCTCCAGCCATTTCGACGCCATTCACTCTTAAAATGTGTGTCGCAGCCCGAAAATTAGCTCGTTACTAGTGCTTGTTTATGCCGAATGTCTGTGCTATGTGTAACTGTTTTTATACTAGACGAGCCAATAGCAGTAAAACACTTTTTAGATGGGTACCCCTTTTTGATGCTCGCGTGTGCAGGCTTCCTCGAACTTAGGTGGTCGGCAATTAGACTGCTGAAATCTGCTATATGCAGGTCTTGGTCTAAAGTCAGACATTTTGTGCGCTGCAGCCAAAAATTGCTAAAAATTTACTAAAAGCCCTTTTTGAAGAGTTCAAGATTGTTCAAGGTCATCGATGTTGATAAATCTAAAAAGCCCGTCACCAGTGCTTGTTATGATAAGCAGCACGTCTGTACCTATCTGCAACCGTTTTCACACTAAACAAGCCAACAGCGGCAAAATAACGTCTTTTAGGGAAAGGGGTACCCCTCTTTGATGCCCTCGTTCAAGGGGAATTCCCGCACCCAGGGGCACGAAATTTTGTCATGAAAAGCTAGAGTCCTTGTAGCAGACTACGGGGAAGATTTCGTGATCAAGCCTGCACGGTTTTGATACAATGCAGCAGTATTACAGACGAACAGACGGATAGACGCCCAGACCATGGTTAAGACGCGCAAAGCATTTTGCTATCGCGCGTAAAATATGCTAATTCGTCACGCAGTTTTCCATTGTAAACTGTTTCGTGGTTTATTTTCTTGGCTGAGTGCGAGATCTTCAACTTTGTTGATGTTAGCAGACATAGGCCCTACGTGCGCAGTGCGCACTGCTTCACTGTGTGGATGACGACTTGCTTACTATCAGTCGAACGGCTTGTTAGGCCTACTGCCAGTCATGTTATTTTTATTCAGAAATTTTATTCCATCGATATTCAATTGTCCGTTTATTGTTTAGAAGCATCTTGCACAAACTTGTGGCTCCATAACCCTTGATGACTCGCAAATATTTTATCAAATGTCTGTCTTCATCAGTAAAACCCATAATTTACAAATGCAGAAATATGACGTCACCAATAGCAACGAATATCTAACTTCACCACCATGGAGTACTTGTTTTCTCCTAAACTTTTTCTGAAAATTTAGTGGAAAGCTAAATATTTTTTGTGGAGATATGCAAGGAAACTTGAGTGGGTGTTTTTTTCTGAACACAGTGTAGTAACTACGGCCCTATCTCTCACCGTTTCCGAGATATGGCCAGTTTTCCATCGAAAACGCACATTTTTCCTACTCCCGTCTGTTCCACTCCAATTTTGAAAAATTGCAATTGATGGCTGAAATTTTGCACCGCCTAGATTGAACACACAGGGCTGATTACTCGTGTAATTTTTTTGCAGAAGCTCTAACAGTTAGCCACAATACATCCGTTACAAACGACGGACGACAGAGAAACAGACAGACGATAACGATGCCAAAGACGCCATACAGCATAGCTGTAGCGCGTCAGAAAATGGGGCCCATGTGTACATTTTCTATGCATATTTATGAGTAGTCCAGGCTACTCCTTTGCCCGTGGCCTAAGACCAGTTTATAAATATGTTTATAAATATGTTCCTACAGGCTCTTAATAACGCAATGTCAGTATTACAGTTATATTTTTACGGACGTTGTTAGTTTGAGACGATCTCTCAGTCGACTGACAAGTAATTACGAGATGCCGTAAAGAAACTTACGGCGAATGTAGACCTCCAGCTCACAAAAGTTTCCATAGTTATCATGGCTGTTCGGAAAATGCACGATGACGTATCTGTAGGCCGGCATGTCAGAGGTACACTGCAGGGTGACTGTAGCTCCATTTGGTACGGCGCCCGGGTACTGACCACAGACAGCGTAGTTCCACAGCGTGGGTGGCGTGACGTCGGGCGAAACATCGGTCAAACCGATGACGAAATTGTCAGATCTATATCCTTCACAAAAGTCATAATTCTTTGGATATAGTGACAAAATAATAGTGTGCATGGGAGCCTGAAAGATGAGAAAATGGGGCAACTGTCTCTGAAAAATTAGTCTGTCCCTTTGTCATGCTTCGTGAAATAAACTACGACATCCACATACTGTGGTTTGACACTCTCACAAAAACCCCGCGAATAGCCGCATACACCTCTGTCGCTAAAAATAAAATTTCTGAGCTATATTTATGCCGCTGATAGTTGGGTCCATTTTGTTCGGGTTTTCATGCACGATGAGCTCCGAGGGGCTATAATTTGTTTAGCAGATTGCGTAATGGCCGTTCAATGTCATACAAGGTCTCTCTTATTTACCACGCTCTATCTGGGTGACCGCGTTCGAATTTTTGGATAAACTTAACAGATCCCAAGAGCAAAGTTCTTGACTGAGCTGACAGTAAATATTTAGTATTTTATCTTGCGTCGTTTAGACAGACAGTCAGCTTATAACTGACCGACGTACGGGCGGGAGAGAGACGATGAACCGGGCTGTGGCTAATACAAAACATTCGCATAGCAAACTATGCTGACGTGCTATAAAAAAATTAGGCACAAGATATTTATCCAACCGCCGTATCAATAGCATAGCGGCCATTGATCGGATAAATATTCGGTTTTATTCAGGCTGGTTATTTATCCGGCGATCGCTGGTACGTAGAAACACCCAAGGGTGCTGGTAAGTACCGGTTAAGGCCATGTCTCTGCTGCGGTACGACGAGCACACGACGGCAGCCGGCGTTGTCTAATAAAGTGTTGAAAATACTCTCACTAACATTGAAATAAAACAATTTGAAGCGCTTGCCACACTTAAAGCGATTGACATACTTACCCCAAGTCTCTTCATTGGTGAATTTGATTCCTGTGACGTGCAGTGCCACTCCCAAGTCGACTGCCCACCACGGGTTTGCCTGCTGCTGCGTGACCATGCATGGTCCAGTTAGATGGTGGGTGCCGTGATTGCCGTCGTTAGCGTACATGGCGTAATAAATGCCATTCCCGTCGATGTACGTACTCACTTGGCTCGAAGGGCGATTAAGAGCGACGTTGACATCGAGGCGACCATCCGTCGACACTACACACACAGTGCACGACGAAAGCCGGTATCGCGCTTACTAACTCTTCGAGGTCATCAAATCAACCGCTGTACGTGCACTACATAGTGAATAGTGCAGTTGCACAAGCAAGTGGCATGCAAACTGGATTATAAGATCAGACGACACTAAGTATAGGCTAACTCACGAAAAAAATAAACAGTATAACAGGACTTTGAACAACTGGCCACAGCGTAGCCGACATGCAGCAAAACGACAATGTTAAATCAGCGGCGTCAGCTGTTTCTCTCAAATGCCAAGAAAATGAAATCAACGCTGTCAGCTGGTAGTATAAAATGATAACGCATTTTGCAACTGTACAACTTTGAAAAATGTCCTCTGATTTGAGATGTGCAGCTGAACTCGATAAACTCAGATATGCGAACATTTACAAACCTTAAAATAGTGCGATAACGCATACGTAGGTGAAATTACAACTTTCTATCACTTATCTTTAGCATGAATAGGTCATAAATTGCAGCAGAACATACATTTCGTAGATCGTTACACCGGATGAATTATTTTTGAAATATTATCACTGCGCAAAGCTTGACGATCTTGTTTTATACTCATGTTGATTTATCTAAACAGAGTTTTGGACTACGGCAAGCTGTACAAGTATACAGTAGAGTAGACGATCGTCAGTATCTGGTCACGCTTGACTGCATTGGTGAAGTTATCGACCACTGCAGACAACAGACATAGTGTCAGAGACATAGAGTAGGCCTATGAGTGCGCCGTAATACAATATTTTGTCCTATAACACAATGCACATAACCGTCGTTGTCATTCGTTCTATTTTCCGTTCGTTTCATTCGGCTGTCAGTCAGATTTCAGCCAGTTTCGGGGATAAACACACGAACGTCATCTTATGTAATAGGCTAAGTAGATGTTGATGTGTGGCAACAAGCTGTGGGCACTGACTGCGGTTTCGATTTTACTGCTGTGCGAGATTTTTTGAGAAGCGGTCGACAACGACTGACAAGTTGACAACATGTTGACGAATGGTTGACACTGCGGTCGATATTAACGATTCTCTAAGTAAGTAGGCCCAAGTATAGTGGGCAACTAAGTGGCTTAGTATGGCACATCTGTGTGAAAAGTTGCAGTGTAATGTTCTCTCTAGCCTATACAATAGTATTCGAAAAAAACATAGGCTGTCTTCGGTATCTGCTGTAAAGTATTGATGTCGCCCACTGGATCACGAAGTTCCAAGTCGTCCTACTAACTACCAGGAAAGCCCGACTACTGCCGAGTGTGTGACGACTTGATGACGACTGACAGAACGATGACGAACACAGTATAGATTGACAACATCATATAACGCAGCAAAGTTGTAAAGTTTGGGAAAATTATTTAAAAGTTCTAAAAAGTTAGAAGAACAACTTCGAGAAATAGAAAAAATATCCGGAAAAGTTTTTTAAAGTTTCAGATTTACATACAGTCCAAATTGTTATCACCAAACTACTTTAACAATGTTCTTAAATATGCACAAAAGTCCACAAATATTAGTTGCATAGTTATTCAAACTCGGAATTGTCATCTAGGCCTACGGAACTGCTCATTAAGCTTGTCATGGCCAATTACATGCAATATTATTCGCCAGATGGTAGCACTAGTCTTGACGGATGTTTGTACTATCTGAGCCCTTCTAGTTAATACTATAGTGTTTTCACTACATGCTGATCTCAGATAACTGCAGACTTTACATAAGCCAAGTTGTTATCCTGTAAAAATGACCAATATGTAAAAGTATCGTACGAATTGCCACATTATTTATGAAATCATTCAATTATTATTATCTGGTTCTTCAGTAATCATAACAGGATATTGTCGTCTAAAACTGCATAATTATGTTGTTACTATTAACATTGAAGTAGCTCTGCTAACTCTGATTTACTGATTGATGACGTTGTACGACAGACAAAGGGTTGTTAACATAATTAGGCCATGATACATTGAAATTTTTGCTGATTCGTGACAATCACCGACTGTCGGTATCCCCACGTCCAGCTCGTTAACTTACACTGTCTTGACGGCCTGCCAGACTTATAAACAATAAATGAACGCCGACGACTTTTCCCCTCCACCATCAGTCACAATAATTATCAGCGCCAGAAGCTTGATTCAGCGGCTGCGTGGCGATTGTGGACGATCCACACACTGCATTTGATGGCTGTATCAGGATGATCCGTGCACTGGGCGAGAATGTCAAGAGTGCAAATGACGCAACTGATGTCTTATTGATGATAAATGTTTTGATAATTTTTAGCAATGCAAAGCGAAACTAACCAGCATGACATGATGTACTACTGATCGTAATCGAAAAATGGCAGACAACATCAAAATGCTTTAAATTTTCGGGACTTTATAATAATACAAAAAATAGAAATAAATATAGCAAACAATTTACAAATGCCCCTAGTGCACGAATCGTTCTACGACGACATCAAACGCGGTGCACAGATCGTCTCAATGCCTGCATGGCAATGCGGCGCGACTTCTTTTACTCATTCGCTGCTATGGCCAACTATGGATTTTAATTAACCGAAGCTGCGTACAAGCGTACAAGAATACCTACCACCTGGCAAATGACCAGCGAAATATTACACGAGTCGCAAGCTTACAGCCTGGATCGTGATGTTGTTGTTGTTACATCGTTGTCAACAGCAACCACCGAATGAAATCACCGAATGCACTTGACATTGCATTCACTGTCCACGGAACCGTCCGATCGCTATAGACTAGCGAAGTGACGTAACTGCGTTGCCTAGCAACCTCGGGCCTGACTCTAAACAAACGGGTAATAGAGCATGTAAACACGCTGCCGTGTTTTGTTTCGGACTGTACATACATCTATCT
>Ga0209671_1005665_pt1 | contig 12671 bp, 9 predicted proteins | sample WorMetHERISLAND2_2_FD_187401 | JGI IMG/M metagenome (GOLD analysis project Ga0209671, IMG submission 187401) | Marine gutless worms symbiont microbial communities from Max Planck institute for Marine Microbiology, Germany - Olavius geniculatus... | ecosystem: Host-associated > Annelida >... | reverse complement strand
TGGTTTACCTGCCTGCAGGCAGTCACCCATCGCAGTACTAACCGGGCCCGGCGTAGAGTAACTTCGTTTCAGCCGAAACGCGTTACCAACTACGCCACGCCACCAACAAGGCATAATACACTCTGCAGACGTGTTGAGACATACTTATGTCATGACTGTGATGGACAGTGTTTTGCACCAAACATCATGTGATATACAAGGTGTTTCACGAAAAAGGACCCCTTTTTGTTTTTTTCATAATTCACTCAAATGATGATCAACTTACACAAAATTTTTACCTGAAGCTGAAGAAATACTAATTCAAAATATTTAAGCAAAATATGGCAGTTGATTAAATGTTCTTTGCTACTCGTGACGTAATTTCGACGTCATAATGTGTCGTGAGTAAAAGCTTGCTTGTCTCAACTAGTGCTATCATTTGCTACCCTGCTTAGATGGTGAACTTAATCTGGTTCGCTAATGAAAAATATTTATCATGTCAGCTCTGAGCAACATGGGGACATGAAATCAGGCATCTCGCGATCCAGAAATGCAACCATTTTGCAAGCTTGATGTGCTCGAGCATTGTTTTGCTTGAACATGTGAAAGTCCAGATATTCCCACAGACACGTAAATGCGATCTCGTTGCACGTTTTTTGTGGCTGCAACTGTAAAACTTTAAAAATTTGTCATCAAAGAAGCAGATTTTTCACCATCGGAGCAGGGTAGCAACTGACAGCACCAGTTGAGACTAGCAAGCTTGTACCTGTGACATATTATGACGTCAGCATTACGTCATGACTAGCAACGAATATTTAATCAACTGCCATATTTTGTTAAAATATTTTGAATTAGTATTTCTTTAGCTACAACTGGTAAAAATTTCATGTGAATTGATCATCATTTAAGTGAACTATGAAAGAAAGAAAGAGGGGTCCTTTTTATGAAACACTGTGTATACAGATGTGAGGCACGTTTCAGTGGTCATGCTTGACTGGCGTGAGGCGGTGGGCAGTTATAACACGGTAGATACTATAAAGGAGGGCGGAATAGATCATAGAATAGAAGAAAAGTTAAAGGTCGTGAACAATTTTTACAGAAAAAATCCCCGAGCTACATCTTTGCCATATCGGATCTTGCAGTGTTGCCTTTTAGTTGACACAGGTGAGCGCATTTTACCTAATTTCCAGCCAGACAGATCGGTACTCGATTTATCTAGCTTGGTGTTGGTTATGTACCTAGATTTTTCACCGCTTTTTTCCTCTTAGCAGTAACCTCTTAATAGCAATGGAGAGTTGAACTCACGATCTTTTGATTGTAAGTCCAACCTTTACCATTACACCACCAAGCATCTCCTGACGAGTCGTGAGTTCATGAAATAAACATTGTTTGTTCATCGTAGAGCTGCCAGCTAGTGAGTGATATGTTGATGTTTGTTCAGAGATGCGTTTCCATGTGAGGAGCAGTTGAACGTTGTGTCCAAGTACATCGTTGATCACACTCAGACTGCCAACGTCAAGGTTTGTAGCTAGCTAACTAGTGTCTGTTTCTCTGTTGGCCTGTCTATCTTTCTCTGCGTATCTGTCTGTTTCTCTGGCTGCATCTTGTCATAAAGGCCATTTTTCGTCCCTCCATAGTCACCAAACTTGGCAATCTTTGTAAGCGGGCAACTGATTGTCGCTGGTTGCTGTGTTGGTGGACAGTATCTTTGCATTATTTCATTTACTGGTGGATTTTCTGATGCATGTGAAGGGTTGTCTCCCGGTGTTTTTGCCATTATTCTTTAAATTTAGCGTTCATTTTTTTTATTTTGGCATCAGTTTGGCATTAACTTGACAATAGTGCATGATTTTGTGACAGATATTACAGTTGAAAAGTTGTCATTTTCATCAGCGATACCGGTTCTGGAGTTTGTATGCATGTTTGTTTGTATGCTGTATGCTTGTCTTTGTATATCTGTTTGTAGTTGAAACTATCGGTGCTGCAGTGTGTTCATAGTCTCATCCGGTCGATGGATCCATCGGAACTGTCCAACTCCAGCGACATTCGTCTGGCTGTCACTCGAGTTATCACCTGGACGACAGACCCCAACAGTGCTGATGTTCGCAAGGTAGCACACCTGGTTTGAGACACTAGTGGGTTTTGTTGGATAAACTCGACCAGCAAACTCACCCTAAACTTAATCTGTTTTTTTGCTTTTTGTTCCACTAATAATGAAATGTTTGGTTACAGTTTAGCTTTGAAAACTTTGAAACTATGCAATGCATTTGAATTTTTTACTCCTTGCATGCTACGTTCCTAAAGTAGCTAAGAGGAGTATATGAAATCAGTGTAATATTGAGGATCGACCGACGACCGACCTCTGTTTTTAGAAGAGCCTTCCTGGAAGAACGGCCATATCTCCATAACGGTGCCAGGTAGAATCATGATCACTGTGGACCACCCATAGGAAGTCGACCTTTGGGAGTCGTATGGTCACGTGACCAATGACGTCACGTGACACCAAAAGGTCACCCCATTATCTTTGAGGCACCATATCTTTGTAACGGTGCCAGATAGACGCATACATTGACTCGTTGAGGTATAACAAGACAAATGGCAACTAGCATCATCGACCGTTATTGGAAATTTTTTCCTCTCAGTTCCTAAAAGCGGGCAATATTTTATGAACTTCAGGGAGAGAATTTCCAATAACGAACTCGACGCCAGTCACTATTAGTATAATATTAAACGGGTCTCAATTAGATGCCGGGTCTCTAATACAAGCCGAAAGGAACGAAAAAGCTTTTAGAAGAATACAAAAGAAAATGATGCATGTGAGGAGTACATTAGATTGGTCACAATCTAATAATATTTTTTGTTTAATCATTGTAATAACTTAACACTCCTGAAGACATTAATTCCCATTAAGTTGGCCCTTTTAAAAAAACCAATCAAACCCACTGGTTTGGGCTTTTTAAAAAGTTTTCTTCAACCTGGTGATTATGCTGTATTCCCCCACTGCATGTGTGTTTCTGTCTGTGTATGTCTGGTGCCTGCAAATTTGTAGGCTGCTCAGGCCGTACTAATTGCTCTGTTCACACTCAACACTCCACTCTTTTCCGAGATGTTGCGCACTATTCCTAAAACCTTCCAGGTAATTCTGCATCATTCTCAGGTTCTCATTCGACTTCAGTTGTGATATGTCACTGACTTGGTTTGAGGATTGACTTTGTTTGTGTTGCATATGATCTCAAGCGTCGTACTGGGAGGTAGCAGGATTGGGAAATGGTAGAGGGTTAGAGTGGCCGTGAACAAACTAGTGGAGCACGGTCAACATAGTCCTCGGTAAAAGATGGTGCTCAGCTTTGAGGAAGCAGAGGTGGCAGCTCTTGGCAGATGCTGATGGCATTGGATTGTGGCCCATTGTGTTCAGTTGGATTTGGGATGAATCAAGGTCAAGGTCAATAACATTAAGTAACTGAGTAAGTAAGAGTTTACTGCCTTGCATGTCTATGTGCCTACAGATTTACCGGTTGGCTGTGATGTATCTTCTGGTTGAAACTTTTTATGGATATGCTGTGCGTCAACACAAAGTTACATTCACATCATGCAGGATGTTATCTTGTAAGATATTTTGTAAGCATTTGTTAATAGTGGAGCATCAGTATCTCCATCCTACTTTGGCAATTTTTTATGCGCCAGTGTATGCTAAGACCACTATCGAGCTCTGCAGACCTGCATCGCAGACACTTCTGGAATTTCTGCATGTTGAAGACAAATGTCTGGCAGTCCCTGACAATTGTGACTCAGAACAGTAGATTCTGACCTGCAGTCACCAAATCTTGTATTGGCGACAGCAACACAACACGTGCAGGACAGAGCAGCATACTGGCAACTCGTGGTAATGGCAGCAGCCATGACAAGCTCTTAAAGGAGAAGAAGTATTGCTGTTAGGCTGCTTATAGTGTGCCAGAATACTGATAGGCAGAACAGTTGAGCATAATAAATTAATAAGTGGTACTTTTGCTGTTTTTAGTTTTTCTTTAATCAACCAGGTTGGTGTTTGGAATACACGTAGGATGGAGCACGGAGAATCCTGCAATCTCAGATGCAGAGTACCGGTACTGGTAGTGATGACGTGACTGAGCCGTTGTCACTACACAACATCTCTGCCGACAGTTTGCGACGACATTCTGTTGCTGCCATTGCACAGTACATTTATTACAGTGACTACATGTCTCTCCATCTGTCTGTACGACAGAAGAGATTTTGCACCAAAGTCTTTGCTTAGCTAATAAATTTGGTCTCAAGTACAAGCCGATTTTAGAATTTCTTAGACTTAGTGTTTGCCGCTATTGTGAAAATAATTAGCATTAGCTTGAAAATGAATTAATGGATTTGGCTATACTTCAGCTGGCTTATTTAACTGCTGCGGTGCATGCAAATGACATGCATTTACAGAACATGCGCTCCAATGTCCAGTTTCCAATATGGAGCAGCGCAGCTTTGTGCTGCCTTGTAGAACATACTTCAATAGTCAGATTATTGCAGCATTTATTTTCATTACTGCTACTGTTACTGCTTTAATTTGCTACACCAAGACCAAACTTAACCTCTGTTCGATCTAAGACCAACTCCAGGTGTAAGGTTAAATAGGCCTGCCCATAATCAACTGTGCTGCGTCACAGCTCTGTGACCCTACGATCGGTGCTCATCTGCATTTGTAAAGCCCTGAGCCAGCAATGAGTGCAAACATAACTCGGTTATAAGGGTAGAAGGACAGATGTTTCCAGCATTCTGCCGTTACATTTCCAGCAATTAGGTCAGTACCATATTTCGCTGCTTTGTGACAGACAAAGGCACGTGTGAGTGAACAACGTGGCCAGGGTTGTTGCCAATCATTCGAACCAGTGCCCTCATGATCACTAGTCTGACACGTTGACCATTACACAAACAAACCAAACCACTTTTCTTCATACCTGTTCTGTAGGACTTGCATGCTAAATGTGAGTATGTGTTTTGCCAGTGGTGTAGTAGACACGGAGAATGTGAACCCAGAGGACATGGTCGACCATGGCGGTGGCAGAAAGCTCTCGGCAGTAGACATCGCCACTCCTCGTGTGAGTGCAGACAGACACAAGCTCTACAACCCTAACCACTACCAGGATGACAATGTGAGTCTTTCAATACTTTCCTGTTAATTCTACCATGCCTTTTCTAAGATTTTGCTAACTTTTTTACTTAAGATTTCCTAAGAATAGTTTTTTGTTGGAATTTTTGAGATTGTTCTGTGCACTTCTAAAGGCACATAGAGAGTGAACAAAATGAACTGGAATGCAGCACAAGTGAACTGAACTGTCATTCTTAGCTGACTATTCTTAAGTAACGGTCAAGCTTATGGTACGGTTGTCGTTTGTTATATGACTGTCTGTCTCTCCGTCTGTAGCAGACATAGCCTGAAAATTTTTTACACAGATAATTAGCTGTGTGTCTTAAACCTAGGCATGCAAAATTTCAGCGATTTAGTGTAAGGGGAGCATTTTCAGAATTGGGGTTGAATGGAGGGGGGTAAAAAAATGTGCATTTTTTAAAGGAAAACTTGCCTTATCTTGGAAATAGTGAGAGATAAGATCAGGGTTACTGTTAATCATTAATAGGAAGTGGCATACGCCCTGTCAGATGAGATGAAAATCATTAACCGTGAATGACCTTGAAGGCTGATATGGGCTATTATGGCTAAACAGTACGAGATATGACCTTGGTTGGTATAGATCATTAATAGGAAGTGGCATATTGGCTTTCAAATGATTTGAAAATTATCTACCTTTTATGACCTTGAAGGTCACTGACAACCAGTACAGTCAGCTATTTCAGTGACACCTGGGTTTCTTGTAGTTCATTACTGTTGCTTTGTGCACACCTTAAGAAGTTTTTTTTCTTATATCAGTTAAGCGTGTTGCCCAATGAAAACAACATACTAGGATGTGAAGTTTTTCTCTGAAAACTGAAACTGTGGGCCTTCAACATCACGCTGTGTGTACAAACACATCTGATTGGTTGATGTAAGAAAAAATGAACTTTAGAAGTGCACAGAATGCCATCAAAAGTTTGGTAGTTCTGTGTAGTGAGATGATTTGTGCAAAAATTGTTACAGAAATTACCATTAGAGGCTGAGCGAGCCAGCATGATGACTGAAGTTGACACGGACCTACTTAATGAAGGTCTGTTGTTATTGCTGTACTGTTCAGTTTACTAATGCAGTGAAATGTCTCTCATGGTTAGAAAAGTCATTTCTGTTGACTGCAGTAGTTGTGTGTTTCGTTTGTTAGAATAGGTTACTTCGCACTGTAAAACTTGCATGTACACCATGTGCATTTTTAAATGATTGATTAAGACATTTTTCATCTCGGAATACTAACATAAGCAGCACATTGGGGCTCTTCTGGCATTGATGCGCTATTTAAATTTATGTGCACTTTGTAGTTTTAGGTATTATGTGTCTGTCTGGATAGGCTGCATTATGGGTATTGCCTGTCCATCCATCAGTCTGTATGTAGTATACAGGCTTCTAAATTGAAAACAAAAAAGCATACCTAACTGTGCAGTAACCGGAGTGGAAAATCAGTAGAAATAGAACTGGGGCTTTACTATCTTGTAGGTGACACTGTGTCATTTGTGCTGTGGGGCATAGCACAGTGTCATTTGTCAAGTGCAGGAGATGACAGTGTGCTGATAGTCAGTAGTGGCACAGTGGACATGTGGCACACGTTGACACACAGTGTCATGTTTGCAGGTGATGACACTGTGCCGGCAGTGAGTAATGTCGATGCAGTTATCAATGAGTTATCGAATCACAACACTCGGTCAGTCAGTCTGTCTGTCTGTCTGTCTGTCTGTCTGTTTGTCTGTCTCTGATTCATTTCTCACCCATAATTACCTTTCCTGTCACTCACCACAATTTTGGATCTATTTTTGATGAAATTGTCCGAAAAGAAAGAACAAATTCTTGCATAAAGTTCATTACTTAATGAAAAGGTACCATTTATTAAGATGCAGCTGTCCATCATCGTAAATTATGAAATTACTATTGCCAGACCAGGACAACCCATGAAGTTATCCTGATTACTTGGAGCTGTATTTTGAATTTGGTTAGTAGTAGTAGCAATAGTAGTAGTAGTAGAGTGAGTAATAGTAGCATTTTGTTGCTGCTGCTGTTGTTGTTGTCATAGTGTGGCTGAGCGGAAGCAAGCGATGTCTCAGTTATTACGTCTACTTCGTTTCAGTCAAGTAGACGTCATGTCTCAACACTTCAAGACCATTCTGCTCTTGTTGCTTGAAACGCTTGCCGACGTCAATGTACGTTACGGTGATGACACATTCGCCAGTTTTACCAGTTTCTGGCACCAGTTACTGGCACAAAATTGCACACGTTCAGTCGGCGACTGGTACCAGTAAAAATCTGGTACCAGAAAGTATGACACTTTGACTGGTTGCTGGTACCAGCAACTGATGCCAGAAAACTGCCCAGTGTGTCATCACCATTATGCTAGTCTGCTTTCTTTCTCTTTACTGTTCTGATTTAGCTGTAAGTGGTCTAGTTGTATGGCAGTCGGACTTGAAACTTGGATGGTTTAATTTGAGTCATTGTAGTCGTATGCGGGTTACAGTAAACACAAGTTTGCATGTATTTTAATGGCAGCCATTCACACTTCGAGTTCTGTATGAGTGCGGGTTATATCATATGAGCAGTTTCAGTGTAGGTTGTTTTTGTATCGAACTTGTACGAAGTAAGCAACATGTAAGTACTGTAGTATTAATTTAATTTCTGCAGGCTATGACGTGTATTTGATATCAGAAGTTAAACATTAGCATTGCAATGGAATATTCCTTTTCACACGCAACAGCTGGTTCTGCTATAGCACATCTTTGCCATCGCAGTTCTGTTTCAACACTGCAAGCTATTATCACCAGATCTTCACTGTTGGCTGCCTGGAAGACTTTAGTTTCAGAATCAGTAAAGCTTTTCTATAAATTCTAAAGGGGTCACCCGAGCAAGGGTGCTAAATGAGAGGGGTAGAGAAAATTTGCGATTTTTAGCCAATAAGTCACTGTATATCAGAAACGGTGCTAGATATGGCTTAGGTTACTATTAATCACTAATAAGAAATTGTACACAGGCTTTTTGATTGGCACCGAGAGTAATGAGCTTGGATGACCTTGAACATTAAAATAGGGGTTTTTATGGATTTTTTGCAGCATTTTTAGGCTGTGATACACAATTCAAAAGCGAATTGCACCGAAAGCACTAGAGATAGACCAGAACAATCTGTGCGTGAAATTTTTAGCATTAAACGTAAATTTCTTCATTCCAAGTCTCGACCCGCTATGTTCAAGGAGCCTGTGCACAATGGCATTAGATAGGGGTGCTTCTTGAAAATGCGCTCTTTCAGACTATCAAATGGTAACTGCTGTGCGATACTGGTTACACACTCTAGCAAATATCCATGCAGAGCGATATTTATACTTGCCTTCATTAGCATCATCGTGTCGATCGCTACAATCGGTAAGCTTAGATTGGTTCGCAGTGGGCCTTCATACATGCACTGCTGTTGCGCATTCCCTTTGGGTTAACTAGGCTTTCCTCTTTGCAACTGGTTTCATGTACGGCTGCTCAGTTCTGTAACAGTACAATAATTCAGTAGCTGTGATGTGAGGATGACATACCTGCAGTGGCATTGCATAAGTCGAGAGAAATGATTCACTGACAGTTTGAGTGCTTACACTCTTACTGTATTGCGAGTATATAAATTGTGCTATACTGACCATTGTACAGGAGGACATACGTGCGATGGCGTTGCGAGTGTTGAGAGAAATGATTCGTTGTCAGCCGGAACGCTTTCACTCATATGCCGAGCTCACGATTCTCAAACTGCTCGAGGCTCATAAAGACCCTTTCAAAGAGGTACGCTTGTCGATTTAGCATTACGTCCACCAATTGGAAACCAATATCTCAGTGATGTAGCCATAGGGGCTGTCGGTAGATAGGATGGCCCCCAACTTCAGTTGTAAATGCAAGTTCCTACGGTTGATCTGACCAAATTTTTACTTGCTACATGGATTTTAAGCGCTTTTTCATGCCCAAAAATGTTGCACCTGGCATAGTACAAATGTCAAGTAATGTATTTGTGTTCCATCTGTTAACTCAAAGTTTGACATGGGAAATAGGGACTAAAACAAATGTACTTCAGTGTTTACTTTCTATGAAAAAATCTGTCCGCCATCTTAAAATGTAGTTCATTGGCTGCAACTTGGTTGCTATGGCTAATATTTGCACCATATTTGGTACACAGATAAAAAAACAGAGTTCCCCACAAGTTTTGTGCTCAGATTTTACTTAGAACTGCATCTGCTTCAAGGTGGCAACCAGTGGCGTTGTGGAAGCAGGGTCGATTTTCCCCATTATCTTACCCATGGAGGGATGGCCAGGCTGAGTTGATCAGACATTGCATGTGTGCTGCCAGGTAAATCATGCAGCTGAAGAGTGTGCCACAGCATTGGCACATGCAATCCCCGCTGAGCAATGTGTCACAATCCTGAACCCATTCATTGAGACTCACGAGTTCCCGTTCAACCTGGCAGCCATCAAGATGCAGATCAAAGTGATTGAAGCTGCGGAGGAAGATGGTGACATCGTCCGCTCACTGCTGCCTATGCTCATTCCTCGCCTCCTCAAGGTCTGTCAGTTAAATAAATAAAATAAAATACACATATTTATAAAGCACCATAATGTCTTAACTTCAGAGATGCTAATGGTCACCAATTAGAGGATGCCATCAAAGCCTTTTGCCTGTCAAAGAAATAACTTCAAAGCATACATGCTAATAATCCTGAAACATTTTATTCAGCTTACTTACTTGGGATTAAACCCAGGCCTGGCTGATAGCCATTTCCGGCTCAGTGCGTACTGTGCCAGTGAGCTACAGAGACAAGCCATCGCATTATTCGCATTCCATCAATATCTCAACCTCACCTGTTTGTGAAATCCTTTTTCTGACTATTTCCTAGACTGCTCTCATCTACCCAATTTCAGTGGTCCTGCCAGTAGTTTGTATTACTTAGGCCACTTTAAAAATCCTAGTTGATCGAACCAGACCTACTTTTTGGTAGTGTAACGTTTATAATGTTGGACTTAAAGTTGATTGAACAATTGAATATGACTCCCGGTTGGGTTGCTGTTTTGTGGTTACTACTGTATAGGATGCAGACAGGTACACCATTTTAGGCTTGAAGTGGGACAGTATGGGCCAGCGTATTACCATATCTTTCGTCAGACAGTTACAGAATGAATGAAAATAATAATTCTGTACAGAATATTAGATCTGCAGCCAAGCTCAGACGGTTCCCACGCCGACACTTATTTTTCCACATTAAGCCCCGAGGGTATGCAAATTGAATACTGGCCCGCTTGGTTGGGGTCTAGGGCACGTTTACCTGTGTTGGGTGGCAGGTGATCACATATGGCAGATGACGCTCGGTGTATTGTGCAGGGCTATGACAACAGTGAGAGCAGTGTGCGCAAGGCGGCCGTGTTCTGCCTGGTCGCCGTCTATCTGGTGGTCGGAGAAGAACTGAGACCACATCTGGCACCACTCAGCACCAGCAAGGTACAGCACGTGACATTCAAATAAAAAAGGCACTTTTTTCTTTCTGTAATAGTTCAGTTGCATAACAATACACTTGAATGAAATCGTGAGTAGATGTAGCTGAAACAATACAAATTCAAAATATTTGAACAGAATTCTTGCTACAGATATCCTGTGTGCTCCCTCATACCCCAGTTACCCCTCGTTGAATTGGGGACAGGAAATGAGTGGGAAAGAGGAAAGGAACAGGGCTAGGCAAGGGAGGGAAGATGGGAAGGAAAGGGGAAAGGGAACGGAGGGTAGGGGAGAAAAGGTCAAACAGCCTGAGTAAAAATTCTGGCTGCAGCCTTGGCAGCAGCAGCAGCTGTGGTTGTAGTAGTAGTAGTAGTTACGGCCGATGTGTGTGGGTGTTCGTAGCTGAAGCTGTTGAATCTCTACATAAAGCGTGCCGTCGCTCAGAAGAGCAGCGAGTCAAGTGCCGATAGCTCCAAGGCGTCGTCTCCCGTCTCGGTCGTCGAGAAATCTGTCATCAACTGATAGCAATACTGGCGGCACCGAGTGATATATAATCTCAGACAAAGGCCCCTTGTCTCGGCCTCTGCCTGAAAGGGCTCATGGCCGGATTGAGCACTGCGCTGCAGTCTAAGGCTCCCAATTTTACAGGCCCCCAGTTTATGCTGTGGGCCAGTGCCAGATGAAGGCTAACGAGGCTGCCATCTTTTAAGGGCCTAGCCCCCAGTTTATGCAGTGATGGGAGGGAGGGACGGAAATGTCCCATGACTATCCACTGTCCCGCCTATGGCTACCAGAGACCTTAGTCCAGCGCCCTACTTATGGCCAATTTATGCTAAATTATGCAAACCACTTGGCACAGCTGTGTGTAGTCATGAAGAATAACTTGCACTGATGCCACATACTCAAAATTGTGCTTTGAGTTTGTTTTACGTCTTGTTGTTTTTGGTTGTGAACTGTAATATGTAGGCTGCATGTTTGAAGTATGTTGAAATTTATCCTAAATTGGTAATTTTCTCAGCTGCCTAAATCAATGTGAGATAATTTTTTACGTGGCTTTTAGTAAAATCCTGGAAGAGTGCATTCCCTCCAAGATAAAACTGTTGAATGGTGTCTCCTCACCTCAAAACGCTGCCGCCGTCTAGATGTTTGTAATGTTTATGCAGATAACTTGATGCCATCATAACAGGAGGGTGAGTGGGGAGGGGAAAATTGCCCTTCCCTAAGTTTTAGCCTGATGGAAAATTTTTCGCTTGGTGGAAAATTTTCTTCTATAAAAATATATAATTTGGGTCCGGAATTCCGCCATTTGTAGGGAATTTGGGAGTGGAATTAAAATTCTAAGCATGCATAAACTCTTATGTTGGAAATATGCAGCCGTCTGTCCGAAAAATTGCAAAGTTTTCCCACTTTTCACCCTGTTTTCTTACCCCACAACGCTGCTGCCTCTGCCCCTATCACTTCTGATATACTTGTGACCACTGTGCGTTGTGCCTTACTCTCCATATGTGTGTCTGTGTCTGTTTGTCTGTCTGTCTGTCCGCCTGTGTGTCCATGTGTTGTTGTTTGCTTGCCTTATGTGTTTGTTTAGGTAATTCTCGTTGCTTGGCAGTGGGTGTATACGTTGCCGTGTGGTGTCTGTCAGCTACCCGTTGCTGTAGTTAGGCTGCGTTCACATAGACACGAGTACGAGTACGTGTCCGTGTTTCCGTTTATGGCCCGTAGAAGCTTCACTCATGCAAGTGGAACATTCACGGTGATTTGTACAAGCACACAACTAAACGCATGTCGGCTATATTGAATAAAATCGAATCAACGAAATGCTTCGCCATTAAAACAACAATATTCCGCTACAAAGTTAATATTTTTACAAACCGCACATCTCTAACGATCAACAGTTTTACGATGACGACAGTTCTGATGTCAAATGTGTGCCACGGTTTTTAGAAATTATATTAATGCTATTTATGAGTAGTTTACTTTCTACAAGTTGGATAAAAACATGACCTGCACAGAAACTACTCGTACAAGTGAAATTTACAGGTAACCCGTACT
>Ga0209671_1005663_pt1 | contig 12675 bp, 8 predicted proteins | sample WorMetHERISLAND2_2_FD_187401 | JGI IMG/M metagenome (GOLD analysis project Ga0209671, IMG submission 187401) | Marine gutless worms symbiont microbial communities from Max Planck institute for Marine Microbiology, Germany - Olavius geniculatus... | ecosystem: Host-associated > Annelida >... | reverse complement strand
CTCATTCTTATTCTATCGCTTTATTATCTGTTAGCAAAACAGCAACAATGTTATCAAGCACATGCAGAGAATACGCAGGAATTGCGAAGTACCTGTAACAGTTTGGCCAAGAGTGCTGAAAGACCGACCATGATGTAGACTAGAATACCAGTAACTCTCTGCTCACTGTCAAAGCACACAAAGACGCAGTGAATGAGTGAGTAGGGTTTAACGTCCCGCCCGACACAGTATAGGTCATTTTGGGGACGGCCTTTCCAGGCAGAATGCACATACATATAATAACGAAAGTTTAACCTTCATAGAGAGTTTAACCTTTATCAAACACAAGACACAAAAAACGACCTGAACCTAAAATTATAAGAACTGCCGATTATAATTGTGCATATGTAATGGTAAGGGCAGTCCTAATAATCTTCCCTGTTATCCTCCAGAGAGTCATCAATGCCATAATGCTGTCTATTAGAGGGCAGGGGGTAGAGAGAAACACAGATGCACAAAGAACCAGCAGTCCAGTCAAATTAACCGATACAAAGACTTGTTCTTAGCTGCTGCAACGTCAAGTTAATACCAGAAACATCGAGCACTCCATGCACTTTATCACCACCAATGTAGTAGCTAAAATACCCCAGCAAATCAGCGTCACTCGGAATAAATATAGAGCCACCTATCTATTAGATTCAGAGCTCTCTTGCACATCTGTCGTCAAAGCTCCAAAATTCACTCACACCACTCCTATCCGTAAATCTCTTCGTTGGCTTAAAATCAATTAACGAATTTAGTACAAAATTTCCTGGCTCACCATCAAACTTCTTTATATCACGCAACCTCCCAGTTTTCCAGTGCAAATCATACATCACATCGTCATATCACACGCTTACTTATAGCAGTCTTTATATGTTCTGGCATTTAGTAAAAATGAGATGGTTTGCAAATTACTGTTGTTACCATTTGGCTAAGTTATGGGTAAAGACACAGCAGGGTTCATTTTTGAGATACAGAACAGTTAATCTTGCCAAAAGTTAAACCGTCAACAAGTACAATGTACGCCAAACCTCTAAGCTGACGAGCTGTGAATTTCACGGCCAGCTTAGCAGTTTTGCGGCTTATTCTGAGCTTAGCAGCAATTTTCGTGGTGACAGCAGTGGCTGCGCAGCATTTTCGCAGCATATTCATGGCTTAAAAAGTTCGTCCATAAGGGCCTCCCACCTTTCCCTCCACATCAGATCAGACACTATCTAAGAGCAAGCCATAGCCAGAACCATATAAAAATGGTTACTGCAAAATTCTGACTGACTGTACGCCATCAACAAATCAAAACTACGGTATTGTATCCAGTATTGGTCTCTCATTTGACAAATAATTGCAACCAAGCGATTTTCTCGGCAGCTTAGCCACAATTTTTTTTGCAGCTTATTCGCAGCTAATCAAAATTATCGTGCCTATGTCTACTGTACGCCTGTAAATGAGTGAAATGCAGAGCAGACAACTGTCACTCACCGGACGCCAAGGAACTTTGGTCTCTCGCCCGGTGCAGCACACTGCGACTCGCGGGTGAGACTACGAATGTGATTGATTGACAGGACAGTTGCTGCTACAAACCACGGCGTGCCGAGTAACGAACAGACTGCTATCTGTATTGAGATGACCAGCAGGTCCAAGTGATATCCACTCCCTTTCTACACATGACATACACTCAAAATACTACTACAACTACCACCACTATGAGCACCACCACGACTACTACTACTACTTAGTATACTACTACTACTACTAATACTACTACTACTGTCAGTAACAATGGCCATAGCAAGACTTTATTTTAATCCAGACAAAAGTCCTTCCCTTCTCCTCTACCTCCCATTTTTTGTCATCACTCCCCTCCCTCTCCCTTCTTTCTTCCCCAATCTTTCCCTCCTTCCACCTACTTAAGGTACGCCACCCAACTACTGCAGCTAGGACTAGCAGTTAGGAGAACGCTGCAACTTATCCATGAGCTCTAGGCAGAATCCAGCCACTAAACAGTTTGGGATGCACTTTGAGCTAGAAACAGTACTTCTGGTGTCAACAGTTATTTCAGATTTTTTTTCTAAAATTTTGACAACTTCTAATTATACTGCATGGCTGTTCCCTCAGTTGCCTTAACAGTCATTGCAGATAGTTGCAGTAAGCTTATGGCTCAGGAAAAACCTGGAAAACTTGGGTGATTTTTGATAACTTAAAGATAACGTTTATACGAACACGGAGTCTGTCCAATGCATTTTGATAGTTTACAGTATATGTCCATATAAATATAATCAGTGAGCTGTTTAGACCAGAGGAAAAAATCAAACAGTTTAATTTCAAATTGTACAACAGCAAAGATCCTTTCGTCATTCTCTATTATTTTAACTAAACAACAGACATTGTCAGTCACAAGACCATTTGATTCATCACCAGCGCTTTACTATAAAAGGGCAATCGTCACCATGCGTCTATCTTGCACCGTTATGGAGATATGGCACCTCAAAGATAATGTGGGTCACTTTGAGTTTGACCTTTTGGGGTCATATGACGTCATTGGTCACGTGACCATTCGATGCCCGGGGGTCGACTTCCCATCCGCTGTCCATGGAGACCATGCGTCTATCTGGCACCATTACGAAGATATGGCACCTCAAAGATAATGGGGTCACGAGTTTGACCTTTTGGGGTCACGTGACGTTATCGGTCACGTGACCATTCGACTCCCGGGAACCGAGTTCCTATGGGTGGTCCATAGAGACAGGTCGTCTGACGAAGCTGTTTACTTCCGGTCATGGGCGCCATTTTGTTTCTAATACATAGCACTGGACAGACAAAAAGTATTAATAACGAAACACTGGCAGTGCACAACAACAGAAAGATTAACCGCAAGTTTGTTTTCCTTGCGGTTGATTTGTTGGCATATAAAGATGGGTATAGCAATAACAACAATGACGACGACTACAACAACAACAACAACAACAGCTACTATAACTACAACAGTGCTACTACTGACCACAAGTTTGTTTTCCTTGCGGTTGACAATGACGGCTGTAATTTGCTGGTCCATGAAGATGAGAATAGTGGCAAGCAGTGCTGGCAGGACGGCAGCAAATATCCAGTACCATCGGATGTCCAGTGGGTTCACCAGCCAACCACGCTCATCAGATGTCGGCTGCATTCACAACAATACTTTCACGTCAACATGTAATAATAGTGACTAGAAGGCGCTCGTAAGAGTGCATATCTTCACCAATGTAGAAGTTTTCAGAGGAGGGTGCCAACGTTCCTGCCGGTTGTGTATGACACGTAAAGATGATGATGTGTCATTGTGTACACAGACAGACACAAACACATGGAACGACGAACAAACAGAACGACCAATCTCTTAATCTCCTCCAACGTTCAGTTCGTTGCATTGGCGGAGATAATAACAGACCAAAATGGTCAGTCAGGAAGCATAGTGTGGCGTACAGAATGGCTGCATAATAACATAAAACCAACACAGTGACATTAGCGCGTCTATCAGTCAAGTTTCAGAAAATGCTCATATAACTCGGACAATTTGGAGTGCAGTCACTATCAAATCTTTCACTAGTTGACTAGTCATCGTCTATTTGGTTGATTATTCGACTAATCGATCTAATCATCATGACAGACTACATTATCTGAAGTTTACCACCATTATGCAAACAAAAAATAACTTGCAATTTTGAACATAAAGTCACTTTCTTACAGAGTCTTTACACCAGTGTTATTGTTTCAATTTTTAACTTTCTATACAAGCAGCTTCTGGGCCATATGGCAGAAACAACACGAAATGACGAAACCAAATTCAATTTCATATTAAAATGTCTACTTGGTATTTTTGTTCAAAGTTGAAATAACCATGTGATCAGTTCATACAGAAGCTAAATGTAGACCTCAGTAAATGTATCAACCGTTTTTCAAGTTTCAATTATCTGTCGACTAATTTAAATTAGTTGACTATAGCTGACAATTTGATGGCAACACTATCATTTAGCACCCCACCATCGCTATCTGGGCAAGATGTGCACAATTAAGTGCATTCCATACGGTTATTAATGCAAGTGAACTAGAGCAGAACTGTTAGAAATATGGCAATTTAACTAACTGACTGATGACTATGCAACATTCAGAATTTAACATTCCAGCATCTATCTTAACCTACCTTAAGACTAAGAAGAAAAAGTAAACAATCATTTACACGAAATTTGGGCGGGACTTCAAGCTTGCGTGTGCCGAGACCGACCAGGAAGTCAACGAGGACCATGACAACAATGGCTGTGAATACAGCGAAGTCGCTGATGAGCACCCGAACCTATAGCACCAGCAGTAGCAACAGATGTCGTATGATAACCTGTCAATAATCAATCACTTAGTCCATCAACGCAACTGACATCAACTAAAATGCACCGACAAATCGGTTCAGTTCATTAGTTTGACAAATTCATCAAAATAAAACCTTTATATTCATTGCTTTTGTTGATGTTTTGTCAAAAGCTGCTGCTTTCATTGATACGACTGTCTGCCGGGTGTCGCTATGGCGAACAGTAAGTAGTCTTAGATGTGTGGAAGTTCGTAGGACCCCTCGTCTCGGTTCATCGACATGTCTGGTTCTTTCCTGATATGTATCACTGCCCTGATCCACCAGTCCATCCTGTTGCTTTCTCTGTCAATCACCGTGGCGTGGTTCCATCTACAACATGGTTGACAGAAATGGCGTGGTCAACAACAGAGCAAAACCAGTTGGCAGTCGCAGACCACACCATCTCTCTCAACCACGTCATAGACTGGGACCGCACCAAGGTGATCAACAGAGAAAGCAACAGGATGGAACGATGGATGAAGGAGCAATACACCTCAAGAACGAATAAGACAAGTCGATAAACCGAAACAAGGGGTCTTACCAACTTCCACATATCTATAACTACTTATTGTCCACCGTAGCAACGCCTGGCGAACAGTCGTTCCAACGAAGGCAGCAGCAATTGCTGAAACGTCAACAAAAACAATGAGTACAAAAGTTGTATTTTCATCAATTAAACTTATTAACTTACGTTTCAACCTACAAGTCTGTTCAAAGACAGCACAGTTCAGTTTGTTCACTTAGTACACTCCATAGATGCAAATGAATGCAAATGAGATTTTAGTTCAGTTCACTCCAATTCTGTCACTATGTACATGTTTAAATTTAAAAATTTTTTACATAATTCCGACAACAACATGAAGCCATTTTTCTTCATTTGCTGTGCACCTTACGAGGCCATATGTAACACAGACTATAAACACGATTAACTATTCTTCACACCATGAAGCTAAACTGTCTTTAGTAGTCTTTGGACTTTAGTGTAGTTTATGAGATATCACTTGATGAAAAACAAACATTAGTTATAATCAGCTAGCCAGCCATCTAACTAGCTCAATTGAACACTGCAAAGCCTTAGCCATACTGAGAACAAGTTATAAGAGAATAGTAGTAGATAAAAATAATTACAGTTACTAAGAAAAAGGCAAGCCCAAGTAAACAAGACAACTTAGCAACTGGGTTATTCCAGGACATCAGATTAAGCATTTTACATCTGTCATGTAAAACAACACTAACTGCACATAACATAATATTCTAGAATATCTCAGCAGAGCCTTGGTGTAAAGGTAAGCCATGCTGTTGCAACCACACATTTACATTATCATAGGAGGGGCATTCAAAAGTCGTGCAACTTGATACATTACACTCAAAAACTTTTTAAAATCTATATACCGCAAAAATGTATATCTCTCATACTTGTATGAGCTTAAAACAAATGTCATGTTATTTAATTATTTGAAGTAAAAGACAGCGATAAAATGCTTACAAATGTCACAATATCACATCCAATTCACGATCGTATGAGCATGGGAGAAATATACGTTATAGTGGTACAGATTCTGAAGAAATTCTCAGTGTAATATATCAAGTTGCAAAACATTTTAAATGACCCAGGTATTCACCGTGTTTGGAAAGAAGCGCGTGTTGCGAAAAAACTTGAGAGACATGGATATGACGAATGTTCCAATAAAGAGCAGACAAGAGAACATAAAGACATCTGCAGTGTATCGGGGAGTGTCACAGCCACTGCCGAACAATACGCCATTCAACTCTTGGCAGACCGACCGATTTAATGACGACCAGTCTATCTCACTGGCCTCTGTACCATTCACAGTACTCGCATCTGCAACAGTACACCAGTCTGCTCAATTAACTGTCAACAGCGATAACAGATATACTGGCAGTGTTGAAAACTAACAATAAGAGAGGTCAGTGTCGAGAGCCAACAGGATGCAGCCATCCATCCAGCTGTTGAGTAACTCAAGTTTAAAAGCAAGTCACATCTAAAAATGGTTAGGCCCAGCTTGCAATCGATGCCTAGCCACCCAGTGCTCTGTCCACCATCCTTGAGGTTTTTGAAGTCTGATGTCTTTGACATTTGACCTGAAAATTGGTACAGCAGTTATTTCTGGAATGTTCACAATAACTGTGGTTTTCTAGGTCTGTTTTTTTGGACACCCCTACAGATAAGTTGGTGTAAAATCGTTAATACCTGGCAAATGTTTACAAAATGTAAAACATTTTGGAAACAATCATTCTGAACGAGTCTTTAAAGTTTGTGCTAAAAGTGGCCACCTTTGGTCTCGACGCAAGCTCCTAGTCTAAAGCGGGTACGCTGCTGCTTGATCCATTTGCCAATAACAACGTACTGAATGTGGCCCTAATGTAAACAAACTCGGACGTCATAATGACGTTACATTGAGCACACATGGTAAAGTGCGTACGTCACAATAAGTGTGACAGTAATGCTACAATAGTGCAGTGTACAACATTTCGTCAAAATTCATCAAAAACAAACTGAACTAAGCGTGATTGAAGCTAGAATGTCGCTAATTTTGGGACACGGTGTATTTACCTCAGTGTCTTTTTGTATTGTTTTGTGCTGCCCTGTAGCGTAATAATGACCAATTGATAAAATGGTACATAAACAATGTATCAAGGCAAAAAATAATGAAAGTGAGAAAAAAAATATTACCGATAAAAGAGAACGTTGTCGTAGAGAGTGAGGAATTGTCATCCTCCACTAGTGGTGACAAACACGTGCAGTTATAGTCGAGTGGCACACCTAGGTTCAGGTTCACCAGGTCATCATCAAGTATATGAATCAGTTTCTTGAATGCCTCAAAGATGAAAATGAGTGCAATGAGGATGGCAAAGCTCTCCTCGGTGAAGCGGGTGATGTAACGCACCAGAGCGCTGAGATCGAATGCGACCATTAACAGCAGCAGCAGGCTCAGCCACATTCCGATCCAGAAGCGGAACGACAAATACACAATTCCTTGATCCCTAGACAAGCAAAATACATGCTGTCGGGAGTTAGCCAGAAATTTTCCAAACTCCACCCAACACTGTTTTCTCACTCAATTTCCCATTTATACCCTGTTTACACGATCAAGCTGGCTCGACGAGCTGGCTCGACGAGCGTCAAGCTGGCTCGTCCAGCTAACATGAAGCTGGCTCGACAAGCTGGCTCGATGTTTGCTTGATCGTGTAAACGGGGTATTAATCAGAACGTGGCACTTATTTACTTATCGTTTGAGAGATTCAAGAACTACCAAATGTTCTTAGTATGTAGAATTTGTACGATTATACGTATAAAAACAAGACATTATGAGCGACACTACTGCAGTGTACTAGTGAATAGAGATAGATCGATATCCGTACTGTTCTGTTTTGCAAGTAAGCACAATAGCTTAAACGAGATTGTAAAAATAAAAATAACACCTAACTTTTATATAATACAATCATCGGAACTTCCAAAAGTTTATGCAATATGCATCAATCACATATATCACAGCAAAATACTACTGCAGATGACACATACAGAAATGACAAGTCAATGCTGCAATAACATGTCGTTCTAGAGCTTACTTGCAGAACTTATAGACAATGGTCTCAAACACCAGAACTGGTCCAGTTGATCCAATGACTGTTAGCGGTTGACCGGCAAACAGGTGATAAGATGTGCCACAGATTGCTCCACTGACAAGGCTCTCCATGGCCGCCTATGCCAACACAATTGAACAATCAGTATCACAGCCATCCATACTGCCAGAGCCCCGATTCACAAACATTGTCGTAAGACATGTCGTAAGACATGTCATAAAATTATCATAACTCATCATTTAAGATGTCATAAGATTATCTTACGACATGTCACAAGTGAATTCACAGAATTTATCTTTAATGGTCATAACTTTTTTCACAAAGGCGTCTTGTTGTCATGGTAACTATAGTCGTCTGCGAGCCACTGACTACTCAGTATAAGCGGTCGTTTAGAGTTAAATTTGTAATGTTTTAATTTAGAACTTTTTAATATTCTGACTACACAATTTCGAGTACATGGTGTTAACATAGGTGCTGATTTATTTTTTTATTTGTTTAGATATTTTTATTTATTAATTGTTTTGATTTTTAAAATTTTTTTATAGTTTATTAATATTTGCTAGTTTTTAGAGACAATAGGTATTATAGGCATGTTGAAAGCTGTACGAGAGTGGGAGAGGTGAAGTATTTGAAGCATTTCTTGGCCGTGGCAAGCTCTGCTACACTCTCTAGACAGCGCATGGTAGCGATTACGTTAGCTATTTAACATTTAGCTACTACATTAAATAGTTGTATAGAACCTACAACGAAAGAAAAACAGTCTGCACCAATCACCGATAGACAGCGGTGGACTATGCAGTTTTATTTTGGTACTGTGGTACTATAATGTATCGCGATATTTGAGTCATTATCATTAATTCATTTTTCGCACCGCACAACACTACGCTGTATTATTTTTTATTCTATGTCCGTTGTCAAAAAGATATGTGTTTACACTGCTAAGGCATAGCAACGGACCATCGCCAATGCAAAGTGCTGTTTATTTATACATTAATAACTTATCCAGCAAAAAAAACCACGCAAAACAGATATAGTATAAATGTGACATTTCTAGATTACGAGCATAATTGAATTAAAGGTCTTATAAATAGATAAAAATAAGTTTTTCTTGTTGGATGATGGTAGAATCGTATAAATTGGAATGTCATAAGATACCTAAAAGTGATCGTAAGATTTTTGTCGTAAAATTGTCGTAAGATGTTTTGTGAATTAGCACATTGGCGTGTGTGTACTAAATGTCATAAAATTGTCCTAAAATTGTCCTAACATGTTTTGTGAACTTGGCCCCAGGATCACTCAGTATAGTATACATGACAGTACAATGGCAGATCGTTACAGTGAGTACAACGTGTCTCAAAAAACAGTCAAAGTTGTTTTTAGCATAACTTTGTCAAATTTCCACCAACTTTGATAATTTTTGGCAAAAAGATGGCCAAGACGATATTACTACCACCTCATCTAATTTATGTCAATGCACTACCATGTGAAACACAGATGCTCCAAATTGTTACATTACGTGGCGATTATTTGCAACTTCGCATCATGAACGTGACAGAGGGTGCGACAAGGTTTAATAATTTTGAGGTATTAAATATTTTATGCTGAAACACAGCAGACAACAAAATAGCTGGCTGATGAGCTTAAAACACATCTAATCGATGAGCGAATGCATTTGATCAGTCAATCGTTGATTCTGCTATCAGCCACTGGCATTGCATCTAAGCCATTGCATCTTTGTCACTTTGGCATAAATTCTAATTTGCAAGCCAGTTGTGATACAAACTTATAATTTTGTTCAATAATTCACATTTTAGCGTATTTTGTGCCTAATTAACTCGTTACAGCATTTACTTGAGACAACAACTAAGCATTATGCAGCAATTTGGAGCATCTATGTTTCACATGGTAGTGCATTGACATAAATTAGGTGAGGTGGAAAATAAGTGCATTTTACATAATGTTGTCGTCTTAGCCATCAACTTGCCAAAAATGATTAAAGTTAGTAAAAATTTGACAAAGTTATGACAAAAACAATTTTGACTGTTTTTTCTGAGACACTGTGTACATTCAGAAGTTTACAACACTATGCATTTATCGTACCACATCAAATACCACACTGTCCCATAAAAACGTCACCCTTATGTTTTTGTGATATCTTTGTCAGCTAAAGATCACAGATAAAAGACAATCGCAGAGATAGCTGCATCACAGAATGCAAGATTACTCAGAGAACTAACAGCACTGTTGTTATGCTGCAAATGCCATCAATCAGTGTCAATTACAAACCGAAGACCAAAATCCAGAAAGCCAATTACTGCTGCTAATTACGAACATGACAGAGCAGAAAGTACTCGCAGATTTCATAGTACTTACGATGTTGTGGTTGGTGGCCGTGTCAAGCAGACCACCGAATGTGATGATGGGCGTCAAACAAGCAAAATACATGAAGAAAAACGAGGCAAGACATTGCGGATGTAACGCGTCCTTGAAGTCGCTCAAATACCACGGGGCCTTGCACAGCACGTCGTTGCGTAGACCACCAAATAATCTGCACACAATGCAACATATTGCAACCGTGTGAATAAACTCATACGTTGAATCAGCAACTAACAGATTTGAAAAATCCACGAAAATACAATCATCGTTGTCGACACAACGACAACCTAGCCAATAAAAATTGTATTTTGATTAATTTACATAGCAAATGAAAAAGTTACTGCATATCAAGCAGACATTACAGATCGTCTAATTGGTGGTGGTAGTTGATGGCCTGGCGTAGTGGTAACGTGTTTCGTCAAATCAACGAAGTTACCTATGGTGGGCCCAGTTAGTACTGCGATAGGTGACTGTCTACAGGCAGGTAAATCATCTCGGTACGAAGCCAGCCAGCTAGGTCGACTCAGCCTTTTACCCTCCGTGGGATGGTGAAATGAGTATCAGCTTTCGGGCTGAGTAGTAATAAATGGTGACGGTTAGTGTAGTACTGTAGCTGCCTACAGGTGGATCTCAAGTTCAGGTCAATGGCCCGGTCCAAAGGTCAGCAGCTGTCTGGCGCTCATGCTGTTCTGACCAAATGAACTCTCGCAGTGGCAGTTCACCGCTACGATGACAGCACCATAAACACTGTCACGGCTATTACTATTTCTATTACTATAATTAATTTATTTCAAACCTGTAGAGCATAACTCTGCAATAAAAACATAAAATGAACGAGCTCCCATGCAACAGTGCAAGCCAGTCTATGCATAGATGCTGTGGCTTTGCGCAGTGGTTAAAGCGATGTGTTCGATCAACAAAGTTACTCTACATCGGGCCTGTTTAGTGCTTGGACGGGTGGCCATTGGGCAGATGGGCAAACCAGCCAGCCGGGTCCATTCTGCATCAACATCCCTACTGGGGTATGTGCAATAAGTACCAGCGAAAACCTGAAATGTAAACAGACATAAAGTGTGTGGTTTACGACTAGCAAATGAAGATCACTGCTGCCTCATGGAGCTTGCGGCTCAGGAAGAAGTTCGTATTTACATTTTTATTTCATGTTACATCAGATTGCAGCCAATGACAAGGACCTGCCAGTACGTGCCAGCGTGGCATCTCCATGCGGGTCCTCCTCCCCACCAGCGCCTGCTGCACCTGATCCGGATGATGCACCTCCAGCTGCTCCCCCGGACTCTTCCAAGATAGGTGCCATCTGACCATTCACTGGCTTCGGGTCCGGTTTCTTACGCTTCTCCTGTACATAAACCACAGTATTCACTGCATACACAGTAAGTGCTAACATCGCAAAGTGACCCACCTGAAATCTGACTATGACTATGATTGTAATTAGTGGCACAACTAAGCTATTAATCATTGCATTATGTTTTTTTGGTTTAACTGCACTGCACATAAGCATACTTAAAAGATAGTTTAGTAATTAAAAAACTGGACAACTACAACAATTTTAACAACTAAGATTTCAATAAATTATTAGTAATATGACATAATAAAAAGCTATTATTGTTCACTTTTGTACTTCACTAATTTGGAAAAAGGCCTATCTCACAAATTGTAAATCATTTTCATTAAAATTATTATTATTACAATTATAATCACAAATAACCCAGCTAATGACATTACTTTTTCCATTGTTGCCACCCCTAGTCATCATCTTGGTTAAAGAAGAGGTGTTATGATTCTAAACAACTCTGAAAAACTGGTCAAATACAACTCCATCTCAAGGAACTAACCCAGCGGCTGTGATTATTAATATTGGTGCAGTGCTAATGCGTACTGCAGTGATTTTCAACCCGGGTTCCACAAGCATCTGCCAAGGGTTCTGCGGCTGGTCAGCAAAAGACAAACAAATAACCTAGTACGCAAAATTACATCAGACTATGCCATAGAAGTAATAAGCACCAAATGCTTAGTTTGAAATTAACACTTTTAGTCATCTACTTTTGCATACAGTGTTGAATATTTTTCTTGTTGTTAACAGTCTTAACATAATTGCACAGAACAATGAACATGTCAACAACACTTGTCGAGCAGTATATTACCACCTCCGAGCCCTACGGCACATCAGGTCATCACTTACCGATGAAATGGCTCAAACTGTCGCCTGCGCGGTGGTCCACTCTCGACTAGACTATTGCAATTTGTTATACGTCGGGATGTCAGATACCAATTTTGCCAAGCTT
>Ga0209671_1005661_pt1 | contig 12677 bp, 9 predicted proteins | sample WorMetHERISLAND2_2_FD_187401 | JGI IMG/M metagenome (GOLD analysis project Ga0209671, IMG submission 187401) | Marine gutless worms symbiont microbial communities from Max Planck institute for Marine Microbiology, Germany - Olavius geniculatus... | ecosystem: Host-associated > Annelida >... | reverse complement strand
CCCAAAAAGGCACACCCTTGCTTGAAACTTCATAAAATAATCAGCCCTTTGACATGCACAATATTTTGCATTTACAATTACAAAAAAATATCGCGAAAGCTTGAAAAATTTGACAAAAGTTTGCATTTATTTCGAAAAATTTGTATAAAATAGACCGTAAAAATAAATTAGCATTTACAAAATTACAATAGACAAAGCGTTTTATTTTGACGAGTTATGACGTATGTCATCGAGGTATAACTCTATAGAACCGCTATACTGAGCACGTATGCATTGGACATTTTGCCTTAGCGGACGCTAGAGTTCAGCGTGAAAAAACAAATTGTAAAATATAGCTGCCAGCAAAGTATAATTTCACAACCATTATTTCCTGAGGATACAAAATAATACTGTGAAGTTTTACCGATCGTCGTGCATTCGTCTGGTAGGCCTAGTCGAGTACTTCAGTTTAAGATCACGTATAGAATAATTACATACGTTACGTTTGCAAGCACCTGCTGGCTCGGGCCTTGATTGGGTTACAGGTGTGCCAAAATATTGTTTGTTGACTGGTGGAAAATATTGTGGAATGTTGTGAATTGCGACTAACATGAAGCATCTTTAGAATGGAGAACAGGGCGAATAAGTTGTCGTTATATCTTGCTTCGTTTTTCGTAGTCGTTTCATTTGCATTATGTCTGATCGGCTTCGGGACTGGTTCTTGGTGGGTTACTATTGACCCGGAGAGTACTTTCGACAGAGCGGGTTTGTGGGAGATATGCTTCAATGGTTATGAGCATACGTCTGACCTTATCGGCAAAGCATACTATGGCTGCTGGTGGGTCTTCTACAATGAATACTCCTACATCAGAGACTGGATCCTTCCAGGTTTGTATCGGTCTAGGCCCAACCACTTTTCAAGTTTCTATACACACTGTCCATCTTTTTATAACTTACCGTATGATAATTGATGGATGGTCATTTAATTTTTAAGATGGTTGAACCATCCATACCATGATCTTATTATAGTAGCTCTGCTCGTAATCATGCTTCTGCTTCTGCTTCTGCTCAGATACGCTGCAGGACCAATAGGCCTACTGGTGTTGACACAGCGTGGACTATTTACCATAGACTATTTATGCTCTTGCATCTTTTGTGCTATATTAGGACTTACAGTCTCAGAAAGTAGGCTTAAAGTGCAATGTAAGGTTGATATCTTACAGAAAATGCAGCTACTGCTTATCAGACTGTTTTATGTGGTTACAATTTTCACAACAATTTATACTAACTGCTATGCTATGATGTAGTCGATAGTGGATTCCTGCACTTAGTCCAAATCCACTGGTCCGAGTCTTGAGTCACGAAAAGTAAGGACCAGAGACCAACTTGATCGAGTGCATTGTTGGACTGTACTGTGGTCAATGTCAGAACTGAAAGCATTTTTATGCATGAAAGCAGCTACTGTTGTCGAGGGAAAATTTGCGACTTTCAGCCAATAAATCGCCATATCGCAGAAATGGTGCAAGCTAGGGCTTAGGTTACTATTAATCACCAATAGGAAGTTGTACACTGGCTCTCAATTGGCACCAAAATCAATGGCCTTGGATAACCTTTAACGCCAAAATACGGGTTTTTGTGGATTTTTTTGGCGATTTCAATCTGCGAGACACATTTCAAGAACGAATTGCACCGAAATCAGTTGAGATAGACAAGGACAAGCTAAACATGAAATTTTTAGCATTGAACATACATTTTGATGGTCAAAGTCTCGATTTTTTAGTTCAAGGAAACCTGTGCACAAAAGCATCAAACAGCAGTACCCCTGTAAAAGTCATCGTTTTACCATTGTTGGCCAGCCTTTTGTGAAAACGGTTGCAGATCACCGTGGGCATGCTGCCTATCATAACAAGCACTAGTGACGAGCTTTTTAGTCGTATCAAGATCGATGACTTTAAAAGACCCTGAACTTTCAAAATAAGGGGTTTTATTGATTTATGCGATCTTTGGCTGCCGCGCACATTCCAAGAATGAACTGCGACAAAATGGCTGGCAGTTTGACAGTTTGCAAACAGGAACTGCTATAAGCTTTCACGCGTCTTGTGAGCATTAGCTAAAATTTCTTGTAGTTACCTGGTTTGCTAGTGGTACTTGAAGGTAGGCTTATATCGTATGATTTGGTACATATTCATTGCTGATAACTGATCTGTACACGATCTGTACCATGTAAACTGTGAAATACTTTGTAGCAGTGATGGGACTAAGGCACCAACTCGCAAGGCCAAGACGCTAACTCTCAAGACCAAGGTCGAGGCACCAGCCCTCAAGACCAAGGCCAAGGCCATGGCATTAACTTGCAAGATCAGGGTCAAGGCATTTAATACACTGAATGCTGAATAAGTTCGAATAAGCAAACTACAAAACATACATCTCAGGTGTAGTCCCCGGAACCTCGGCATTTGCTGCCACCGTTAAGGCCTTGGACTGCAACTAACTGTTAAGTTAGCGGTCCTGGACTGCTAGGATTCTATGCCAATAAGCTATTGGTTTTGGAGGTTTACAGGGTTCATAGGGTCCTTGAGAAGTTTTTGAAAGTCCTTGAATTTTGAAAAAAAAATCCAGGCCCTTGAAAGTCCTTGAAAAGTTTTTGAATTTGAATGTTCCATATTTTGAAATTTTTGCATATTAAAATTTTGAAGAAAGCATTCTTGTAAAATTTGGCATTTTACTACTACTTGGTTATAGTTCACTTGCTTACTTAACAAAATGCCAATAAAGATGTCAATAATCTGCCTTTATCATTAGTGCAGTATTGGTGAGTACACAAAAGTATATATTTCACTCTAAATTTTGATGTAGCACGAGTATGATATATCTTTTTTATTGACACTTTTGGTACTTGAAAACTGTAATTTTAGGTTCTTGAAAAGTCCTTGAATTTAGTCCTTTAAGTTTGCCATGAACCCTGAGTTTAGCAAACAAAATAACATCAAACAATGTGTTGTATTCACACTGCTGCAATCTGAGCTGCCAGCGTGATTGCGCATGTCCTCGTTAGTTGTCAGTTCTGCAATGTACTATAGGTCTTCCTAATGTGACTCCTAGAAAAAACGGTAGGCCTATTTTATTGTATGTCGTTATGAATCACGTAAAGGTTATTGCTTTTATGTCTCAAAAATTACTACCAGTGACAGATGGCTTAGCAGTCTGGACCGCTAAGCCAGCCGCTAAGGCTTCAGACCAGCTGCTAAAGCCTTAGCAAACAGTTTTGGGGACTACTTAGATGTAAAATCTTGTATTAGGACCAAAAATTTCAATAATTGTATTAATCCAGTCACAGTAAATATCAATCTAATCTTTACATTATGCCACGCAAGTTCAGTAGTCCATATCAACTTATCAACTGCAGTTACAAATTTTGCATGTTGCATCTTAAAAACAACAGATTCTCAAGCCCAGAGTCTGACATCTTTGAACGGTGTGGGCGCTTTATAATGCTGCGCTGTGAGAAAACTCGTTCTACAAACACCGATGTAGCAGGAACACTGAACAGGCGAGAAAATAGCGATCTAAAGCAACTGTATTCTATGTCAGAGAAAAGTTTGCGTCTTTTCAATCATCACAATTTATGGCAGGAATGTATTTCAACAGCTTGAGATCAGGCAAAGCACTTTGCCTGAAAGTATGTAAGGAACTTCAAGCGAACTTTTGATTTTTGTATCAGTATTACAATGATTTACCTAAGTAAGTAAGTAAGTAAGTAAGTTAGTATTCTGCATGTCTGCATTTGTAACGCGCCATATGTCAAAACAGAAGTTCAAATCGTAGGCGCGTAGAGTGCTCTGTGTTTCATCTTGCTTTGTTTGGTTGCTGTCTTGTGACAAACCAAGATTAAGACACCAACTTCCAAGACTGAGGCCAAGACATCAACTTTTAAGACCAAGGCCTAATGCGAGGCACCAAAGACCAAGGCAATAAAAATTCAGGGGCATCATTTAGGAGGGCTGGGGTCTATGGACCCCCAAAGGATTCGTGATTTCAGTTTTTTCCTTGACTGATGACAAATTTTTGGTCCGTAATTGACCTTTACTGTGTAAACTGCACGAAATTTGGTCAGTTGATTCTCAGTGAAATCTATCAAATTGTTGCCACCAGATGTCACGTTTTTGGGCTAAAATGCACCAAATTTGATTTCAACTGGGGCTCTGCCCCAGACCTTGCTGGGGGAGCTTACAGCGTTGGATTTAAGGGGCCCTACTTCTAAGGTGAGGGGAAGGGAAATAAGGGGAAGAGGGAAGGGGAAGGAAAAGGATGGTAAGAAGGGAAAGCAGGAAGAGAAAGTAGGGGAAAGTGGGTATGGGAGGAAGGGGAAGGAAAGGAGGGGAAGGCAGGGTACAAGAAGAGATGGACAAGAGCGAGACCCCCAAGGATTTACTGAAGTGACACCACTGTAAAAATCTGCCTCAATGCGCCACGTCACTGCTCTGTAGTATGCATACTTTAAACAGTAGTTAGTCGGACCACTGCTTACCATGGAATTTTGAGCTGATCGTAGAATTTGCCATTTTCATTTCTACAGAATTTTTTGCGGAATTTGATATTGGCTAGTGACTACTTTTCCTAGTTTGCAAAGTTTTCTGACAAAACAGCCAATGTTCTTAAAATTACTGACAGTGCCAGTGAGTGGCAATAGTTTTTTTAGTTTTTCTCTCTTATTTTAGTTTTCTTTACTCCAGTCGTTTTTCGAATTTTGTCAGTTTTACATTTAACAGTATTTCTCTTCTCAGTATCTCTCATTTCATTTTTCTTTTAAACATTTCAGTTCTTTTTAGTTTATGTGCTAGATTAAACTGACAGTTTGTCTGTCAGTTTTTGAGTGCGAATTTATGATTGTATTGTATTGTATTGTATTAGGTAATAGCATACGCCTTTTCAGATGAGATGAGAATCATTGACTTTGGATAACCTTCAAGGTCACTAACAACCAGTACGGTCGGCTATTCTAGCGACAGCTGGGCTTCTTGTTGATGTACTAGTATTAGTGTGCATTACTATTTTTGGCGAATTTAATAACTGATTGCTTGACAATGTTGCTCGTGCAGTCGCTGTACGTTGTTGGATGTCGCGGTAACCCTGCACTCGACGAAGCAGGCGGCTGCATCGGTTCGTGGTGTGCGCCGCCCACCTTCCCCGACCTGCTGGCCGCATTCGCCGGCTCGCTCGGCCGTTCAGCGGCTATGAGGAATCTCACCGTCGAGCTCATGTCTCCGGGCTCCTTAGCCTCGGCGCCTTGCCGTCGTCTCGTCGACTGCTGCCTACCGCGGACCGACTTCACCGCGGCACGACGGCGACCGCTGTGTTCCGCCGCCGACCAGCTGCCGGCGCTGCCATCTTGTCGCAGTGGGCACGCGCGTGATCCTGTAGCTTCCGGTCGCAACGGACCGAGCCAGTTCTCACGCAGTCTGGAGGTAGAAAAAATTTGAATTCGGAGTTTTATTTGTCGAGCAAATAGGTCTGAAAGTGATATTAAGGATCTATGATGACGACGACAACAACGTAAAAGTAGTGTTGCTGACAAAAACTAGACCGTTCGATGTTTTCTGCGCTACAGGACAGCGATGGGTATCGCGGTGTTGACTGGTTGAACCCGGCAATGTCCAAGCCAGATGATCGACAGTCACTCCTGGACGGGTTTCCGTGGCAGGGAGCGGATATACCGCGGTCAGCCAGTGATCGCTCCAGCTCGCTCACTGATAGTCCATCAGCGGACACGGACAGAGCGGCAAGGTCGGACGCGGAGTGGGATATGGATGCGGCCATCCGGCGGCTGTGGGCGAGCGTACGAGGTCGACTGCTCATCATAGCACTGACTATCAGCATGCTGGCGTCCGTCATCGTGCTCAGCGCATGGATCTGTCTACGGTGAGCTGCATAAGAGGAAAGAACACGCTCCACTTTTTTATTTTACTAAAACATGTAAAAGAGAAACTTAGTTCTATTTGCTTCGTTATTGGAACGCGTAATCTGGCTCTACTGTTTGCAGTTTTGTTTTAAGATGTAGCTTTTGTGGCTGAGAAAGACCATAATAATTTTATAGAATTTCTCTGCATATACAGTTCTAAAGTAAACGTCAGAACATGCAAAAATTCAAGCAAAATTGTATCTTGCAACACTGAGTTTAGTTCGTAAGCAGCTGCAGCCTTTTAGGCTAAAGCTCATCGCTGTCCACGGAAATTCATCTCCAAGCTATGGAACGTCAACCACCATATTATATAGGAGGATCACAGTGTTCGTTACCACCCACCCGACATAGTTGAACGCACACTGCCTTAACCCTAATATAGGTTATAGGCCCAGTTATATAACACTTATCATGCAAACAGTCACATTTTATACAACTGGAATAAGAATAGAATATTGTATTGTTAGCGGAAACGCTGTTTTTTTTCTGAAGCTTATTTGTTAACGTTATTATATTTCCTCATGTTAGCTAGGAACGAAAATTTGTGTTTGCAGAAAGCGTTTGTCGAAATACGAAGCAGCTCCCGAGACAGAGGTATGTAAGCCTACGACCCGCTTAAATATTCTGAAAAATATTGTGAAATATTTTGTCTAACGAATATCCGATCAGTTCAGTTAAGCTGAGATGCAGGTTACAGAGGCCGAGGTTTACGAGCAAAATTGAAGTGCTAGGCTAATTTTATGATGACAAAAAAGTACGACTGTTATCTGAAGCAATGGATTTGGTCAGTACTCAATCAGGACAGTAAAACAAGGTCACGTTATCATTCAACGCTTATAAACGTTTTTGTTTTCCTTCTTTAAATTTTTTCTCCTAACGTTTATTACGTGCATGGTTCAACTGTGTGCGCAGCAAGAGGCGATCTGCATGTATGAGCGCGTGCTGGCTGACCGCTGCAGCAGGTCACGTGATCGTCGACATCATCGCACCACCGCCACCGGAAGCGGAAATGACGTCATGAGCGACGAGCGAACGCTGATTGGTAGCACCACCGACTACGGTCTGACGCCCACACGTCGTTATGTCTGACGCTCGGCCGATGTAAATACGGTAGCAAACTGGGGGTCCGGCTGAAACCATGCAGACGCCTCCTTTAAGTTTAACCCTCAGTAACGCGCTCAGGAAAAACGGCCAAAAGTAGTTATTACTAGTGACACAATTTGTACAATACTTGACTTGGCGATCGTTCGGTACCGCAAGATATGTAACTTCTTGGACGTAGCCCTATGTAGCGTACCACGACAACCGTCGAAAACCAGCGTATAGTACTAATCGTCACTGGTCCTCTACCAAAATGTAGAGTGGCCACTAGCCAGGTAGCCATGTAGACTACGGTAGTCTTTACATACATAGAAATGACATAGGATTCAAAACTATTATTAACTATTTTAACTGCCAATGACTTCTGCACAAAAACTGAACGACACATATTATCACAACCACGTGACAGAAATTTGACTCATAGGGTGTTTACACGATCCAGCAAACGTCCAGCATTAGCACGTGTATTTTGAATACATTTGCTGGAAGTTTGCTGGACGTTTGCTGGATCGTGTAAACACCCCATTATACACAAAGCAACGTTATTTGATGTACGCAAATGGCAATAAAAATTTTCTCATAATAATAAAATGCGTAATGTCAGAACGATAAATATAAAATAAAACAAACTTTACTAACTCTTACTTAAAAAATAAACAATATATTAATTTCTACGCATCACTGCCACAGTGCAATTGTCTGGCCATTCACGGACTTGGCTGAAATGTTTGCATAACGATGAAGCCTAATTACTTTAACATGTGGTAATTAAACACGTTCCTAATGATTCTAGTATAGATCAGTTGAGCCATATATACCACTATATACTCAATCTTTTCTCGTGTTTCTCATTTTCCCTTCGTTTCGTTAACTTTTCCTAGAGCGGTATGTTTTATAGGCCCGCTTGTAAGCTTTAGTGGCTTATAAAGGGTTAATAACGTTATTGGTCACACATAGTGCACGGTTGCTGATGCATGGTGTGAAGGTCGGAAACGGCCAACGGTCGTTAATCACCACGGCATTGACTTGCTATAGCGCTCGTAGACCTGCCACGTAGCTTGCTGCCTCGGTCTTTATCTGAACGATAATCTACTGCGGGGCGCTGGAAATGACGGACACAAAAATGCAGGACATGAAATTGCAGGACACGAAATGGCTTACTAATGGATTATCACGCAGGTGGGGGATTATTTTGGGATGATCCATGCACCGCATCTGGTCACACATTCCATAATTTTTGGAACACCAAAAACCCAAAAAAATAAAAAAATAACAGGATATTTTCTAATTAATTGATATATTAAGCATGACGAAGGTGTACAAAACCGAAAGGCAAAAAAGTGCCCAAAACGTACCAAATTGATAATAAATAAGTAGAAAAAATGTCTGAACATATGACAACTGTTTTTAATTAAATAAGCAGCCAAGTTAGAAAACCTGAAAGGCGCAAATTAAACAGTTAGTGACAATGCACCGCGTTCTCAACCGAAGAACAAAAATGTCATTATCACAGCAGTCACTCGAACGGCGTTGAAGTCTTCTGCTTGGCTGACTATACAGGAGTTCTGAGCAAATGACACGAGTCAGAGAAAGTGAAGACATCAGGATTTGTCCTCCATGTACACAGCACAAACTATAGCCTACAAGGTGGTGGCGCAGTGGAGTGTAGTGGTTAACATGTTGTGGCCAATCAACGAAGTTAATCGACGCTAGGCCCGGTTAGTATGTTCATGGGTGACCATTGGCAGATTGGGGAATCATCTTGGTATATAACCAAGCACCCCGGTCAACTCAGCCTGGCCATCCCTCCGTGGGTAGGCGCAATAAATACAAGCAAAAGCTGGGACATAAGCAGGCACACCGCGCGATGCACTAGCCCTGTATCCGAAGTCCAGCTAGCAGTGTAAACTCGTGTCTGGTTGAGGGCTAAGGAAGTGATGATAAACGCTACCTTGTGGCTCGATCGGGATGTTTTAACATTTACACTTACTACAGGGTGGGCCTGGCCAAAATAGTAACATCATATTGGTACTCTTGAGTTTACTATCTTAATGATAGATGCATTACATTTGCAATTTTTGTTTACTCACATATCGTTTTCCCCAAATAGTGTAGGCTCATTTGTCGTGAAATAAAAATTCGTGTATTTTGTTTGGTAAAAGCAAAAACTCATTTGATTTTGGAAGAAGATATCATAAGTTTTTTTTTAAAAATAGGGTGACATTTTTTCTTTATTATGTCACCCTATTTTTTAAAATAACTTATGATATCTTCTTCCAAAACCAAATGAGTTTTTGCTTTTACCAAACAAAATACACGAAATTACAAATGAGCCTACACTAAAATCACGTCGTTCTTCGTCTATTAATGTACACAAGTTCCGTTATATGTGACTAAATTTCGCCACTATGGTTGGATTAACTAACAATAAATGCTGTCCACTTCACAATGAGCATGTGAAGGAAAACATCGAGGTTCCGAAAGAATTATGAAAACGTTTCTAATAAATGAGCACAGTTAAATTGTGAAAAATTTACCGCAAATGCTAAAAATGTTCAAACATTACAAATATTTGGTATTTTGCAATTCACATAACATAATATTGACCTAGTGGAAAATGGTGTCAATTTTTCGTCTATCCGGTAATGACTCGCTTCACGGTCACCTATAACTATAAGGATCAAAAAATGTTTACTTTGTTTACACAGCTAATGATCAGGAGCCAAAAGGTTAGAACCAAGCGCCAAGCTACCTGTATGACTCAGCAAACCCAGAAATGGTACTACTGACATGTCTGGTTATGCGGTGACATTGACCCTTGACCCCAAAACTAATCAGTTCATTCTTGTTCCATGTTGCACTACAGAACTGAGAGAAGTATGCTAAAAATTCATCAATTCCACAACAAGAATTGCAAAATAATGCAAAAACACAGCAGACACATGCATGGACTGATTATGTAACAAGAAATTTGAGCTAATGCTCACGAGATGTGCGAAAGCCTATAGCAGTTCCTGTTCGCAAACTGTCAGGTGCTGCAACCGAAAATTGCAAAAAAATCAATAAAAAACCCTTATTTTGCAACTTCAGGATCTTTCAAAGTCATCAACGTTGATACGACCGAACAGCTTGTCACTAGTGCTTGTTGTGATAGGCAGCATGCCCATGGTGATCTGCAACCGTTTTCACGAAAGACTGGCCAACAAGTTGGCAACAATGGTAAATAACAATTGTTTCAGGGGTACCACTATTTGATGTCCTTGTGCACAGGTTTCCTTGAACCTAGAAAATTGAGACTTGGACGGTCAAAATCTAGGTTCAATGCAGCTTTTCCATGCCTATATCAGTTGATTTTGGCGCAATTCGCCTTTAAAATGTGTGCTGCAGCCCGAAATCGCTAAAAAAATACATCAAAAACTCCTATTTTAGCGTTCATGGTCATGCAAGGTCATTGAATTTGGTGGCAATCGAGAGCCAGTGTACGACTTCCTATTAGTGATTAACAGTAACCTAGGCCCTAACTCGCACCATTATCGAGATACAGCGACTTATTGGCTAAAAATCGCAAATCTTTCTCACCTGCCTCTCATTTAGCACCCTCGCTGAGGGTGACTCATTTCGAATTTATGAAAAAGCTTTACGGATCCTGAAACTAGAGTCTTCCGGGCAGCCAATGGTGAACATTTGGTGATCCTAGCTTGCTCCGTTTTGACTGATCCACCCATGTGACGGACCTTCAGACAGACAGACGGACAGACAGAAATGCGATGGCTAAGCGCTAAAGCAGTAGCTGCTTTCGCGCATAAAAGCATAACGTCTGCCTCATTCATAATCATCGTATCATTCATAATCACCCTTCTTTCAGGATGTCTCTCGAGATGTTTTGTTCTCAACGTCACTTAAGAGCAGAGACCGTGAAGCAAGGATCCTTGCTTGTTGGTGTTGCCGCCTACCATGCTCAAAATTGGACCTCTACATGCCTCCAGCATCCCGTATGCGAACAGACACGAAAACAATACAGTCAATAGGACAGATGCTTACAGCCTGTTATATTTCCTGATCCTCCTCCTCCTCATCTCCACCACCATCATCAAGCTGCTGATGCTGACTGAGCTGCTGCTGTAGCTTACTGATACGTTGCGACGTTTCACTGTAGACACGATCTATTCTTAGTAGTTCCGACTTAGCCTCAGCTGACAAACTACGCACAACAGCAACAACAATTACAACTACAACAACCACTACTACTACAACAACGACAACAACTACTATTATTGAATACTGATACGTCTTAGCCGAACCGCCGCTGTTCGCCGCCGGCGTTAAGGTCTCGGACTGCAACCAACCGTTAATTTAAAGGTGCCAGACTGCTATGGCTCCATGCCGCCGCAGGCGATAAGCTAGCGCTTAAAGCGTTTTAGAGAACACTAGAAATACGTTCTGTGGAATGAGGTATCTGTCCCACTGCCACGCTATATAGCCTAGCAGCTGCGTATAAGAGGGTAGGTGCAAACAAGGCACAATTATCTTTCACGGGGGCCAAGTTGAAGTCAATTTTGTCCCAAATTTCGTTGCCATGGCAACAGGGGTCGGCAGGCGAAAAATTTTAACGACACCATCGGATAGCCCGGGCTCAAAAATAGGGGGTAAATGCAAACAGTGTGCAATTATCGTTTACGGAAACCGAGTTACCGGTATACCGCTTTGAAGTCCCCATAGGCCGTAATGTAATTTTTTAAAAATTGGGGCAAAATAGGGAAGGAGTTATCAGATTTTTATACCAAACAAATTCGATCTTACTTTTCGGGCCCCAAACCACTGTGCAAAATTTCATCAAAATCAAATCAAAAATGCGGCCGTAGGAGTGTTTACAAACGGACAGACAAAGTGACAGAAGTGATTTTATATTCTGTCCCATGCTATACTATAGCAATCGGACAGATAAAATCAAACAATGTGTTGTGCTAACACTGCTGCAAGTAGAGCTGCCAGCGCGAGCGTGCATGTCCTCCCTCGTCAGTCATCACAATGCCAGTTGTGACAATCAGTGAGTGAATATTAGTTCTACAGAGAAATACAGGGTGTGCCAAAAAATGACCCAACTTGTTTTTGTCAGAACTTTGTCAAATCTTTACCAAATTTGACAATTTTTGGCACACAGATAAGCAAGACGATAGAATTATGTAAGGCACACTCACTGTCCACCTCACATAATTTATGTTAACGCACTACCGTGTAAAACGCGGATGCTCCAAATTGTTACATTACGCAGTGATTATCAGTATCAGATTGCTCACTTGTGCATTATCAATTCCACAAAAGACACCATGGGATTTAATAATTTTGCGGTATTAAACATTTTACGCTGAAAACAGCAGACAACAAAATAACTGACTGATGAGCTTAAAACACATTTTATCCATGAATTAGTGCTGTGCATTTTGATCAGTTGATCGTTAATGCCACTGTCAGCCGTGGCGTCATGTCAGGGGCGTCATTTCAGTAAATTGTTGGGGTCTCAGTGATCCTTGGGAGTCTAAGTTTGCGTAACGTATTGTTTTTGCAGCAGTAACACTGTTTCAAAGGAACGATTTACAGGAAAAAAGCTAAAATCGTAAATCCTTGGGGGTCCGTAGAC
>Ga0209671_1005657_pt1 | contig 12679 bp, 10 predicted proteins | sample WorMetHERISLAND2_2_FD_187401 | JGI IMG/M metagenome (GOLD analysis project Ga0209671, IMG submission 187401) | Marine gutless worms symbiont microbial communities from Max Planck institute for Marine Microbiology, Germany - Olavius geniculatus... | ecosystem: Host-associated > Annelida >... | reverse complement strand
GTTCTATATACACGTCGCTCGCACGATAGGCAGGCACATGTTTTCGACGCACTTACTTCTTATTTATGACCCAACGACCAACCGAGCAACTCAGGACAAACACACAGACGTCGGTCGCTATTATGGTCGCTCGCTTGCTCGTCAATCTACAAAAATAATGGACTCTTGTCATCGTCCGAGGTCAACAAATGCCTTACCTACAGCCTCTACTTTACAATACCCACTTCTCAGTTCTCACCAGCTTCCACGCACGCATTCCCCACTCAGCTCGGTTGCTCGGTCGCCTCGACGTGCATATTAATAATTTTAGGGCCATATATCGCCGCGCGCGCGGAGGTTTCTATCGATACAGAAGCAAAACAGATCTGGCAAACAGCAGCAGCTGCCGACAACAGTCCCTGTTAGTTACGGCCTGACCTGATTTTTTTCCCTGCCAAATACGACACCTGCCGAATACAGATGATGACGCAAATAGATGGATTTATACAGACTCGGCGCCGGCGTAAAATAGATGACCGACGTGGTGACATTTTCAGCTCTCAGCCGCGCTAATTAACATCTTCCCCGTCGGCAGTTTTGGGGCACAAATACGGCTCATTAGACGTAAGTTACATTAACTGATGTTTCCTTTTATGGATAACCTCTGACGTCATCAGTAATACTAATAAGAGCACTCGGTTACGTAAATAAAATGCCGCATAAGCCTGTGCGTGTTTATCCGTTCCACATCGCTATAACGAAGTCATTAAAAACCCGAATCTAACTCTCACTAGTACTGTTTCGGTTAATTGGAACTAAAACTGAAAATTGGCTTAATCAAAGGACTGAAGTCTGGAACAGTATGAATAGAAGTTACGGAGAACGGAATAGGTCGTAGAATGATGCTAGGAAAATAATGTAGAAATTTAAACATTTATAAAGACAATAGCAAGCAAAATGAAGCCATGTGTGACACCCCATTAAACTGAAACGAGAACTAAAACTGGAACAAAATTTCTAAAAGAAAATTTGAAGCAGCAGCATGCAGAACAGCAACAAAATCAGACTGGTAAGACTGAAACGGTAACATCACCGAAATAAGATCTAGGTCAGTAACGAGTGCAGCTGGATGGCACGTTTTCCAGAGCTTCATTTTGCTAGCAACCTGGCACAACACGCACTCGCGCGGTGCTAGCGAAATCACCCTAATCATCTTACTGATATTACGAACAGAGTAAATCCACGACTACGTGCAAAAGAATAGATCTCGCACACGTGTTTCAGTTTATCGTGTGACGTATTCTCTTTGCAGACCAAAATAGTCTTTTCACATCGTCCTTGATACCGAGTGAGCCTATAATAGTTGCATATCGACCTGCGTCGTACTTAAATGAATGCGTTATTTATAACTGCAAAAAACCTACATGTAGGAAGCAAGGTCGTCGTCCGCGCAAACGGCTGTTTTCCTACGTGATTATTTGATGAAAAGGCGCCCGCCCGGAGGGAGCGAGCAGAGCGGACGGGCAGGATGTCGGGCCGGCGTGTGACCGAAGCAAAAGCAGCAGCTCTAAAAATACATCAACGGCGACAGCCATCAATAGCCCGCCGCGTGGAAACATGCACACGCCCGCTCTCACGCACGGACCTACATTTTATTACACCGGGCGGGCGCATCTCCCCTCCCCTCAAATCACGTGACCAATATGCGCGCGGGCGGGGGAGGGAAAAGGGGAACTGTATGACCTCTCCTCATAGTGGGGGTCCCCCACCTCCCACGGTGGTCGCCCGGTTTTCCTCTCCCTGGTATTGATCCGGCAACGGCTGCTGAGCACGAATCCGACGGCATCCGAGTACATTCGTTACGACCGACAACGAACGGCAGCCTTGGCAATGCGGCAATGTATGTCGACCACTGACAGTACTCGCCAGTGGCGTAGCCAAAAATGTCAATTAGGGGCCTCCCCTCCCTTGCTCTTTCCCTCCCCTTTCCTTTTCTCCATTCCACTTCCCTCCCACTTCTAACTAAAAGATCTGTGGGAGCACCGTGAGCTCCCCTAGCGGGGTCTAGGACGCAGCCGCAGCCGAAATCGAATTTGGTGCAACCGTGCATGATATCTTTAAAATATGAGATCTGGTGGCAAAATCTGCAATTATTTTCCTAAGAATCAACTGACCAAATTTAGTGCAGTTTAAACCTGCGCTTACGTCTTGTCTGGGGGGACCCCCACTCCCCTTGTCTACGCCACTGGTACTCACTTGGCTCAGCTATTCGACCGTATTCCGGGCTGCAACTTTAACGTCGTCGTCCGTCGTCCGTGGCAGCATCGCAATTATTCACCGTGTGCCGAATTAGCTTCTTCGCCGGGCAAGGGATCCGGGAAACGACAAACAAACGGGGTTCATCGACCGGCGACAAAATGTCAAACAGCACATGAGCGACGAAACACCGACAAATGCAGCGGAATAATAATAGGTAGAAACAAGATAATGTTCATACGAACACGGAGTCTGTCCAATGCATTTCGACAGTTTACAGTATATGTCCGTATAAATATAATCAGTGAGCGGTTTAGACTGGTAGAAAAAAAATCAAACAGTTTAATTTCAAATTGTACAACGATCCTTTCATACTTCTCTATTATTTTAACTAAACAATAAACTTTGTCAGTCACGAGACCATTCGATTCGTCACCAGCGCTTTACTATAAATGGTCCATCGTCACCATGCGTCTATCTTGCACCGTTATGGAGATATGGCGCCTCAAATATTGAACGCACGGGCGTTGACACGGAAAAAAGATGGAAGAAGGGAAAGAAAAAGAGAAAGAGAAAAGGAAAGGAAGGGAAAAGAAAAGTGGAAGGAAAAAAGGAAGGGGAAGGAGAAAAGAAATAGAAGGTAAAGGGATGGAGAATAGAAATAGAACGGGGAAGGGAAAGGGAAAGGGAAAGGGAAGGTGGAAGATAGCTTAAGAAAAGTTGGACGCACGCACGGACACTTAGGTGATTTTATACTATTGGGCAGACAATAATAGTAGCAAACAAGTTTCACTTTACTCGATGTATGTGGAAGGGTCACGTGTCAGCAAAAATGTCAGCACTTAAACATTCAACATCTCCAATTTCAAACGAAGTCGAAGCACACGAATAGGATACGTGTATCACGATTTTCAGAAATCTGGTCAAATCTAAAACTGGCAGCGTCAAGATAGGTTGATAAATTGTCGTAAATAAATACGTGCCATTCAAATACGTTTAAATATGTGCTGGCTTTGCACCGACCGAGGTTAATTACGTCCGTGCCGGGCAACCGCGATACCGCATTTCCGACTGACTCGGTATGAAGAAACTATAAAGGCTACAGTCTTTTTTCGTTTTATTCGATGCTTTTAATGAATGCTGTCAGCATCTCCGTCGTTTCAACGTTTTAGACGCGAACTACACGCACTCCTCAGTATGGCCATTATACGGCTCGCAATTTCTCGGAAAACTTAATTACGAACGCATTACGTTAGGAGCGCCTGCGTTCTGTATGGCGGCTACACACAAATAAGCCGATATCTTGCTTCATCGGTCACTGCATGGAAACTCACGCTAACTGAGCATCAACGCAAACTTTATCCACATTTAGAATCAATTATTTTCATTCGCATATGGCCGGCAAGTGCCATGGCGACGTTACATTTATAACAGCGCAGGATCAACTGCAGCACGAAGCAGACGGACTGGCTGACCCCGAATTCCACTGAAGGTCATTTTTTTCAAATAATAAAATAGGGTTTTGGCGGAGGGGAGAAATAAGTGAGTCGCCGTTGCATGATATCCGAGCGAATCGGCGTATCTGTGGGCCATGCCACTAGGACCGTTACCACGTTGGCATACTGACATAGGCCCTAGTTGGACCACGGCTCTGGCTGATAACAATGCCGGGCATTCGGCTGAATTCAGCTGCATGCTAGTGTTAGGCCTACATATACAGTAACTTAACTGCATTAAACCATCGCCGGCTCAAAACACTCGACAGAATTTTGTCCGAGTACATAATATGCGGATATCTTTTTGCAAACTTCCTGCAATGAGTACTTAACTGTCTTCCCTTAACGCTCCCTAGACCGCACCCCTTGTCCACACCCCATTGGCACTGCTCACCCCTCCCCCTCCGGAGCCCTCAACATACTGAAGTTGGCACGTATTCGGAAGAAGAAGAAGATCTTAGACCACATTCAGCTCGCACTGGTAATGTTTTCACAATAATTGTCGGCTGCAGCTTGCGTCACAAAGCATACGACGGTATAGTCGTACATATGCGATCTGAGCGTGTACGCAGTACGAGCTTATACCACTCCAGACAGTGCGGTATCTATAGTGTATAGTACACACGACGTTTTATAGAGAGCACGGCTTCCACGTTGTGATTGCACTTTTGTGAACTTCAAATCAAACGAACATCATCTGATGATGACGATGACGGAAATAATGACGTGTGTGCGAGGATATGTGTGTGTGAATAAAAATGTATGCATAATATAACGCCTGTTCGAAGACCGTTCAAAGCGCCTGTTTAGTTTCAGCAGCTTTGGGTTGATATACAGTCTCAAACCCTGCTGAGGTAGTGTCCCAAAATGCGGGTTTTACAGTTGCTCCTTCGGAGTGTCGCGGAGTGTGTTTCGTGCCGCTTGTCTGACAGTCGCTGCGTGCGGACGTTGTAGACGGTACTACATCACTCATCGTCGATAAACCACATTCATAGACACTCCACGGAGATCAAAGGAGGAAACTCACACTACGGGACACGATCCCGTGCTTGGGGTAGAAAGTAACGTGACGACGATAACCGCACGAACAGGGCGAGGGTTGTAAAACTGACCCGGCCTGAGTGGGGAGATAGCAGCAGCAGCAGCAGCGGCCCGTGCTGATCACACAGAGCTTATCCGTTCTAGCGTTACCCCGACCCGCATCCCGGCGTCTGGAAAACTGTACCAATCGACCCAGGCGGACGATAGCTGGACAATCTGGGTCACCACTCGCCACTGGCCGGACATGACTGAACAGCTAAACTGCGCGTGGGCTGCGTGTGCTGCTACGCCGTAATTTATTAGTCATTCACTAGTCACTAGTCACTACACGGCGCGGCTCAGCTTAGCTCTCTCGCAAAACAACCGACCGCCATAATGGACCATTACCAACGAGCCAGCGCTGTGGCAAATGTCCGCCGTTCTCAGAACTATGCCAGTCTGTCAGCAGAAAACGAGTTTACCGTGGCGAACGCACAAAGCATCCGTCGCTATTCAGTCAGTCACGTCTGCTGCTCGTTCGAACATTTTTTTCGCCATAACGACTGAGTGTGTTCGCGGCGGGCGGCCAGACGGACTTTAAAAAGTTCACAGCACGTCGATCGCGGTTCTTATCGATTAGCTAGCGACACACGACGTCTGCGAATTGTAACAGCGTAAATGAATACCTTCTGGAAATTATCGGACTTCGTGTGAATTAGTTAAAACTTGCTCATGCTCACACTTTTTATTCACTTTTGTTTTTTAAATTTCTATTTCGTCTTCTGTTTGTTTCTACTGGCGCACACGAATAAAGATCGTCATAAAAAAACTGCGTTTTAAAAAATGCGTAAAATACAATGCTGAAGTGATATGGAAAGACCCACTTCAAAACAAACAAGTTACAGTTTAACTCATAATTATGTCGGCCAAAAGAAAACAATAATGTGATACGAAAAAATGAATATGCTGTAGATCTAATATCAGCTTGGTATTCGTGATTCGACTTACAGGTGAACGCGATAAACACTTATAGGTTTTATTTTAAAAATACGTACAAGTAGCTTGTAATACGATAAAAATGACTGTTTGTGATAGATCACATTATAACTCACCGTTAACTCGAACGAGATGTAAATTTTCTACAGCAAGCAACTGTTGACTAAAAAACTCGAGTCTATCATCCTTATATTCGCAAAATTTAATTAATTTAATTCAACGACTGGACGTCGTTATAATGAATGCATTGTATCATTTAGGGACGAGTGAAGTTTACTGGGCGCCATAGAAATACACCTAACCCTAACTCTAAACCCTAACCCTAATCCTAATTCTAACCCTATTGGTATGGCGCCCAGTAAACTACACACTACCCATCATTTACATTTTAAGCAATAAAAGCTGTTTATTAATACAACATTCACTATCATTTATTCAACCATGCATTTTGCAAATATACTACCGGTTACACCCCACGTAAACGAAAGCGCTGATCAAAAAAACCCAAATGACGAAATGTCTGATTATTACCTGTCGTTGTTATACGGCAATCTGCTTTCGGATGCAAGAACACTCAGGGTGATGGGTGTCGATGATGCCAGTTCTCGCAGCTGCTAAAACTGACTGCTCGGAACGTTGCCGTATCCAGTTTTAATCAGTCGCCGGAAGGAGGGTGAAATTATTCGAGTTCTCTGTCGCCGGTAGTAGAGTTGTGTTCTCGGAACGGCGACGACGACTACGACGGCGTTTTAACGACACGGATGCGGCTACTGCTACTGCTGGTGTGCTGCAGTTTCCGCAGCTGTAATATCGACTCAGTCCAGCTAGTAGCACAACTGTAGCAGTGTAGCTGCGATGCTGTGGGTCGGGCGTACGATCAAGTTTGCACTGGTCGACACTGCTGCGTCGGCTGCGCAGCGGACGCACGCACGCACGGTCAGTCGCCAGCAGCTGACGGAATGACCGGACCCACCGCTCGTTCGCCGCCGGTCAACTGGCGCTTTACGCCCCGTCCTCCTTCTGCCCCCTCCCGAGTCCAGCCTACTGCCGCCCCGGGGGGGGAGGGGAGAGAACACTCACTCGCTCTGAGGCCGCCGATTTCCACGTATTCGTGTTTTTACGACCGCTCCGGCTAAGTGAGGCGATGAGCTGCCGTATTTCGCAAATTACCGCCGCACCGTATAATTATATGAAAATATTTGCTAGCCACAAATGGTAGAGAAATCAACAACACAAAGAGTGAAAATGGTCCAGCGTCAATCCTGAATCAGTCATAACTTAAGTAGCTTCAAACGATACGAGTGCAGTCCTTACATCATGATCACAGTATGCTATGCGCGTCTGCATTGGCGGATTGTGGCGAGGAAAAGGGATCATGGACACAGGATGCCAAAAGTCGCTCTTTGCCTTACCTTGGCTATGAAGTGCATTATAAATTTGTGCAGGAAAGAAAATAGCAAAATTTATTCATGTCACATGCATTTTCAGGGGTCTTTCATGCCCCAAAAAGCATTTGCAGCTGGGGCTTCGCCCAGTACCGACCCTTCCCCATAAAGCTCATGCCCTTATAATACCGCGTTATTGACAGATTAACATGCACTTTTTCCAGTATTTTCGATTGCTTGTATTATCAATTACAAAGTACTAGAAATAGCAGCAATAAAATAAACGAAAGTAAAGAAACCGGAACAATAATAGCATAATGCCAGCAATAAAAAACTTGTTGTGTTATAGCTCGTTATAGCGGTTTTTAAACTGCAGTTTTAATGGTGTTTTTCGACTTTTTTACATTGATTTTAAAAATAATTTTAATTTTTTTTATTATTTATTACATTGTTAACGTAATTGCGTGGGAGATACTCATGATCTTCTAGATGCATTCTTTTCGATTTCTGTTTACTGTTTTGCTTGTTACTGTTTTTACAGCTGTATGGCAAATGTCGGTTTTCGTAGCGATTGTTGTACCGGTTTTACCGTGTATCGAGTGATTGCCGATATCGTCGACGAGAAAATCGTCGATACTGCGCATCACTAAGCGACCGACCGCCCATGCGGCGACCTTCGCACAGAGGCGTCGGAGCTCGGCTGCATTTTTACACCGGCTGGCAGTCGACCGACCGACCGACCGACCGACGGACGGCCATAATATTTTTTGGTCCGACCGACCGCCCTACTTCGACGCTGCAATTTCGGTCAGTAGGCAGACGGCCAGAGTGCGTGAGTGCGCGCATTTCGCGTTTCGCGGAAACGAACAAAACAGCAGCATTACAATAACGGTAACTGACACGAACGATAACGATAATACTATGCGCCCGTACTGTTGTCGGTTCCTACGGCGAGAAGCAGGGAGGGGAAAAATTTAGATTCGTCGGCCGTTTCGTTATCGAATATGGAATGGTGGATAATGCGGATACTGACGGAGCGATAGATGTACGGATGGCGAAGCTTTTATGGGAAGGACTGAGAATGGGAAATGGATGGTTTGGATGAGGAAGAGAATGGATGGAAACCAGTGGCGGTTTTAGGCTCGGCCCGAAGGGGCACAGCTTCGTAACCACCCGTGATTTCATGCAAAGTTAATACAAATATCTGATTTAAGCGTTTCCAAATTGTAGAAAAGTGAGCAAATTTGGGGCTTTCATTGAACGTCCAAAAGCCAAAAGTGCTTTAACTTCAGGGGGCGTCGCCTCCCTGACCCCCTGACCACGGGCTCTGTCCCTGGTCCCGGCTGTGGGCTCTGTCCCCAGACGCCCGTTACAGGCTCACGCTACCGCGCTTGCCATGGTATGGGGCCCTGCCCCGGGCCCCCTAGATGTTGCGGGCTAGAATCGCCACTGATGGAACGGTGAGTCATCGTGAGGCGGCTAGCAGTATTTTCGACTAGGACGCCGTGCGGATGCCGGACTGAGAGACGTCATCATTTTATAGACTCAACCGAATTCCTCGGCGCTGCACACGTTCTATTCGCACTCTTCGCCTGTTACCGGCGGGGATAAAAAATCACGGCGGGTGGGGTGCTGCATTGCATTGCATCTCAACGCGCTGCAGCGCGTTGAGATCGTCTTTATGAAATTTAGAGGCACGATCCATGGCAATTTTTTCGCAAATGTTTTGTGTTTTATTATATATCTGGCAACAGTCTGTTATTGAAGCATAGTGCATGCGAATACAAATAATACGAATACAAATACATTTCTCCGTCTTTATTTTGTCTATTCACAACGTGCTTACGAGTTTTAAAAAATCTGTATAACTGTACACTTGAAAGAACGAGCGACCCGGGTCCGAAGCACACTGAGGGGAAGAAACCTTCCCCTGGTCCTCTTCCTGGTTACATGTGGGGGCCTGTGGTGCTTCTGACTGCGAGTGGAGCCGAGCCGCCCGCTTCTTCCTCGTTTCCATGGTGTGATGGAGTCAAAGTTTAAATCTGCAGTTGATTTCCAGGCCGGGCCTGCAATAGACCCTCGCCCGCTGTCGAAACTGAAAACTTTCCTATTAAATTTGGTTAAAAAGAAATCCCGGAAAAAACCAACCCAAATTTTAGAGGAAGGCAAAGAAATAACTAGTGACCTTGGGAAAATGACTAAAGGGGGAGGAAAATAGAAAAAATACCCGGCGAAAGTAGACGAAACTCCGTGTATATTCCCATTAGTCACACCAGCACGCCACAGCAGACTCGTCGACCGTGAGGATGCAGTGCAGCTTGAAAGCCTCAGAAGAGAGAAGAGGGCCACGTCCGCCAGTCAGAAGAGAGAGCCAAAAAGAGACGTCCGCCGGTTCGGATCAGCAGCAAAAGAAGAGCAGAAGAGACGTCCAAGAGAGAGAACAAAGGCCTGGCCCTAGTTCATATACTGCAAGTAAAGACAGGGGTGTCTGTGCTATAGATGATGAGAAGGGGGGGGTCTGTGCTGTGAGATAAGAGAAAATTTTATAGAAAAAAAAATAGCTTACAAAAAGTTTTAGAATTTAGACAATTTAGAAATTTAAAAAAGAGGTGCAGGAAATTAGTTTAAAGAAGCTGACAAATTTTTAACAGGCAAAATTTTAGAAAAGAGAGGGGGAAGAAAGCTGAACCAAACCAAAATTTAAAAGTATGGACCCTGCGACTTTTACACACTAAATGCACATTTGAAGCTTGAAGTAAAGCTGCGCAGCCACTTGACATTGCAAAGCACCATAAAGAAATTTCGCCATTGTTTTGTCTTCTGCATAAAGTCGGAAAAGCTTTTGTTATATGTTTTAGAATCTATAATTTTGCAAACATGTTTCAGCAGGTGGTTACAAGCAAAATGAAACACAGTTTTGCAATTGTTATTCTACAGGTAAGTTGAAATAACCACGGTATAAAGATTGACAGCAGATATTTAAGCTTACTGCGTGCGGATTTGAATAAAAAGAATAAAAGCTGCACCATTTCAGTAGGAGGTCCTGCAAAATATGCATGCTTAACAGTATGTTAGCTTGAATTTAGACAAAAAAAACTAAATTCGACACCTAATTATACTTTTTTGCAAGTGCAATCATCCAGGAATCATCCTTTCCGACAAATGTGTCGTACACTCGTTGGCCTAGAATATCACTAAATTATTTGGTGCTGCACGGTAACTGTCCGTGCGACTTTTTTTCTCGTAAAGCTATGTTGGTGCAGTAGTGTTTTTCTCGATCAATAGCACTTTTTAGCACACACCATGCTCTCAACCAGATCACATTGCACACGCTCTACTGGCCGTAGGCAGGGGCGGCGATTATAGGGGGGACGGGGGGGACGCGTCCCCCCCAAAAATTTTGGTTGGGGGGACGCAAATGCAAGCATCCCCCCAACAATTGCCACTTTTAGCCATGTCGTCCCCCCACTGTCTAGAAGAAATCGCCGCCACTGGCCGTAGGCTTATCCATCGTCGATAAACGCGACCGTTTTGTACCGGTGATTAAAAAATACACACCTACTTAGGCCTATACTTATACGCAGACAGAAGCCTTCGTTCGTCTTACTGGAAATACTGCCGGCGTCTGCAGAAAATAATTAGTCAGACAGACAGACCGATGGGCGGAGAGATAAAAACTATAGTACTACGTGCAAACTTCGGGTGTTGTGATCGTTCGTCGGTCGTTTATTCGCGGATCATGCCAGCGCGTCTAGCCAGGCGGCCTTTAACCGATACATTTCCATACGCAGTCGACATTCGGTCAGTCAGCAGCGAAGTTAAAAAGGTCGAGGCTAGACTGGCTGACTTCGCGGCAGTCGCATTTGTTCAATGCGCCCGCTGCTCAGCAAACGACGCAAGCCATAAAAGACAACAGCACCACGTCGAGGCTTAAAAAACGTATATATAGGTGGGGCAGGGAGTTGCATTTTTTTTCGACAGAAGCTTAAATTTCTGACGAAATTCAGTTAGACAATTAAAATTTTCAATAGAGAAGATTATGAATATTTTGCTCTTAAAGTTCTTTAAAACGGAGTTTTTAGCCGCAAATTTTGCACTTTTGGGCGAGAATTTTCCTACAACAATATAATGTTCATACGAACACGGAGTCTGTCCAGTGCATTTCGATAGTTTACAATATATGTCCGTATAAATATAATCAGTGAACTGTTTAGACTGGTAGAAAAAAGCAAACAGTTTAATTTCAAATTGTACAGCAGCAATGATCCTTTCATCCTTTTCTATTATTTTAACTAAACAATAAACATTGTCAGTCACGAGACCATTCGATTCGTCACCAGCGCTTACTATAAACGGTCCATCGTCACCACGCGTCTATCTTGCACCGTTATGGAGATATGGCGCTTCAAATATTGGACGCACAGACGTGGACACGGAAAGAAAGATGAAAGAAGGGGAAAAGAAAGAGGAAAGGGAGGGGAAGGGAAAGGAAGGAAAGGGGGAAAGTGAAAAGGGAAAAGAAAAGGTAAGGGAAAAGAAAAAAGGAATGGAAGGTATAAAGAGAAGGAGAAGGGAAATGAAAAGGGGAAGGGAATGGAAAGGTGGAAGGAAGATAGCTTAAGAGAAGTTGGTCGCACGGACGAACGGACGGAGGCACTGACACTCAGGTGATTTTATACTCTGTCCAATGCTATACAGACAACAAGAAGACTGCCCGACAATTTTCCGACACCCAAAAATTTAAGTGGGGCAATTACTCTTCTGTCACGGACGCTAGGAGCGTCCCCCCTTCAACGCCAGGAAGCAGCCTTTCCCTACGACTCAAACACCCTCCCTCTTTCCCCTCTTCTTAATTCCCTTTCCCCCTTTCCTTCCTTTCCCTTTTCGCTTCTCTTCCCTCCTCTGTCCTTTCGCTCCCTTTTCTTTCCCTCTTTTTTGTCTTTTCTTTTTTTCTTTTTCACCCCCCTTTCCTTACAAGTAGGACCTTTTGAATTCAGGTAGAGAGTTTGGGGGAGCGCTGTAAGCTCCCAAGCAGAGTTTGGAGCGGAGGCTCAGCCGAAATCGACTTTAGGTCCTAGTTCATGTTATCTTTAAAATATGACATCTGGTGGCAACAATTTTAATTATTTTTCACCGAATTAACTGACCAAATTTGGTGCAGTTTAAACAATAAAAGAAAACAAAAGTAGAGTGGCATCACAAAATTAAAGGTGGGAGCTACAAGCAATTTGCGAGCGAAGCGAGCAAAAAAACATGAAGCTGTTGTACGCAGAATTGTCGCATTCTGTGTATATTCTGCGCAATTTTTCACCGAGAAAATTCTCCACAGTTTCTATTTTTTACTTTCCCCCAATTTTTTTCAGGAAGAATTTGCCTCCACCTGTCAATAGAGTGGACGCCTGGTACAGTCTCATTTCGCTTAATCGCTCCCCCAGTTGGGTCTACTGCAGAGTCCAACCGAAATCGAACTAGGGTTAGGGTTAAAGCTAGGATAAGTATACGACGCGAAATGAGATTAGGCGAAATCAGACGACACTCGTCGTATAC
>Ga0209671_1005652_pt1 | contig 12685 bp, 11 predicted proteins | sample WorMetHERISLAND2_2_FD_187401 | JGI IMG/M metagenome (GOLD analysis project Ga0209671, IMG submission 187401) | Marine gutless worms symbiont microbial communities from Max Planck institute for Marine Microbiology, Germany - Olavius geniculatus... | ecosystem: Host-associated > Annelida >... | reverse complement strand
AAAGGTGATATTATTCAGCAGCACATTGACATACAGTCAGTGTGATGCGGGCAATATCACCTTTTGTAATTTTTGCTGTTTTCGATGTGCAAGTCCTTAAATGTTGCCGTTAACAAGTGTATAAACTGATGTTTTGTACATTTATATATCACTAAAAGTAGCTGGTACATAATGGCAACAGAACAGCCCCAGCAGAGTAAAAGAACAGTATAAAGCAATAACTGACAGACATTAAACTCAACCTGGTCTTAGAAAAATGGTCTGCAGACACAGAAAGTGTCTCCTTAAATGACTAAACTCTTTAGCAAATGCGTGGGTGCAGTAGTAACTAAATTTGTTCTTTAAAGAACTGATACACAACAGTGAAAATGTCTGTGTCAAAAGTAGACTAAGAATACAAACCAAGCTAGAAATGCTGCTCCACCAAAATGATTATCTATCTCTAGACGTGTAAAACCCATTTTTAGCAGAACCTAAACAACATTGAAATACAACACCACTGTAGCATCAAAAAAATCACAGTACAAAAACTAGAAAGCAGTCATAGCCCGCATACCTCCGCCAAGGCAATGTTGTTCGCTAGGTGGCAGCACCATCTTCGGTTTGCCAGCAGTTCCCTTATGCCCCATTGAAAGCAATGGTAACGAAAATTTCAAAGTGATCCACAATCCAGGATTCCTTCCAGATCACCCCCAAAATTAAATCACAGGTAGTTTTTGCCATTCCTGACATGCCCTCAAAATTTCAGAAAGATCTGTCCATAACTTTTTGAGTTATCTTGCTGACTCACAGACAGACAGACAAAAACCAGCAAAAACATTACCTCCTTGGCGGAGATAAAAACCCCAGCTGTCACTAAAAAACATGCTACAGCTATATTGCAGTACTGACCTTCAAGGTCATCCAAATTATGATCTCATTTGATAAAGCAAATGCCACTTTCTATTAGCGATTAATAGTAAACTTGGCCGTATCTCTCACCATTTCCGAGATATAGCCAGTTTTCTGTTAAATTTCCTACCCCCCTTTCATTCAACCCCAAATTTGAAAATGTTCCCCTTGCACTAAATCACTGAAATTTTGCGTGCTTAGGTCTAAGACATGGCTACTTATTCATGTAAAAAGTTTTCCCCATACAATACTTAGGGCGTGTTGCACCAACGTCGTTCAACTTTGAACCCGGGTCAAATCCAAATTTGATCCTAGTTCAGCCGTAAATTGCGTTGCACCAAAGTGGTTCAAGCGTTGATCTCCTTTCAATTCTGAACTGCCACCTGACCACCGATCAAATTTTGATCTCAGTTCAACTCGCGGTTATGCATGCGCACTAGGCAATAAATATTTTCCGTGATACTACTGCTGGAAAAAATTGTCCGATTTGAATCTTATCCTGTCCAAAAAACTTCTTCGTATTGAATTATAAGACCTATAATGCAATTATTCTGATGATCTGGATATGTTAAATTTCTACTATATTCTTTTATGTTCTCTTTGTGCTCGACAAATTAACAAATAGATGAATAAATCGCATTTTTTGGTGGCGATGTCTCGCTGCTACAGTAAACATACGATCGAACCCTAATCACAGCAACAAAAACTCATTTGTATCCATTGATAAGAAGTTAAATTCAATTATACTCGTGATCTAGATATGTTACATTTGTGCTATATCTGTTTTTTGTGGTCTTTTTGTTGGATAAATTAATTAATGGATAAATAAACAGCATTCTAAAGTGCTGATGCACCGTTGCTATGCTGTATATGGTAAACATATTATCTTGACAAAATACGCAAAATAATTAACGAATATTTATTGGAACACAAAACAGTGTTGATGCCAAAATTGTGCGATAACTTCAGGGAAGCATAAAATTCTACAAATTATGGCCAACCTGTACTGGACTGTTTCGTAAGCATTGCGTGTGAATGTGACGTCATTGTAGTTGTTGGCCCGTAGGCCAAGCATGGTTGACCAATCAGCGTCGTCCACGGTATAACCACGGCCGTTCAACTGAATGGGATCAGCTAATCCGAGTTCAACTTGGTGCAACGTAATTCAGCGTGATCTTGGTTCAACTTTTGATCTAGGTTCAGCTGAACCAAGATCATGAACGACGTTGCTGCAACGTGCCCTTAGTCACAATACATATGTTACAGACTCCCCTGTCCTCCATTAGACAGCATTCTGACATTAATGACTGTCTGGAGGATAACAGGAAAGATTATTAGAACTCTACCATTGCTTTCACATATGCACATACAAATGGGTAGTTCTTACAATTTTAGGTTTAAGGTTTTTTTTGTGTTTAGTTGGCTGGCTCGTGGGCTGGCTGACGTGTGCTTGCACTCATTAATATTCACGATGCCTGCCTGCGCTAGGCGAAAATGATTAGCGCTATGCGCATTGTTGCTAAGCAACTATAGTTTACCATTCAGTTAGCTAACGGCCAGTCAAAGTTTTGTTCAGAAACGCACACAAACTTAACTAGCGAGTTACAATTAACAGACGGTTTACTAACTGATCAGTTAACTCAAAAATCCAGAACACGGGCCTTAGTAGAACATAAATAGCATTGAAACATCAAACGATAACAAAAAAACTATATGAATGAAATCCTTTCTACTACACTGTTTAAGGAATTTCACTTGATTGCAAGTGAAATCTTCACCTTTCACCTGACATTTTCCATGTTTCAATCCAGTTACTGAATGCCACACAGAATAAATATGTCTATTTAACTTCATTTATTCATAATTCATAATTGTGTGTCCTGTAAATTTACTTACTAACTTAAGTTGTGATGTCTATGGTGCTATAACCTAATTTGTTTGGTACTAGAAAAAACATCCTGCAAAACTGCTACTTCAGTAATGTTTTTTTAGGTTTGGAGAATTATTAATTATGTTTCAATCCAGCTATTGGATGCAACACAGAATAAATATATTTAATTTAACATTCCTTCCTTCATTGAGTCATTCTAATAAACTTGAAAGCTAACTTTCTGCCAGACGGCCTCCTGTGCAGTGAAGGCAAGCGGTAGATTAATTCCATTCATAGCCATCCAGTCAATCTCTTGTTCCCAGCGAGCCCATGTCCACCAAACTGACGAATAGCTCACTGTGCAGACATTCTGGTAGTAACGAAACCTAGACATACACAGACACAGACAAAGAGTGAGACATCCTCTAGACAGACGAATTACTAATATATATTATAGTAGTTTATTTATCCATTCATTAATTTATCCAGCAAAAGGATCTGAAAAACGAAAATATAGCAAATCTTACACTCCGTATTATGAACTTTATTAACAGCAAATGTAGCACACAAAAAACTAACAAGAAATCTGAGCTAATGCTCATGAGACGCACAAGAGCCTATAGCAGTTCCTGTTCGAAGGTAATCTTGGTCTATCTCCTCCATTTCATCGTAATTCACTCTTTAGCAGCCAAAAATCGCCAAAAATCACTAAAATCCCTTATTTTTAGGGTTCAAGGTCAATCAAGGTCATCAATGTTGACAATCCTAAGAAGCATGTCTGTGCCTATCTGCAACCATTTTCACGTTAGACAAGCCAGCAGCAGATAATTAACCACTTTTTAAGAGGGGAACCCCTATTTGACACCCGCGTTTGCAGGCTTCCTTGAACTTAGAGGGTCCAAACTTAAATTGCTAAAATCTACATTCAATGCTAAAAATTTCATATGCAGGTTGTCTTGGTCTATCTCAAGCCACTTTGGTGCAATTCACTCTTGAAATGCGTGTCGCAGCCCGAAATCGCGAGAAATTCACTAAAATCCCCTATTTTGGGGGTTCAAGGTCATTCAAAGTCATCGATGTTGATATTTCTAAGAAACTCGTTGCCAGTGCTTGTTATGATAAGCAGCATGTCTGTGCCTGTCTGCAACCATTTTCACGTTAGAAGAGCCAATAGCGGTCAAATAACGCCTTTTTAAGGAGTGCCCCTCTTTCCCCCTCGTTCGTGGGGACCCCCTTCACCCAATGGCATGAAATTTTGTCACAAAATATTAGAGACTCTTAGCTATCATACGGTGAAAACCAGAAGTCTCTATCTCACCTGGGCTCCGATCGGTACCGGGTTGTGTCAGACAACAAGACAGAATAACCATAGCTAATACGCGCTATAGCTACTAGCTATGCTAGCTCTTGCACATAAAAAACAGACGGATAAAAGAAACTTCTAACTAATGAGTTAAGACATAAGTAAAAGTTTTATAGATCACGAGTACAACTGAATCAGACCTCAATAACATCGCAAAAAGATTAGTGATGTTACAGTTTCACAATGGCCGAGGTCGGTCAGTTTTGGTTCGGTTTTGAGGAAGAAACCACAGTTTCGATTCTGTACGGTTCGGTTTTCTGACCAGCAATAAAACCGGCATGGACGTCCAGCAGACTTGTAGTACTCGAGTCCGGACTTGGACTCGAGTCTGGACTTAAGTCCGTTTTTGCTGGACTTGGACTTGGACTTGGAGGCTATGCCAGCAAGTCCTTTTTTCAAGTCCTTTGTACCTACAAGATCGATGTAAATCGGTGTAAAAACGACGCCAATACGCCATTTGTGACAGTGACACTGCGACTGATGTTTCAGTGGCCGAGCTTTTAGCCAGATACTTACGTGCAATGAAATGGATGGTGACTGTGACTCAGAGCCAGTTGACTTCTGGGTTCGCAATAACGCCAGATATGACAAACTGATACCAGCTGTGTGCCATACATTTGCCATTCTGGCTTCAAGTGCACCAGTGGAAAGGGTTTTCAGCCATGGGGGCATTGTGCTACGCCCGAACAGAGCAAGAATGTCCGACACACTTCTGCCTGAACTGGTGTTTTTGAAATACAACATTGTGTGAACAAGTTTAGATGTTGGACTGTGTAAAATTATCAAGGATTAGTTCTTTTTTGTGTACGATAAAGTGTTTTACTCAATAACATCAAGAGAAATAATATTGGAATGGGATAAAACTGCTTGCAGGTTCGTTTTTTCCTACTGGACTTGGACTTGCCTTTTTTGAAGAGGACTAGAACTCGGACTTGGACTTGCCCGTTTAAGGTGGACTTGGACTTGGATTTGGACTAGGCTGTTGCTGGACTTGTTACAAGTCTGACGTCCAGTGATGACGCCGCCCGTTGGGTGCTTCGCCGCTCATTGCAAGACGCCTGCTAAATGCAAACTCCATGGGTGGGCCGGCGACGGACGTGCCGCCACTAATGATGCACTGCATTCGTTCAGGCCAACGGGAATACTTGACAGCGTGCATGCCTGGTAAAGATCAGGCAAGACTGTACAGACTGACCGGCAGTTAGCGGCTGTGCAAGCGTCAGTGACTGAGACAGCCAGGCAGGGGAAGCAAAGAGGCTGCTCAGAGGCTCAGAATCAGTGAGCTCCAGCCAGCATCGTTGACGTTCATATCTTCATCATGCATGGACAGAGTTAGACAGACAGAGACAGGGACAAAGAGAGGGAGGCAGATTAAAAGACACACGCGGGGGGAGGGGGGGAAGCAGCTGTAACTCAACAGGCACCTGGATTAGGCCTACAATCAAGTAGGTTCTATTCATATGTGCACTAACTCCATTCACGCTCTCAAGCCAATAGGCAGTTGTTGATTCATGCATGAGTGAGTAGGGTTTAACATCGGACACAGTATATGTCATTGAGTACGTGATGCCGCCATCCGCAGCGCCGCCACCATCCACGGACGTGTAGAATAATGTGTCGCTCGCGCTCGCCGCTATTGCAATAAATAGCTATTGCATCACCAGCGTGGCCAGTGTGGTCAAATACCGTTTCGTTGTCTGGCACTAATTAGCAGGCAACTCTCCCACGCCATCGACGGTCTTCTCCCTCCTCACACGCGGGGTGCAGCGCCCACCGCTGGCGATCTTAGCTTTAATCCAGAGTGGTAACACCAAAGTGACAGCGTCGCGGCGCCGCTAGGCTCGCCGTGGCGGTCATATGCATACTAACAATGTTCACGGCACAGCCAAGGCACTAGAGCTGCTACGTTTCAAAACTGAAAAACTGAAACCGTCCACAGAAAGCCTAAAACCGCAGTTCTGATACTGTTCGATACTGCTAAAAACCACGGTTTCGGTGGCGATTTCGATAACCGTAACAACACTACTAAAAATAGGTACTGTCATTAGCCATGGTTCATCTATTCACTTTGTACAGCAATTGGAACCCTGATCAAAAACTGATCAGAGGTCAGATGGTGGTTCAAAGCTGAGCCAAGTGCAACTCAGATTTTGAGTAAAACAATGTTGATGGAATGAAAATTACAGCTAAACTGAGATCCCATAGTCAATTTAACAATGCATCATAAGAGTCATTTAAACATATAACGAAACATTTTCAAGCTGCAGTATAACAAAAACTAACACAAGCAACAATAGCAAACATTGCACCACCTGTCATTAGCAATGATGGTAATTCCACCAGGTGGCAGCGCTGGTAATTCGACGGGTAGGTTAAGCTGGTTGCCTGCCCATGAGATGTGACAGTCACAGTACTGTGAGAGGTAGTAATAGAAGCCCCACGCTGCTGCCACACCATTGCTACCAGAGATGTACACTTTCCCGGCTTCAGTACGCAACTAAAATACACATTAATAGTCCAACACTGCAACACATGCAGTTATAAAATCCAGAGCATTTCGCAGACATTTAAAAACAGTTACTAAAGACATTCATATTCCCACAGTACTAGTCACAGACATGCGGTAGCGCAGCCCTGTGTTAATGGCGACCGGCTAAGTCAATGGAGAATGGCAAAATTCGACCCCGCGCAGATCCGAAACCCTTCAACCGATCAACACAAAATTTGAAACAGGTGATTATGTCCGCGAGATGACCCCTGTGCAAAATTTCGTGCAAATCCATCCATTGGGGGCTTCTCAGCAAATGGATGAAATATAACGAAAATTTTTCCAGTATATATACACCTTTTTTTGTTGACCGACCTACAGGTTAGACTGCCCAGCGGATTTTCACACGCGATGGCTCGGACAATGCAGCCTCATGAAAGGGTCAAACCTTTTCGGGAACCGAAATTCGAAGTTAATATCTAACCCCTAAAAAATCCCCCAAAAGTCGAAAATTCGGCCCAAAAACAGACTAAAATTTTCGGCCAAAAACGCTCCTGTAAAAAAATTTCACCTATAAACGGCCTCTAATCATCAACGTAGGCCCATAAAAGTTGTATAGTGAATAGGCAATATGGCCTCGGGAATTCCAAATAAGAGGTCACTTTGAACCTCCTGCCTACAAGTCACGTGACACGGAGCATGCGCCATGAACTTTTGGCCTTTAACATGGGCAAATGCAACTTTGAGGCTTTATATCTACGTAACGGTGCAAGATAGACGCATGGTTCCAATGGACCACCAATAGGAAACCACATATGCCGAGTCTAATGGTCACGTGACCAATGACGTCACGTGACCCCTAAAGATCAAAATCGTGACCCCAAAATATTTAGGGTTCAGTGTCTTCATGGCCATGGAAAGCAGATGGTTTATAATTGGCCATCAACATAAAAACTTTATTATTGTAATAAAACAGCAAATATAAATGTACAAAACATCAGTTTATACACTTGTTAACTGTGACTTGCAATAACTGACACATCGAAAACAGCAAAAATCATAAAAAGGTGATATTATTCAACAGCACATTGACAGTTAGGCGATGTGATGGTGAGTGATATCACCTTTTTTATGATTTTTGCTGTTTTCGATGTGTCAATCATTGCATGTTGCCATTAACAAGTGTATAAACTGATGTTTTGTACATTTATATTTGCTGTTTTATTACAATAATAAAAGATATGTTTGCAAAGCACAGGAAGCTATATGCAGCTAAAATAAATGCTCCGCAAACTATCAAACTACCAAACTATCAAACTGCTTTGTTGTGGCTTACAATTAACAGGTCACAACGGTTTGACTCTGGCTAAAAAAGTAACCAAAGGCCCAACAGTGACCGATGTCAAGATTTAAGACCACACCAGCTGAAAGTGTGAGAAATGACTACCAAAAATTTTGAATAGAAGCCATGACTTCTTTTAGTACAAGTTACCTTAACCCCTGACCAGTGGCCTCTATCCGGGACACAGCCTTTAAAACCTGGCTTCTATGTGTAAAGTTGCTGCCGCTGCTACTGCAGCTAATACAGGATAGGCCAAAAAAATTGGACCTGTTTGAGTGTTGATAACTTAGCGACAGTTAGTGGCAGAAAAACGTGTGATGTGTCACAGTTTCAGAATGCTATAGAGAATACGAGACAAACTTGCATAGTAGAGTATTTAAATATTCTTTGCCTAATTTGCATAAATACTCTCGACCCCTGGAAGTCTTACAAATTTGACTGTACTGCATCCATACATGGATATTTGAGCTGTTATAACTTAGAGACATTTACTGATAGAAAGGCGTGTAATATGTCACAAGTTTCAAAATTGCGTACAGAAGAAACAAAATAATTGCACGTCTGCACATTTAAATATTCTTTGCCTGAGATACACAAATCTGCACCACCCCCAAAATGATGTTAAATTGGCAGAAGTGCATTGATTTAAGTTGATTTTCATCCAGCATATGGTAAAATAACAACAATCATTAACACACACGTTTAGTTCAGATAAAATTCGACATAGGCAGTTGCCCAGCTTTTGCATTCATAACGTCATCATTCCTTTTAGGCAGCTGATCGATCGCTGGAGTCAATGTGTTCAGACTCAGCTGAGCCCAGCATTTGATCAGCACACATTTTAGCTGGAAAATTTCTGAAATTTTGTGGCCATGCCATTTGTTGCAATGCCTGCACACCGAATAATCCACAGAATTAAAATCCGAACTGTTTGGCAGCAAGTTTTTGAGTTTAACAAAATCGAGCACATACAAGTGCAAACAAAAACTTAATTTCAGGGGTAATTTAATTTATGCAAATTATGCAAAGAATATTCAAATACTCTGCTATGCAAGTTCGGCCATTTTTCTGTACAACATTCTGAAACTTTTGACATATCATATGTCTTTCTATCAGTAACCATCGTAAAGTTATAAATGCTGAAACAAATCCAATTTTTTTTGGTCCACCCTGTACCACTACCACTATGATACGACTGACTGTATATATTCTCTCGAAACCTGCCACCTCTTTGGGACCCGGCTTGAATTCAAAGTTTTACGGTACCTACGGACTGCGATGAGCTCTGCCCCAATGTTTCTATCAAAAAAATTGCATTACCATACTCTATTATTTGCTGCCATCCAAAGACAAAAACATAGTTGCATATGTAATAAAAACCGTAAAAGAATCTTTGCCGGTGGCGCTAATCCCAGCTCTAACAGATACATCAAAATCCCGTGCTCGCTGGCCGACATTTCTCCGTATCAGTTCTCTGACAGACTGTGCCTGATCATCTGTGGATACTGACGGCTTCAGATGATTCAGTGAGGGAAAATCTACACACCAACGTAAACACTTGTCATTACACAATGTACACTATTTACTGTACATATCCAACTATAGAAATAAGACAACAGTCAAAGAGAAGGTCACTCACCAAATAATCCGAGTTCAATTTCCATTCAGGCCTATAAGCATACATGACCTAGCTGTGCTGTCCAATATCAAGCCATACTATTCCTGTACAGTATATAGTTTAGGAATTTCATATTATAAGCATGTTCAAAACCTATAAATATAAAAAGCAGAAACAGGAGTTGGCATTCAATTTTGTTTATAAAAACTGCAACAAAGTAAACAACCCAGCTTCTACACAGTGTACACCAGCAAAAATCACTTATGTGTGTGAAATAATATTTAAAATAAAGTTAAAAGTGCTTCAATTTTGCTGTGCTGGTTGGAATTTGTTCTGTATGTAACAAGTGCAGCTTCAACAATTTCCAAAAGTACCATACGCTTTTGAAGACCGGACCTAGTGTGAATTTACTCCACAGAAAACTGATTACTACTATCATCAACAACTCGGTAGTCAAATTTAGCCACCTGTTAAATAAAGCAGAACCTCAAAAATAAACCTCGACAAGCATTAAATGCATAATGCAATACCTATAGAATGCACTAAGCAGTAACAGAGAAAGCAGAACAATGAATATATCCAGCATATCATGTACATCTACAACAAATCACACAATAGCACATGCTATAAATTAGTGTTGTGCGATACCTGAAATTGAAGCCACGATAACGATACCATCTCAGGTATGGAGTATTGCGATACCGGAAGTTCATGTGAAACGGTGGTTCCCAAGCCTGTCGAGAGGGCGGTAAAGTTTTCCCCGAACCCCGCGATGTTTGAGTAGTGCACCGTCACTTAGAAATTATGCTTACTATACGTTTGACAAATTTAACAAGCTTTAATGTTACGTGCTTTTTTTGTTGCTGTCATGTACTGCGCAGTAATTGTCAACAGTAGAGCAATTCAATTGCAAGCTGTGTAGTATCGAAACTGGTATCATCACGATACTTTGCGTATCATGGCATCCTGATATATCGAGACCTCTTCGATACTGCTATCAAAATGTTGGTACTCACGATACTTATCGAGGTATCAAAGATATCGCACAACACTATTATAAATACAATTTGCAATCAACATTATCATCAAAATTCCAAAATTAAAATATATGCTTTCCACCCGTAAAAGTTTCAGCATGCACAATTGTGGTGTGCATGATTCATGGAACTTTCATGCCCGAGAACTTAAGTTCCCGAGAACGAAAGTTCCATAGGTGGAACTTTCGTCCTTAGGAACTTTTGTCCCTGGGAACTTTCGTCCCTTGAAACTTTCGTTCCCGGTAACTTTCGTTTCCAAAAGTAAAATTAGCATGGAACTTTCATTCCCTGACACTGATAATTACTGAACCCCTTATCCTTACGTATAGTGCTTATAGTTCAGCGAAAAAGGCTCCAATTTTGTGTCACTCGCTAGACGTAGCCTATATAGCTAGAATTTCAACAGGATACAATAATAACAAGGAAGCCCAGATGTTGCTAGAGAAGACAAACTACAGCTTATACAGTTCCTGCTGCAGTACTGACCTTCAAGGTCATCCAAGTTCGATGATTTTTATCTCACCTGAAAAGGCGAGATATGGCTAGTTTTCTGCAAAAAGCACACATTTTCCTACCCTCATCTATTTACCTCCAAATTTGAAAATGTTTCCCTTGCACTGCATCCCCGAAATTTTGTATGCAGAGAGCATTGGCACAGAACTAATTATCCGTGCAAAAAGTTTTCCTCTATGACCCGACGCTTATCCACAATACATCTGTTACGGACAGATAGATGGACGGACGGACGGACGAGAAACAGACGACAATGGTACCACCGATGCCTACAGCATAGCTGTAATTAAAAAAGCGCATTAAAAATTGTGCTCGATATAGGTCTAATAATCAATGTTAGTGAACGAAAGTTCCATGCTAATTTTGATGTTGAGAACGAAAATTCCAGGGAACGAAAGTTCCTGGAGACAAATGTTCCAGAAAACGAAAGTTCCAAGGAACGAAAGTTACTTTCGTTCCCGGGAATGAAAGTTCTCGGGTACGAAAGTTCCAGTCACCGTGTGCATAAAGACATTTATAGCATCAAATGTCAGAACTTACATCACTTCCAACTGGACATGACTGTAACGATTTTGTAACAGAGAGGCTAGCCAAATTAGAGGTACGTTACTTAATTTACTTGGAAATTCTGTTTTGTTTTATATCATCGATGAATGGCATTGCTATGGTATCGACTTACTTTGCAAATTAGCATCCAGATACAAATCCAGCAGTCGTGGGTTTGACTTTTGACCGTAATGCATCAATAACAACTATAAGCAAGCATATTCTAGCCCTCAAAATGGTGACGCTTCAGGTGGAGAGTAAAAGACCAAAAGCATATTAATTCCTGGCTTACAAACACGTCAACTGCCAACTAACTGCCTTGTGACATGTATATACAATCGTATAAAATAGGCTATCAAAAAGTATAATCAGTCAATATTCGACACCTTTGTAATTGCAATTATTATTATTATTATTATTATTATTACTTTACTTCAACTTTTTGTTTTGTAAACAAACCAAGAATAACTAAATTCAAGTTATTTTATTTGCATTTACTGGTGAGCAGCCAAAACGCATTTTGCCATTATTTAAATTTTTGATACAATACAAAAACCAAACAAACACGGTTAATAAAATAACGCAAAGCGTTAAAACGTACGTCTAAAGGCAAAACATAATCGATATCTCAGCTTTTGTTTGCGATTTGCGATGAACCATATCCAAATTCCAAAGTCCAGCCGTGTGCCCGTACTTTAATTCGAAAATTATAAAGTATTGATATAAAATTTTTAAATGTCATAAAACTGTTTTTCAAAGTTTTAACAACGTTTGATGATTGCATATTTATTTTAAATCTTCATCGCTCACGCACACACATATAGGCCTACCAGTCGTCAGCAATCCAGTGAATTCACCCATTCCAGTCCATTTAACTAGGGATGCGCTTTTCGGTTAATTTCAAAACCGGTTAACCGAAACTACTAACCGGTTTCTAACCGGTTAACCGAAAATGGCCGATCTGCAAATTTAGCGGCGTAGCTGGCCGGGGTATTCGCCCCCCCCCCGAGCTGCAAA
>Ga0209671_1005651_pt1 | contig 12689 bp, 12 predicted proteins | sample WorMetHERISLAND2_2_FD_187401 | JGI IMG/M metagenome (GOLD analysis project Ga0209671, IMG submission 187401) | Marine gutless worms symbiont microbial communities from Max Planck institute for Marine Microbiology, Germany - Olavius geniculatus... | ecosystem: Host-associated > Annelida >... | reverse complement strand
TTGCAGAAAAACAAAAATTTCTTAAACGAAACGACAGATTTCTATGTCACATTATATGTAAAACTTCATTGAACTTGGTGCAGGTTTGTGCATACTATTTCGAAATGTTTAGTGGTGCCACTTGTTGCGGACACAGGGTGGTTTTATAAACAGTAGTTAGTAGCAACTGCAGCTAAAAGTGCCAGTTACTGATGAAACTGTACTTAGGATATTATGAGCTAGTACTGAAAGTTTAGGGCAACAAACTACTAAGGTCAGAACGTTTGCAGTATCTGACAAACGTTTAAGTGATGCCGTCCAGAACGTATTTGGCGTCTTTAAGCAAGACAATATTCACTGTTGCTGAAGTTGTTTGGAAACCAGGGGCACATCTCAGCGAAGTTTTGTTCAGACATACAGCAAACGGGAAGACAGAAACAGTTGCGAGAAAGATGATGTTGTCGCTAAACTGCAAGCTGCTCGTAGCGGCGTGTCTGTTGTCGTCTTTGTTGGTGGTCGTCTCTAAAACAGTGAAGCTGAAGGCTCGAGACTGGGACGGCGCGCCGGTCTGTGCCCAGGACCAGCCGTCACGTAGAGCGATGATATCGGACAAAATGTCGAGCGCACCCGGCGCAGTCGGCTGTAGCATGACGTGTAGCAGCGACCACCAATGTCGACATTTCAACTACGTCGCCACTGACTCAGCACATCCGTGCCATCTCTACTACTACAGACCGACTCAGTTCACGGTCCGGTCGAATTGTCAACACTACCAAATGCCTGGTAAGTCACTAAAATTCACATAGGATAGCTTCAGTCGATAGTAATAAGTTTACGTGGATTACACAAAGTTTAAGAACGAGCAATAATATTTGGAAATTCGCATACGTTTCATAATAATTAATCATAAGCGTGGACTGAAAATTTAATAACGTGGCAGTGGTGATGATTATGCAGAACACAGCATAACTGTCTTACAGTGCAGTAAATTTCACAAATGCTGCAAATTTGGTTGCATGAGATCGGCCATCCGTCTGCTTTTGGGCAATGTCTGCAATGTCCTTTATAAATGTGAGAGTGATAAATCGATATGGCACCCCATTGCTGGATAGTTGAGCAAAACGTATTAGGCCTACTGATGATTTTGTTATTACATTAAAAAAAAATCCTATCGCAAGCCAGTATTGGAAGTCTTCGTGTCAAATTTCTCTTGTCAGAACGTTTCAGTACGAAGTTCATTACCTTAAGCTTAGACATGACACACTCTATAAGCCTTAAGTCAGGCCATCTGTGCAATTTCGTGTCCTGTAATTGTAAATTGCAATCCTTGCAAATTGGTTTGTTAATCTCATATCTTGCTATTTCCTGTACTGCACTGACGGCTTATCATTTTCATGTCTGTCATTTTTAGTCAACCTTTTTTTGCTTTTCATGTTGTTTAAGGGCTTTCTGTAACTTGTTTAGTAATTTCATTGTCATTCTGCGCATGTTAATTTGACAATTATTTACTACCAATTAAACAAACTTAATCCAGTTACTATGGTAAATTTTAGACGTCGATGAATGTGCGACGAACAGTCACCGCTGCAGTCCAGAGGCCACTTGTCACAACGTTCCTGACAGTTACTACTGCACCTGTCAGACAGGTTATACCGGTGATGGCTTTACTTGCACAGGTATTTATTAATGTTCACTGTATTGAAGTTTGCTTTGCCACTGTATGCAAATAATGATATGTGATAATAAAATTATATACACCGCACACATACGTTTCCTCAGCTTAAAGCCATGCATGTGTGCCGGAAAAGGTCTGCAGGTACGCAGTAATAGGTGTTTACACGATCGAGCAAACAGACGTTCTGTGGTAATTAGCATGCTAATTAGGAGGGCGGGCGGGTTGTAATTGGAAGGCCTAGGCCTATATAACACGTGATCAGCTGTGGGCTAAGAGCCTAAGCCTAGGCCTACATTTGAGCCAGGGGCAGGGTTCCAATAGGCCTGCTTAAGCCAGCTTGATGTTTGCTGAATCGTGTAAACACCCCATAAACGTCTGCTAGAAAGTTTGTGAACCAGCAATGAAATGGTCACGTGGCATGCTTTTGCACCCACGTGTAGTTACGTTGCCAATCACCGCACTCCAGCTTATCAAGTGACGTTTTGCTTTGTCAATATATTTTGCCAACCGACACCAGGTTTTTGTAGCTCACTGTCGATTACTGGTCCGCCGACAGCTTGCGATCATTAGACCTATTAACCAACCTAACGAACTCAAAGATCCGCGCAACACTACGACTTTGTTGGCTATTTCAGTTTGTTAAGGCAATCTTGTTTACTCTCCAATACGTACCTGAACCAGCGAAATTCAGATTTTATTAAAGAAGTGCGATTTCTAAATTCACGTTTTCATTACTTACAATTTGCAACATATGATAGGCAATTAACTAGGAAATGTACATGTACATGTAACAATGACTCACTGTTTATATAAGAATGTTGTATAGCCTAAAAACGCATACTGACGATTTAGGACTTGCATTTTTATTTATTTGTCGCATTTTCTATTTTAGCATACTATTTTGTTGCGGTTATTTCAACGGTTGACAAACAAATATATTGATATTGACATTGATACATATTTATTCAAATAATTACTTACTTACTAAATGCTATAGATATAGACGAATGCGCGATGAGCAACGGCAACTGCAGTCGTCATGCTACGTGCAATAACCATCCAGGTAGATACGAATGCACCTGCATGTCGGGATTCAGCGGAGATGGATTTACCTGCTCAGGTGAGTTGATCAGATATGTTATTTTGTTCGAATGCTGCACCGTGTTAAGCAACCTTGAACATTCACGTTTTAAAACATAATTAATTATACTTTCTTTATACTGCCAACCTTCACCGACCGTCTGAGAGCACCTATCTACCTTCTTTCGTGCTGCAGTCGGCAAACGGACATTTCTTAATTTTTTGTTTTCGCTGCCGACTTGTGGACATCCGCCACTTTATCTTCAGCTATATGTCCCAGAACTTTTCTGTTAGGCCTACATCAGTCATATCCGGACCTACTCTTTCGACAATCATATTTTGTGCAATTTTAAAATTAACGAATATTATGGTATGTCTGCTGGCTGCACCGGGGGTCTAATTATTGTTCGCTGACGCGGGCAATGGATGGCCGCATAGTGCGTCGTGGTATCATTAGCTCATGCCACTTCCGAGATCGTAAGGCGCCTCTGAGCCGACTAGTGCAAGCAACTCTATATCAATTATCAAACTTAGGACACTTGCGTACGTGCTATGAAAGGAAACAAATGAAGCAAAAAATACAAAGTAAAGCAACTGGCAGTCGACTTTGTTTTCACAAAGCAAAACGTGGCGCTGCAAACTTGCAAAGAAGTTGTATTTTAAGTTTTAACTGTTTCATCACAAAAGTTCGGATGACATGCAATAAAACGGTGTTGTTTTAATGTCGCTTGTTATCGCTGGCACATGTGAGGAGTACGTTTTTACTCTGCAGACGTTGATGAATGTGAAAGAAGCGCTGAAAACGGCTGCAGTTCGCTGGCCACTTGTCACAACCTACCCGGCTCTTACCACTGCAATTGCTTCCCGGGATGCAGCGGCGACGGCTTCACATGCACAGGTAATTACAGCTTGCGGGTGAAAAACTCGACGACCAACACTTTAATACTTTTTAACTGACGTAATAGTTTCGTACGAAATTTCTAGTCATGATTAAGAAAACAGTTTGGTACAAACGAAATAATTGTCGTGCAATATTGCGAAAGTTTGTCTAAATGGTGGGACTTTTGGTTTTTAACTAATTATTTTCAACGACAGAACACGTTTTGTGCACTATCTCAAAAACTTGCGTGAATGGTGCTTTATTTAACGTTAAGTGAAATATTTGCCAATTAACGATAATGACGATGACGATGATTTGATGAATGCAGACATAAACGAATGTGCGGTGAACAAGGGAAACTGCAGCGTGAATGCTACATGCAATAACACTCCGTGTAGCTACAGCTGCAGCTGCTTCACTGGATTCCAAGGCGATGGATTTACCTGCACAGGTGAGTTAATCAGAATAATTTTTGCGTTTTTTGTGCCTTTTCCCTCAAGACGATTTGCGGTTGGTGCAAATTTGTTATAGGCATTTTTAATGTTTTGCGAGATTAACTTATACGCGGTGATTATTTATCCAATGACCGTACAAATAGTTGGTAAATTATTTATCTGGTCAGAATGAACGAGGCTTTGCTGGGCTGCTGAGTCAACGATTCAATTACCGGTCGAACGAAAACAAGGCTTCGCTAGCCTATTCAATTACGATTCAATTGAAATTGCCAGGCAGCGGCACCATTGTCGGTCGCTGTCATTAGCGTTACGCGTAGTAACTATAATTAGCGTTAATATTATGTTTTAAGGTTTAAGGTTAAGGGTCTGGATTAAGGTTACGGTTAGGGTTTTGGTTAGCGTATTTCAGAGATTTGTGTGACGATAATGCACACCTAAATTAAGCCTGTAACATTGGTGATGAACTCCGGGCTGCTGGAGGCAAACACTAAACTTGTCGACTGTCGACACGCATGATTTCTTAGTTCGTAGGGTTGAGGATGCCAGTTGGACGGCTGCCGTCGTGTCTCTGCGGTGGTACGACGGCCTTAGCCGGTACAAACACTTTTGGGTGCTCGTACGTACAGCACGTCCAAGATAAATAGCCGGCCCAGGTAAGATCGAATATTTATCCAATCACCGTATGAATAGCCGTTAAGCTATTAATACGGCGGCTGAATAAATATCCTGTGCTTAAATTGTAATATTTCTTAGCAGGAAACCTGACAACAAAGCCGTTTGTTTTGAACTGATTTCAGATATCGATGAGTGTGCAACGGGCACGGACAACTGTCATTCTAAGGCCAGTTGTCACAATGGCGTCGGTAGTTACCACTGCGCGTGCAATGTCGGCTATGTCGGCGATGGCTTCACCTGCACAGGTATTAATTAAATGGCGTGCGTAGCCAGTATCTTTTTTATAGTCTTTGTCTTTTTATAGTCTCTATCTACCGTAAGAGGTAGACAAAAAATAACAGGCTTATAAAACATAGACAAAGTCCCTAAATCAATGCAGTCGATAATGGCACAGAGACGCTGAAACGGTGAACTGGCACAATGATTTATCTATATTTATCTATAGAGCATTGCATCATCTTTTGGCACGGACCACAATAATACACCAAAGCAAATTTGGTTGATGGTGTATGAAGTTACGAAAAGGACGAAGTGACCTCTTTCGTCTGTATATTGGAAAGTTAGAAGTTTCAGAAGTGCTCGTGGTGTAGCCGTGTCCAAAGTTGCATTTTTTTGTTGTACAATGATCACATTTTTTTGCATGCAGCTCTTTATTTTTTCCTACAAGTTACAACGTTATCATAAGTCATTATTGTGTGAATATACGTTACATTTTGTAAATTAGTGTCGCTGATGTGCTGTACAAATTGATGATTTTTTGTGTTTCTACTCAGAGATCGACCATAAAGTTAGGCTAATCGACGCGTTTCGGTCGTATTAGATACAAGAAGAAGACGTGATTTTTTTGCTTACTAATTTAATCAATTGTAATATAAAACGTTGTAGACGTTGATGAATGTGCGACTAACACTGATAACTGCAGTTCGCTGGCCACTTGTCATAACGTGCCTGGCAGTTATCACTGTACCTGCTTCTCGGGCTGCATCGGCGATGGCTTTAACTGCACAGGTAACGTGATAGCGAGCTCGCACATGTCCAATAAAATATGATGTAATAAAATAAAACAGGCTAAAACAGCTTCAAAAACATTTTTTTCTGCTTTAATTTGGTGTTGAACATTAAAAGATAAAATACAATTTTTCGTAAATTTGTAGCGACCCTCTTCAGTTGTTTTAAAATTTTATTATATTTTGTTTTCTATTTTTCGCACGTGTGCCATTGTTTTAACGTATTACGCATCGACACTGTGTCCAGAGAAAGGACTCTCTGAAAAATGTCGCGATAACTTCGTGAATAGCAACTGATAATAATGATTTTTTCGGCGTTTTTAAGAACACAACCGAGGCATGATGTTTACTGGCGACAAAAATTGAGGAAACTTCTTGAAATGTCGTTAATTTTTGATGACAATTTGTTGACAATAAAATTAATAATTTAATGTGCATACTGCGTGTTTACATTGTTTACGGTGCTACGATCGAGGAGTTTGTCTGGTGCATTTGATGAATACAGAATCGCCCCACAAGCTGTAACAAAGGTGAATCATAAACTCAGTCAATTTGGGCCGCGAATCAGTCTAGCTTGCTCGAGTAGGCTACAATCGTCGCCGTACATTTGTTCTGCGACGTTCTAATAGGCCACATTTAGCATCTTGTTTTCCCGTCCGTTTGTTCGTCATGCGAAGGCAATTAATTTTTAAACGAAAAAGCATGGAAAATCGAAATTCGTGTGAACTTTGCCAATAGCAGGAGTAACCGATGTAAGAAATGTCAGCTCAAAATGTCAAAAATCAGGCGGACGGCCGGCCGCGTAATATGTCAGCACTGAACCGACGTCATTTTTCTATAACTTGTTTGGTATAACTTGGTTGTAAACGGCTGTAGAATCAGACATAGACGAGTGTGCTATAAACACGGCAAACTGCAGCGTGAATGCAACATGCAGTAACACTCCCTGTAGCTACAGCTGCAGCTGCTTCACTGGATTCCAAGGCGATGGATTCACCTGCACAGGTGAGTTGATTAGATTAGACATTAAATGTCGATAAACTTTGTTTCTGATATCGACCGTGTCTTAGCAAAATAAACCACTACGTAATGATTATTCATCATTGTTTATGATTTATATAAGATTATTTCAGTAAAGTCGGCATGTGGCATGCAGTATGTTGTGTGCATATAATGTTTTTTTTTTCAAGCAGTGGTTAGCTTCTCAGGCGTTTGCTTTTTTGTCGCGGCCTGTCACATTTTACGTTCAAGTTTAATTAAATTATCATTCGTTAATTTTCATACAAACAAATTATTAATTTTCTTCCAATTATTGGTCTCCATTCAACCCTTTCGCCATTAATTATTAATGACAGTAATTATTCAGTAATTAATTCGCGACTATCTACCAACGTTGCTAAAAACTTTTAGTGTTGTCGCTTCTTCTGTTCGGAACTCACTGCTATTATAACTGTAGATCTGCCAAACATTGTAATTTTAAACAAATCAAACCATTTGACATTTTCTGTATTAAATGTGAACACTTAGCCTAGTATCTGCCATTAAGCACCTCTGATTCGTCACTGTATAAATGTTTTGACTGGCAAACTGGCTGATTGCTTGATAGATTAATTGGGCTATTAACACGTTGCAGACGTCGATGAATGTGCGACTAACACGGCCGATTGCAGCTCACTGGCCAATTGTCACAACGTCGTCGGCAGTTACTACTGTACCTGCTTTCCAGGCTGCGTCGGCGATGGCTTTAACTGCACAGGTAGCCTTATCAACCATTATATTTCACGTCACTTGTACTGCGCGTTTAGTTGCTGCTGTTGAATATGATCATGTGCTTATTTGCTAAAGCTGCGGAAAATTTGCGATTAATCCGTAAATTAATTAATTGTCAAAGAACTTTAACGATTATTTTCTCGTTAAGTAGTTTTTACTAAAATCACGACACTTTGAAACATTACAAAGTAAATAGGTTTATGATGACTAAATATTTTTTTTATTGTATACTGCTAACGAGAGTACAGTAATGATCGATGGGAGAATGAGCACGCAATTTTATGTTACAAAAGGTGTCTTACAAGGAGATACCCTAGCTCCATTCTTATTCGTCATTGTACTGGACTACATATTGAGACAGACGAAACTTGGAAGTTACGGAGTCCCTACACATCAAGACAAAATATTATATGATCTAGACTTTGCAGATGACATCGTTTTCTTTGACAACGATGCTGAAACCGCAGCCGATCACGTCACGTGTTTACAAGAAAGTGCTTCATCTGCGGGCCTGAACATCAATTTCCAGAAAACGAAAGCCATATTCACTAATATCGATCCGGTACCAATATACATAGGAGATCAACAAATAGAACCCGTTGACGATTTTCGTTATCTTGGCTCCATGATCGCCTCTCCTGTAGAAGATCTTAAGCGTCGACGCGGACTAGCATGGACTGTGTTCTGGAGATTGGAATCAGTGTGGCGCTCACCAACACTTAGTTTACAAACAAAGCTAAGACTGTTTGATAGCCTCGTTATATCTATCATGTTCTGCGCTAGTGAAGCTTGGCCAGTCAATGTTGAAATGACGAAGTTCATCAACTCTTTTGCGACAAGTGCGTATCGAGTCATGACAGGTGTGAGGAGACTAGATAGAGTTCATAACAACACAGTCCTGGCGTCAGTTAGCAGGCGAGAGCTCATATACACTTTGCAGTCACGTCAACTACGTTTTCTTGGCCACTTACTTCGTTCAGAACGTGCACTATATGCTCTGAACCTCAACATGGCAGCACTAGACGAGGTCGTCCTCGACGAACTTCATCAGTTATATGCAAAAACTGACAGGACGGCAATTGGCTGAGCTGACGGATTTATCTCAAGACCGCGACGCCTGGAGACAACTTGTGGTCGAAGGTGTTGACTTACAACCCCCCGACTAGAAGAAGAAGAAGACTGCTAACGAAAAAAAGTTTTAGAGAGCTTTACGAGAGAAGACAAATTAATCACTCTTTGTGTCTCAGTAAATTTGCGAAAAAGTTGATGGGTAAATAACTGATAAAGTTGTTAAACGAAAACAAGCATCGTCGTAAACAATTACGTACCGTTCTTAGTTTTTAACTTTTTAATCAAATCTGATAATTAATTACCAGTTTAATTAATTAGAGCTTAATTACACTTTTAAAGAACCGAACATTAATCGTTGGCAATGTTTGCACTCATAAGTCATATGTTCGAAACCAGTACAGAGTGTTACAAAAAGTAAGGCAAAGAGTTTAACTCTACGTCAAAAATTAATTAGCATTTGCGATTTTTTTTCTTACAAATTTAACGTCCGAATGGACCGCAATTTTAGCTGGATGGCTGTTGATCTAAATATCGGTTTAATTCTGTGCTAGACATCGATGAGTGTGCGGTGAACAAGGGGAACTGCAGCGTGAATGCTACGTGCAATAACACTCCGTGTAGCTACAGCTGCAGCTGCTTTACTGGATTCCAAGGAGACGGATTCACCTGCATAGGTGAGTTAATCCTATGAAACATTCGTCTCCTGACTGCGGTGCACTGTACAATAAATTGTGTGGCCGAATGGCGTAGTGGTTTGGGCGATAGTCATGCGATCAAGAGATGGCGGGTTTGACTCCCTGCCGGTTCGCCGCCAGCTAACGAACGACTCTGGGCAGGTTGTTCACACACATGTGCCCCTGTCACTAAGCGGAAAAATGGTAACTGTGTAAAAGTACATGTAACAATGGGCCTGGTAGAGTATTAAACTAACAAGACAATTTTCTGTCATTTTAGCACAAGTTATCGTATTACAGTGTATCGTATGTGAAAAAAAAATCATTTGCTATGTAGCCATTATGTAAACCATATTTCTCTTCTTGCCATCCGCTCTGTCTGTAAGTTTATCTCTCTGTCTGTTTTATATGGGCTGCAAACTCCAAAACAAAAAGTTTGAAAAACAAACCAAAGTTGGTGTGATTGTTTCACCTGACAGGATTGACCAATGTGCCAAATTTTAATTTTAAAGGTGCTTTCTCACTGCGGGCGTCAATGCTTATCAACGCGCGTTAACGCGCGTCAACGCGTATTGCATATCTATAAGCCAACCAATCAAAGTGTCCTATCCAAATTTCAGGGACACTTTGATTGGTTGGCTCATGAATATGCAATACGCGTTGACGCGCGTTGAGGTGCGTTGACGCGAGCAGTGAAAAAGCACCTTAAGTGTGAAATGTCAGCTTAAGTTACCGATGAAAATGGCGATGCTTTTGGCTGACCTAATGTACTGTCGGCGCCTGAGACGCTTGGCAGCTGAAAGGACGGTCGCATATCATGTCAGCAGTCGGTACCGAAATATTTTTTGTTTAAACTTATTTCAGACATCGACGAGTGTGCGACTGGCACCGACAACTGTCATTCTAAGGCCAGTTGTCACAATGGCGTCGGTAGTTACCACTGCACGTGCAACGTCGGCTATACCGGTGATGGCTTTACTTGCACAGGTAATGATCAGGAAGCAAATAAATGCCAAACTCGATTTATTTTGATTTGTCTAAAAGCTGCGGCTTTGAAACACAAAGTAACGTAAAAATGAAAACACAATTATTCAAAATCGAAAGCACATAACGTTACAGTTTATTTTACAACATGCTATCCAATATCCAATACCCACAAAAAATCAATGTAGGTCTAATGGAGCTTCTTGGGCGGTACTCAAAAGTGAATTCAATCGCACGTTTATAGACGCACTAAAGTTGTGTGATTCTGCGTCAATAATTAGACTGGATCTAGATGTTTGGTTTAATCTATTCGTTGCGTGAAGTCCAAGAACAGATTGATTAACTTCGGGTAGCGAAGCGGTTTTCTTGCGGATTAGGCCTATGGATTCTCTAACAGATAGCACATTGCCTTTGATTCACCAGACGACAGCATTATTCTCGACGAAGGTTTGAGATCTCTGGTCGCTTCTGTTTTTACTGCGATTTCAGATATAAACGAATGCACGTTGAATATCGACGAATGCGACGCGAACGGAGAGTGTACGAACAACATCGGCAGCTATTGCTGCGCTTGCGTCGACGGATACTTCGGAACCGGATTCAACTGTTCCGGTAATGTTCATCATCATTATCATCATCATCGTCACTTATTCGCCCAGAAGTACAGAAAAAAACAGCACATACAAAGTGAGCAGTAGTGGCAAGATAACAAGGCAGTACACTGCACAAATAGTTGCCTTATTAAAAAACGAAAAAGCTAAAAACAACAATATAAAATTTATAAGTGTAAAAACACAGGCACTTTAATAGTGCAGACTGTGCGGTATCGTAGAACAGACTGATGCAAATAAGTGCCTCAGATTCGGCCACTGGCTGACATTGTGCACTTTAAATATTCACATACTTACTTATATTGACAACACACTCGACAAAAAATGCAAATCTCGCGGTAGAGCTGCATTGACGTTTGTTAATTGAAATCTCAGCCAACTTAAATTACATTACATTCTATAAATTTCAAATAGGCCTAAACAAGGAAAAGTACTTTGCACACCTTATAGTAACAATTAAAATATTGATGGAGATAAAAGACGGGTGTTAGCTTTTGATTTAAATGTCAACGTTCGAAAATTACGAAGTTTGAAACTTAACTTTGAAGTATACTCAAGGTTTAATCGTGGCGTTTCTCATTTAAAAAGCCGGGCATATTTAATTTGTTATTGTTGCAACCGCGCAGCCCGTAAATTAATACGTGACTTAAAGGCAAAAGGTAAAGGTTGTCAATTTGTATAGCGCATCTTCGTGTACGACGGACACCTCTAATGCGCTTTTCTTCATTAACCAGAGCCGTCGATCGCACAGCCGCCGCGTGCAGCCTGCAAACACAGGCTGGCGCACCGGCCGGCCAGGCAGCCCAGTCAGCTGTACAAAGGTCCCCACCTTCCGTAACCCATATAACGGGTTACTACTCATTTAACCGACCTAGGAGGGATGGCAGGCTGAGTTGGCCTTGTTGGTTGACTGATAGCGGACGCCGTACCCACAAAGTGGTCAAGCAGCCATCCATCAAATGGGTGGAAAATGGGTAAAAAAATTTCCAGCACAAAAATTTTAGCCTATCGGCGTGTAAAAAATAACACCCGTTTTTCTGCTACCAGGGTGAACAAACTCTGTATTGTATGCATGCTCTACACTGAGTGTGTGCATGTAAAATGTGAAGTATTGTGTTTTTAAAAGCAATTTAGTGTTAATGAGTAGAAAGCAATTATTTTTTCATGTTTGCGAATGTTTACATATTAAGTAGATTAATTGACGATATTTTTTCATGATTTTGTGATGTTGTGTAATAACTATGCTATGCAGTTGTATTGTATATGTTTCTTATTAATAATTGTATGGCAGTTTTATCTTATCACATTCAGATGTCGACGAATGTTCGACTGACAACGGTGGATGCAGTTCTAACGCTGAATGCACCAATACGAATGGAAGCTTTAGCTGCAGCTGCAGGACCGGTTACCATGGAGACGGATTTACCTGCATCGGTAAAATAATCGTCAATATTCCATTAAACTCACGTGTGCACAAAGCAGCGTTAGTATTATCTATGACTTTGAAGTTTTATAATTATGCAAAACATTTTGCGGAACTGGTTACAGTTAATTGATGGTAGGATTTATGTTCGTCATGGGGCCGTTCTAATAAGTCGAATTGCGGGTTTCTTCTGTCCGTCCGTCCGTCTGTTTTTTCCGTATAGTCTTTTAACAAAAAGAAACCGAAAAGTGTAGAAAAACCAAAAATGGCGTTAACGTTTACTAGGGCAAAAGTAACCGCGTCCGCGTACGCAAAAACGTCAAAAATTGCGTCCGCGTTCGCACATCTCTTTTGACGACACTAGCAAATGTAAACGTAGACTTTCGGTCGACATTTTAAATAAGT
>Ga0209671_1005650_pt1 | contig 12690 bp, 6 predicted proteins | sample WorMetHERISLAND2_2_FD_187401 | JGI IMG/M metagenome (GOLD analysis project Ga0209671, IMG submission 187401) | Marine gutless worms symbiont microbial communities from Max Planck institute for Marine Microbiology, Germany - Olavius geniculatus... | ecosystem: Host-associated > Annelida >... | reverse complement strand
GCACGTATTTCTGACAAAATTTTCAAACACTAATTGACCAGCTGTTACGGAAAATCTAAAACTAAACAAAAAGTATTCTTAAGCTATAGTTTCTAGCATCATTTTGCGGTGGATCCTACTGCATAACTGAAAATCATTCAGTTTTCATAGTAGTTTGTGCAGTTACGTGAGTGTTTGATATTCTTCCATTCCGGCGAACTGAGATCTTAAAAACTGCCGATCCCACTGACATTAACGTGCACGAAACAAAACGGGCAATTTTTAGCAGAACGACTAGTTTCAGAACGACTACGTTCGACTTAAGAGAAATGAATCCGCGCTTTTACTAAAGCAGAATTTAAGACTAATTTATGGATTACTGTTCGCCTTGAACAATAATTGTAAATGTGTCATCAGGTAAATTTAGACGCCACGATTGTCATGATTTTAGTAGCGTTTCTTGCGTCGATGAAGTCGCTTAATACAGCGAACTGTCATGCATAAATTGACCTTATTTTGACCTTGACTACAAATAGCAAGTGCCTGATACACGTAGTCAGGATATAATCATTGATTGACTCTGGCACTCACGCACTGCAGTAATGCACTTTAATGTTTTCGGTAATTAGACGGACGCTGAAACGTCACCAGATATAGCCAGCAATCATTAGGATTCGAGACGGCGTTATTCGTCGAGTTCCATCCACCGATCCGAACGTTTATATCGCATAGCTCAGCGGATTATACGATCGCGAAATGTGAGCTGTTGGTTAATTTAAATCCGTCGCAATAACTTGTTTTCCCCGTAAAAATGCTCAGCATTACCAGATTAAAAAGCCGACTGTGTTCCAAGTTTCCACGCGTAAGCTCTAGTTATACATGCAAGCATGCAATTATTGTTACGCCCCGATAAGATGCACCTCGTTTGCGAAATAATATGTCTGCTTACGTAAACAATGCGCCATATGTTCGAGTTTTCTTAAGAAACGCTGAAAAATCTCTTTCAAAATCAGTCGTTAAATGCATATTCTCTCGACGCTACGCAGGCTTACTGCAGGCAAATAAATTGATAATTGTTGTTTAGAAATCACGACATTCATGAGTCAAAAATCCCACCAACCCCATTACCACATCTTCGCCGAATGTTGACCGGCGTCAACAAACTACAGGTCCAACGAACCACTTTCTAAAGGTGTCGTTACACTACTTCGCCAAATGTTACAATAGTTTTCGACAATTGCATCGATCAAAAGCGGCAACAGGCGACTACTAAACCAGTAAGATCAGCCACAAATCCTAGGTGCCCAGACACCGATTGTTTGCACTAGTTGTTTGCTTCACTACAAAAATTAACTAGCTTTGTGTTTTGAAAATGTTAGGCTACGAGTTGAAGAAAACAACCCTGCTCACACGACTGATTTTGCTTCGCTGTTGACATTTACATTTATATTACATTAGATGAGATGTCTAATAAAATATACCTTACGTTGTTAAACCACGTGCACGTGATCTCATGTATAATTGACATCTTGGATGACATCCCAGTTCTGCAGTCTGATCATTGTGCTTTAAAAGGTGATCTGTAAAATTGTCTGTTGTTAGCAGCTACTGGATATTGCACTATCGCGAAATTAATAAGTTGAAGATTCATCGGCGCCGTGCTCGCTCTGATTATAACATAAGAAGCGTCGGTGTAATGAGATTTATTTTTGTTTATTAACCAGACATCTCATTATTTCCTGCATCGCTCGGTCCGCTGTGTAACAAACTAACTGCACACTGACATAGATATCTATGTACTGTAAATGTCAATGGATTTTCGTTAAAATGAAGCTTTAGCCATTATTAGCCCACCGTAGATACTTAAGTAACAGCTGAGCTATTGTCATGGTTGTCGTCCGTCTGTCTGTCCGTCCGTCCGTCTGTCTGTCTGTTTGTAATGGATATACTGCAGCTAATGAGTAAAGCGTAAAAATAAACTTTTTACTCAAATAATTAGCCATGGGTCTTAAACTCAGACATGCAAAATTTCAGCTGTCTACTTAAAAGGGGGACATTTTTAAACTGTGGGTTGAATAAAGGGGGTAGGATAAATGTGTGTTTTCAGCGAAAAACTGGCCATATCTCAGAAACAATGAGAGATACGGCCTATGTTACTATTAATTACTAATAGAAAGTAACATACGCCCTAGCAGATTACATGAAAATTATTGACCTTGGATGACCTTAAAGACCCTTACGCTCTATTGTAGCTAAACGGTGCGAGATAAGGCCTAGATTGCTACTGATCATTAATAGAAAGTCGCATATTGGCTTTCAAATGACTTCATCGACTTTGTATGACCTTGAAAGTCACTGACAACCAGTACGGTCGGTTATCCTAGTCCAGTGTAAGTTCACGCGCGTTCAACGAGCTCGCAATCGTAAGTGCAAAGAATGATGTTCAACTAACAAGAAACGGTCGCAATAAAGCGACACTTAACATTACAGTGTAGTAACATTCTATCTTTGTGTCTTGTGCAGATTAATTGCCAATGTGTATCTGATAAAAGTGCCATTACGAATAGACGAAAGCCATTTGTCACTATATCCAGTAGCACAAATTAGAAACCACAGCACCCGGCGAGAAGCTGAGAAATGTTATATGCGCTTAGATTTCGTTAAAAAAATTCAACTAACTTCAGTTAGTGACAGCTTTGCTGACAGCGTCGCAAAGGTTAAGTTAAAGATGCAATTCAGTTAAATGAACATAAACAAATGTGTACGGTAACCGAAGTCCAGACGCAAAAAAACTTTTCGATCTGTACTGATACAGCTAAATGGAAGTGCCGCGGAACCACTGCAGTAATTCCGCGGAAAAATCTCCAGGACTAACCTTTCATTATTTGCCATTTGCCACCCACTTGCTATGCTTGGTCCAAACTGATCGAGTTTCCAAAGAGATACACTCGAAATGTCTCTTAAGCTTAGCATCATTTAAAGCATATCGACTTTTTGTCCGGAAATAACCATCTGCGCATATTGTAATACAGCATGGGCGGTGCCGACACCGGCACAGGCCTACAAGTAGGCGCGTCACTTCGATCACAAGCACAATCGAACAGTCAGGTAACTGTTTTTTGCCGCATTATACCTGTCTAGCAGCCGGCATCCCGTAGAAATCTTAGCAAAATTATTGGATATTCTTCTTCTTCTTTTCCAATAATGCACATATCCTCTTGCGAGTGATAGTTGCCAGGCCCGCCGAGAGGGGAGGGTGATGGGGGTAAGTTACCCCAGGCCCAGCAACGTTTGGGAGCCCCGCCGTCGCACAGGAATATTAAGTACACCAGAATGCACCATTTAAAAAATTCAAAAATGTTCTTCCCAAAGGGGTCCCGCAAGAATGTTTGGGAGCCCCACGAAAATGTTTCCCCGGGCCCCGCTGTGACTCTCGACGGGCGTGATAGTTGCCGTGCAGTTATTCATTTTGTAGGCATTTAATTAATCTCGTTTGAAGCACATTTTTGTTCGGGCGTTGAGAGCACGGCGCATTGTGGCTACTGCTAAATTGCGCCTTCTAAATAATCTTACTTACTTAGTTACAATGTACATTCATTCAGTTCAGTACAAATGATGCTCTTGCAGCCTATGGTCGTTATGTGAACCGTAATAAAACAGTGTAATGCAGTCATAACAACATTAAATTACGTAGCTACAGATATTTAAAGAAGATTTATTTCTGACTAAATAATAATAATGTGGTGCGCTTTTATTAAAAAACATTCAACGTTATACAGAGCAAGACCAAATGTTTATGTTAGAAAAAGTCTTTCTATCAAGTATATATTGTATTTGGCAAAACCGACTGGCTGAGACAGTGTCTGGCAGGTGGGCAGACATCGTTGTCGGCGACTGGATGTCTTCTCGGTGCCGTTGGAAGTCGAAGTGCTGACGAGCGTCAACGCGGCGACAATGAACAGCAACACCGATAGCGCAGTCTTCAGTTTCACATCACCCATGAATCAGTTCGTTTTCGAGCGTGAATCAAGAAAATAAAAAAAAGTTCTCTGGGCTGTGACGAACATAAATTGCGAACGCGCGATTCGCTGTGACAGTCGAGTTCACATGACACGCGTCCGTGGAAGAGGGCGCTTAGAGGGCTCTACGAAACTGCAAACGGAAACGTATGCGGCTGCGACTTCGTGACTACAGTTCGTAATATTGCAGACGACAATATATCACCGCTACCGCCGCCGACGACGATCACATAACGAATATTCGACTTCGTCTATAAAGAAAACGATTAGCAGCGGTCGATAGTGTTCATCAATCAGAGCTAACTCGGGCGGCGCCAGGTGCTATGAGATGGGAACAAACAATAAGTAGAGGTGCGACAGCTGAGCGGCGCGCCGGTCGCGTCAGCAACGGTGAGGCGCGTTCAGGTGTGTCGACGCGCGCTAAGTCATCGTAAGGTCGGCTATCTGCTCGGACCACATCACGCGCGGTTGTCAATCAGTTACGCAGGACTACAACCTCACACCACCGACTGACGCGATACCAGAGACTGCAGCGTTGAGCGTGCGACACACGAGCTACCGTCGATAGTGCTCACTGCACGGCGCGCGCTGTACGGATACCACTGCGGCTTTACACGCTCATGACATGTCCGATGCGCGTACCTATCCTACCTCCCCTGCGCAGCGCAGGTCGGCCGTTCAGCAGCGGAAAAACGCGGCTCTGCAAACGCATGTGTCTGTGTGTGTCGGCGGCGGCGGCGGCAGATCGATAGCGAGTTGCAGGCTACGAGTCTACGACCTACCTAGCTACCTGCTACGATTAATAGCATCGACAGAATGATGCACGCCTAGTTGAGGTGAGCCGGTGGTGTCGCCGCGCCAGTGATCCGTCGTCGCCGCAACCAGTGTCAACGTCAGCGTCCGTACGAACAGACTGCAGCGACAGACTCCTCTACTCTGGCTATCTATTTACAGCGACTTGCAATCCTCGGTTGCACAACCGATCCGCCACTGGACAATTCTTGAGAACCGATCCGCTGCAGGTGATCCTGTGCGCGCTGTAAGAGACCTTTTTCTCCTGGCACACGGGACATCGCACCGAGACAGCTGCAGCAACAGATGCATGCAACGGTGACCCTGCATCAGTTGGAGACCGGTCACTAATGCGTCTGATGCACACTGATGTACAGCTTACGACATCTGCCAACTATGATGCCGCAACCGTGCATATACGTAATTCTCTTCAAAGGAGCGTACAACGCAACAGAATTGAACTGAACTCGAATGAAATGAAAAGGGAAAGAAACGAAATAAACTGAAATAAAGCTTTCAGTTAAGTTCGTTTCACTTTAGCAGTTTATTTCATTTTTGTCGCTTTAAACACACCTTACGAAACAAACCCGCCGTCACGTAATATATTCACGCGAAATTCGTCACGAAAATATAGCGCAATTCCAACCAAAATATAGCGCAACCAAAGCCGTAGAATGAAGTGCTTTTGCCGACTTTTGCTAAGTTAACGGCAAGTGCACCCGCAGCACCTATTAGAAAGCTGGAACTATGGACATACTTATTTTATACTCATTTCGATTTCTGCATGGCGGCAGAAAAAAATAGACTGACTTTTCAAGAAATTAATATTTTTAAAAAATTCAACTTTTTCTCTACTGACAAGAAATTTTTGTTGTACTTTAATGTGTCTAAAAGTAAAGGTAGATGTCAGGTTGTGTACACTTAAAGTTATAGTGGGCCTAATATCAGGTCTATGTTTAGTTTAATTGTGTGCGAGTCGTAGATGAAAATTTTTGACAAAGTTCAAAAACTCATGGAAAATCGCAATTCTATGTGGTGCAGTCTTTGGTGTAGCCATGAGGAAAACTGAACGATTATGGTCTAACTATCTCTGTAGTTTTGTTTCCGCTTCTTGTTTGCGTCTTGTTTGTTTGTTCTTCGTTGTTTATTTGATGTCACTGAATGACGAATAAGGTTGAATATACAGCGATAGTAATTAGTGGCTCGCTTCCTACACAATCAGGTAGAGCGTCGTTAGCGCGTGTTGACAAGTAACGCAACATAATTATACCTGCCGCCCACCGCTATGATTACGATAATGATGATGACGATGATGATGATGATGATGAAATGATGTTTTGACGAAGGAAGGAACATGGGGGAAGCGCAGAACAGCGGCTGGAGTGTGTGTGCTGTGTTTTCGTAATGATCGGAAAAAGACGTTGCCGCCCACGCACGCACGCACGCACGCACGCGTTGACGTCATCATTTACTCGAGTCGCAGTCGCAGTCGTTGCTGCTTGCTGCCGACTGACGACTGATCACTGATGCAAGCAGCAGCAGCGTTGCACACATCAATTAGCACAGCATCACTCCCGCACTGTTACCAGCACGCATCCCTACTATACCTTTACATCTAAAGACACCGCTACTGTTTATCCTCTGCCTGCAAGGTCCGTTCCTTCCCCGATAAGCGTACGCTTCAGCATTATGGAGCCATAAGAAGAGCTTTCAATGGCAAAACGCATGCTATTAGCCCAAAGTTACATTTTGAACACTAAAACAGCAACACTTTCGTTGGGCAGTAGAAGTGTTCGGTCTAGCATAGCCGTTGGATGTATACCAATTACGTATCGCAACCAACGCAGAAAAACCAGACTACAAAATACCTTGTATCTTGTGTACGATGTTAATAATAAATATATATAGGGAACTACAAACCATGGGGCTCGCGAACTAAGCAGACCCATGGACTTTATTTCCCGTTTTTAAATTAGGCCTACACCTCATCTTGCCTTATTAGACTTTGGACGCGCACGTAATATGTAGTCCAGAATCTAGGCTACATTCAGTTTAGTTTTAAATATATTACTATTAATTGATTGATTATTATGACAAAACGAAACAGTGTCATTCGTTCGGTATTGTTACTATCACCAAATATCATAATATGAAGGGACGCTAAAATACAAAGGTAGACAAGAGCGGGCCTGAAAATGCAGCGCAAATTGCATCTGTGTTTCCGACAAAGCCTGAAAAAATTAAACTTATGTGAATCGACTATTTTTCTGCGTGCGTAAAAAAACATTTCAGCCGTGAAGTCTTGGTCCAGATGGAGTTGAATCGTATCGCAAACTTATTGACGTGTCGTTGGATTACGTTGACACCCGTTCTTTCACGGAGTGCTGCGGTTCCTTTTCGTCACATGGATTACCGTGTTGCCGCTGTGGGGCACAGCATTGGTCAGCACAATGTAGGCGGTGACAGCATGGGCACTCAGAGATTATGGGATAACGCGGTTCAACGCTTACACCAGCAGCAGCAGCAGCAGCAGCAGTAGCAGCTGCTGCTGCGAGCTGTCTTATCGAAATTGCGTCTCATCTCATCACTCACTCAGTTACCGACGCTAGCTACAAAGCACACAGTAAAACGAATGACGCGCGTCGGATGTCAAAGTATGCCACAAACCGTGAAACGTTATCATTAACCGATAGTTGAAACTTGAAAGCTGAACTGGGAGAGTAGCGAACTCACGTACGGATAGTTAAACCTGATATTGACCAATACAAAAATGGACTGGAGGGCATGTGGCCATCCCCGAATGGACATGTCGTTTTATCATAATTCTAGTCTGAAGATTTTGGCTTTTTGGATTTAGTTATGCATTATTACATTTGGCATTTTTGGCAACTTGGCAACGGATGCAGTCGAACGTCTGTAGCACTACAGGAATTGTACACACGCATAATTGCTTGATGTGTTCTTTCTAAAGAACCGCAGCAAGTATCCGCATAAATAGTATGCGAACGGAAACTATAAAGTGTATGTTAATTATTTTTGTCGTAAGCTATACGATAACTTCGGCCTAATTATTAAATGTTCGGAAAATATGGCAACTGAGGCGATTGAAAATTGGCCGCTTTCGACCACTCCACTGTCAATTATTGACACCTTCTCGTGCGAGAACCCATGCAGCCGTTCACATATAAGCCCAATCGTTGCCAGTGAATCAATTACGTTCCAATTCATGCAATTAAGTGATCACTGAACATCTCGTCACATCGCGATCGCATCGCCATACTGGTACTCGTCCGCTAATTCACCCGCACCCGAATTATTATCATTAACGCTAACGCTACCCATAAGCCTAAACCTGAATCTAACCCTAACCCTAACCATAATCCTAAACCTAGCGGTTAATTCGGGTGCAGGTGAATTAACGGACAAAAACCGCCACACTAACTAGTGAAATCTAGTCAGCCTTAAAAAGTGACTGACAAAAACGTTCAAGGTTTTTGTTAATTTATGGATCACTCGGCATGTTAATTGCATGCACGTGCGTATGTGTTAATCTATCGTTTCTTCGATGAATAAAGATGTATATATTTAGCGATCGAGTGACGGGAAAGGAGACAGAGACATAACAGATTGCGCTGCATCACGTGGTAAAAAACCGACGATTTGCTAGTTGTACGACCGCTACCCATGAAGTCTGTAGGCCCTGTAGGGTAGGTTACAGCGACAGGGACAGCGGTGTGATCAATCGCCTGCCTGACGTCATTGCTGCTGTCGACAGGTGCCCCGCTCACTAGCTAGCGCCACGCTTCACCCGACCAGGTCGATGAGACCGACCAACAATCGATAAACTGCCCCGCCGCTCCGCTGCCATCGCTGCTGCTGCTGCTGTTGGCCTCGATCAGGCACCGGAAACCGGTCCCATTCTGCACTTCGCCGGTCGGTTGGCGTGAATTATCCGCCCGGTTAACATCGACCCGCGTGTAACGAACGTCGTCTCGTCTAACTTACCTGCGATTTCATACCTTATTCCACGCTCGCCGACGGTCGGTAGTGTGAACCTACACTGTCGTTCGTTTGTTCACGCTCGAATACAGTACACCCGTAGAGTTGGCAACCCGTTATAAATACCCGGAGTAGGCTGTAGGCTGTTGCATGCCGGACTATCGGCGAGATCCGTCTGTCTCTATAGACACTTAAAAACGCTATTATTTTTATACTTCCGGTTTGCTTTTTAACAAGTTCAACGCTACATCGCATATATATCTTTATTTCGCCATACAGGCAGCAGTGATACATTGTACACAAATGAAAAAAAATATAAGGATCCGAAAAAAACACACTCGGGCTTAAAATCTAAATAAAAACAGACACGCAAATTTAGAAGATACGATTATAGAAGAAAGGCATTAACGATCTAAACAGAATTGACTGATGTCATTTACTTAAAAAATCTTAAACGTATTTCAGTAAACTAGGCCTATGCCTCACATTTATTTCAAGCATCGTATAGCAGTGATTAAAGCGGTAGCACAACACCTGTCGTTCCATGTGGTTTAAAATGTTATCGGTTATCACAAACTGTGCTGTGTACATTTACCAGCATTTTTGAGCAATGTTGCGTACGAATTTGGCGCTGTGAGATATATAATTAATTGTAATTATAGTCTTACAAATGCATGTAATATGCAGTGGATCTGTGATGCATTTCACGTGTTCTCACATTGAATTTGTCACGGCTTTATGAGCGTGTTTTCAGTGTTTCGTGCAAAATTTTATCAAGCTAAGTGCAACGGTTTATAAGTTATCGTGTTCACAGCGGAGACTAACGACGATGCTGAAAACAATACTGCCGTCGCTTCCGCGGCAGAAAATATACGTCTGCAACAGCGCTGTGCATAACGTCATACTTTGTACACTGACAATACTGTACTGTCGCATATATTGAGCAAGGCGTGCCATGGCCATCAGTCCGACTGCATATAAGGAGTACATTACAAATGCGCTGCGCAGGTCAAAAGAACAATTCGTATGCTGCGTTTTTATAAATAATAATGAGCATACGGTGATATAGTCATCATTTTACAGCGCAGAACGACGACGGACTTGCACGTGCAGCGGCTATCGATTGTACAATAACCGCAATCTTGGTGTTATATTTGACACAGAATATCCATGAAGTCACACATCAGTAAAACTGCAAGTGCTTGTTTTTTTCCATTTGAGAAGGCAGTGACAACTGCGAGGTTCCGTGACTGATAAAATCATGAAACAGTAAGTAACGTCACTGGTTCTCATTAGATTACAGTCAAACCCGTTTAATATCACATCTGTGAGACCGCCAAAACTGTGTGATATTAACCGAAGTTGACATTAACCGGAGTTTGCCATAGTAGCCCAACCAGAAGTAATATTAAATTTTGGTGTAAAAGTTCTGTGTCTACGTGAAGTACAAAAACAAGACGACAGCTCAGGTCACTGAAATCAAAATATTACATGCACTTATTAATTATTGTTTTCATACTGTCAATACAGTTAATATGCCTATACGTGTACACTACAGTTCATGCAGCACAAATCGCAATCAAATTACAAGCATCTCGCGGCACAAAGAAATTGGTGACAGTACGCTGAGTAACGGTAGCGCATGTGTTCAGTAAAAAGTCATGAACGCATGCTATCGCATTAAACACAGTGTCCGGCACGTCTGGCGTGGTCTCATTGAACGCGCGTACAGCGTCCAGTGCAGTGATTGTCTCAGCTCGTGTCACGGTGGCTGGCGCAGTGCTGAGTTGGTCAGACTCGGAAGCGGCCTCAGAAACGTTGTCGTCGTCACCGTTGTCGTCGTTGTCGTCGTCGTTGTCTCTGCTGCACGTGGCGGTGGCGGCGATCTCTTGCACCGACTGCGTCTCCGTTGTCAGCAGGACATCGTCAGCAGACACGTACTGATCGAACGTGACGCTGCCGTCTGACACAGCAGCCCACTCGTCGTCAGTGAGCAGCGCCAGTGGAATGTCGTCGACGTCGACAGACTCTGTGTCAGCTGCTGGCGCCGGTGAAACGTCGAAGTTTGCTTTCCGGAAGCAGTTAATGATGGCGGACGGGCTGACGGCGTTCCAGGCAGCGTGCATAAAATCAATCGCCATCTTGACGTCGATGATCACATCGCATTTCTGTTCCATGCAGTGCAACACATGACGTACGAGTCGCTTTCTGTACTGCTGCTTGAAAGCGTAGATGATTCCCTGGTCGCACGGCTGCAGCACGCTGGTTGTGTTGGGCGGCAGAAACACGACCTTCGTTGCTGACAGTTCGGAAAGCGCGCCTTCTCCGTCTGCGGTCCGAAAATCTAGAACCAGATTCCTCCACACATCAGAAACATTGAATCAATTTCGGCTTTTCGCAAAGCTCTCAAGACTTACCTGTTTATGACATTATAATGCACTATCACTATCACAAGTGGAGTAAATGAGCCTAGGTCTCTAATCGATGAATTGAATCGACATCGCGGGAATGCAGTGACAGCCGCTGCATTTTCGATTGCCGGCTTACCTGACTCATTTCTAACAGAATACGAAGAATAAGCGTTATGAAATAAATGAAATTAATAAAATATACATTCTTTTCTTTAGTATTTGTACATTGAACATTATAAACGACAAAATCGGCAGACAAACTACCAGGCCATAGTAGGAGTGCATGACCTAGAACAAATCTACAGCAGGCTGTCGTCGACAAACTGCGCTATTTATAGCGTATAATATATACGGTGACAAAGTACGTAGTGTATTTTGTGTCGTAATGTACCTTCGTATTTTTGGTAAAATAAAATTACATTCGGGCTTATTTTTCTTACTAAAATATTTTAAGTCTACTTCCATAAAATTAATTATCTTTCGGACATAAATAATAATTATTTTAAATTCATATCTTTCTGACAGTATGAACCTGCCAAGTATACTCAGTACCATAGCCGCTCGCCGTCACTCCTTTTTCGGCCATATTCGCCGTTTGTCCGCCAACACACCAGCACTGAAGCTTGCAGTGGACTCCAAGTCCGGAGACATACCACAGCACGACTGGAATCGCCCCGCTGGCAGACCACGGACTACATGGATGAGTCAGATTGTGCGGAACACCGGACTCATTGCTGCCGACGCATGAGCTCTTGCCGACGACCGGTCAACGTGGAGGGCCCACAGCCGGTTACGCGCAGCAGTGAGTGAGTGAGTTAAAAAGGTCATCAAACGTCGCCTTTTAGTGTGGTATAAAGCCACATATAAGTGCTGTCGGAGCTCCTGCAAATACGTTATGTAACAATTGCTATAAAATACGTTATGTATGACAATGGCAGTTACGTGATAGGCAGCCTAGGCCTTTTTGGCCGGCTCCGACAGTATAAAAGGCGAAGCGCAGTGATGACAACTGATCAGTTTTATCCAGCGCTCGGACTGACAAGGTGGCAAAGCCTTCCCAAAACAAGCAACGAAAACCAACGAAGCACCCTTCGTCCAAACGCAATCCACCGTTCAATAATAATATATCTCTGTCCATTCACGGTCATTTCACACAAGAAATTTTAGCAAAGCTCACGAGACGCGCGAAAGCCTATAGCATTTCCTGTTCAGTAGTTATAGTTTCGAAAATCGCATATCATTTGGACTCGGCCCATCGGGACCATAGTACACTTCGGCCATAGGCGCGTGTGGCGTAGCGGCGTGGCGCCTCCTTGTGAATGATATAGACTCTCACAAGCGAAAGTGGCAGAAAAATCCATAAAACCCCCTATTTTGGCGTTCCAGGTCATCCAAGGTCATTGAATTCGGCGCCAATCGAGAGCCAGTATAGATTTCCTATTAGTGATTAATAGTAACCTAGGTCCTATCTCGCACCGTTACTGAGATAC
>Ga0209671_1005648_pt1 | contig 12692 bp, 7 predicted proteins | sample WorMetHERISLAND2_2_FD_187401 | JGI IMG/M metagenome (GOLD analysis project Ga0209671, IMG submission 187401) | Marine gutless worms symbiont microbial communities from Max Planck institute for Marine Microbiology, Germany - Olavius geniculatus... | ecosystem: Host-associated > Annelida >... | reverse complement strand
CCATTATTTACATGATATGCAACTGACTCTTTCAGTATCATCGTACACATATCTGTTGACCGACGTGCCTTAAAACCAAACTGTAGATCGCATGACATCAAGCTTTCACTGTAACGAAATAACACATTATGCAGCCAATGGTAAAGATTTGGTTATCCTATCTTGCACCGTTTTTGACTGATCCACCCGTATGTCGGACAGACGGACGGACAGACAGAATTGAGATGGCTAAGACTCGCTAAAGCAGTAGCAGCTTTCGCGCGTGAAATACAAGTTTTACCAAAAATTTTAATGTATTATAATGATGGAATTGTATTTTGTACATTTTAATACAAAGTGCAACGCACAAAAATCAAGCAACATTTTATCTTAAGTTACAAATTTTTAAACATCTTCACTTCTTTGGGTGTTGACTTTTGCTCGTAACTTAAACATTTAGTAACTATAAGCTTAGGCATTTTTCTGTTTAGTCGTATGGTTGTGGATTAGCGAACCTCAAATTCGTGCTACATCTCTCGATCTTGTGACGTTTTCACGAGTTCGTTCGTCGTTACTTCCTGAATGGAATTTGCGGTAATGGGGACGAGGCTACGAGCACGAGCAGCCATAACGGTGGTTATTATAAGTTTAGTAAAGCAGAATAATTATGGGCAGATATATTCAATATTGCCTACGCGTGAACCAACAAACGCCTGATGGTATCTAGCTACTGTGCAGAGTGTGTGCAACACAGACAATGCAGACACTACTAGTAACATGTACCCGTTGAATTCGTCAGAGTGTTGAACTTGATTTTCCAACACCTGACGTTTTGAAGTAGGCTCTAGGCCTACTGCTAAGACCGACTCTCGAAGAGATGAAAAGCTGACTGTGTGCAAAGCAGAGCTTTTATCTAGCGAGTCCTCTAGCCTGTTGTCCTGGAATGAGTTACAGAACTCGTTACAGTTCGATGTTAATGTCCCGTTTTTCGGCGAATATTGCTCCACTACAGTAGCTGATACCGACTTGCGGTAAACCTTATTGATCTGAGTGTCTACTGCATGCTCTACATAGCGGACATATCAATGGCCAACAAATAAACAGGTGAAATGAGTGACGAATTATCGAGTCACTCGTGGAATGTAATAGCGGTATAAAGTTGCCCAGGTATCACAGGACGAAGACAGCAGGTTGCCCTATAGATCTGTGTGCTTGCTTGCTACTATGATCCTGTTCTCTGAAAGAATGTGCCGCCTACCTACCAGTCTGTCACAGCGTTGACAGACTGGCCAGGCAACTCCGCTCAAGGAGACCCAACTCGCCTGCTGCTGTTTGATTGTGATTGATGGGAATGTTTTCGACGCAATCGCACCATTATGCCAAGCATTCTGTTCATGAAGCCTATGTCTGCTCCAACTTTTGACCTTTTCCTTTAAAGACGTTGATCGCTTGCTGCTCTACAAACAAATGCCTGAAATTGACTACTCCTTCCTGGTTCATAAGGCTCACAGGGCGGCACTAGTGTGCCCGTTCGCTTCCAGTTTTTGCTGACTCATTGCGCTTACCCGATGAAAAACGGCCAGGCTGAGTTACTTGGGTCAAATACAAGTAAAACACTTTTCATTTTAAAAAATTAGACTCGAAATAACGCACTAATTTTATTAGAACGGCCCGACAGCGAGTTTGCAGCAGTCAAACGCAAGCAAAAAGAGAGTCGTTCAAAAGTCATCTTGTATCATCACTTCAACCTCCGTCTCACTTGTTAGAAAAGACAGTAAGTGACATGTAATGAGCGGTAGAGCTAAACAGCTATGGCGCGGGCAGTTCTTTATCGGCAGCCTACATTTTAATGGTTTACTGACAGTGTGTAAAACCTATTACATAAAAAGTAAAAGTCGCCATCAGATGTCATCAGTTATAAGCTTATTTAATAATAATGTTGCACGTTTGACATCTAGATCAACACTTGTAGGCAGACAGTTACAAATCTTGTTGGCTTATTCAGTTAAAATTACACGGTTGCCAGCCGTAGTTCGACATTTGAAAAGTTCAAATGCAAGGCTTTTTATATATAGGCCTCTATAGTCAGTAACTTTTTGTTTGTGGTTCACCACAATTTTGCAACGAGATTGCGGGTTGAAACACCATTTCGTGATTGTTGGTATTCTTTTCAGAAATATTTGCGATCCGAGTTTAAAGTTGTTTAAAATCTGTCTTAATTTTACGGACGTTGTTTCAAGACGTGGTTTTTTTTTTAAAATTACACTTATTTCCTATCGTATGGATACGTTTCGCGGCGATCAGCCGACAAATCTCAAAGACATGGTGTCGTCAAAAACCGTCAGCAGTGAAAAGAATGTCAGGTAGAGGCAACCACGATAACGCTGAATACAATTTTAGCGCCAAATTATGTGTCCTAATAATGTAAAGCATTAAATTTTAAAAAACAGTTAAAAAAAAGACCGTGAACAGAACTGGAGGCGATACAGCGGGAAACCATAAAGCAGTTAACTTTCTATGCTTGTCAGAAGACACAAACGTGAAGCTTACCAATTGGCGTTACCAGGGGCTAGAGGTTGACGCAAGGTTTATGAAAGTCTTTTAACGGCTCTAGGGTCAGAACTCTAATGATCGAGTGTGCGAGGGCGAACGGTTTGCCATCCAGTGCGTCGCTATATTAACTTGTCGGAGCTCGCAATGGTGATGAAAGCTTTCGTAAGAAGCGTCAGCGTTACTATTGATTGGGCAAACAGCGGCGGCTGACTAAGAGAGAATAATATTCAAAGATCGTGATATTTATTGGAAACATTATTGCGTAGTTTGTGACGGCGCCAAGATAACTGAAGGTGCGGCGTGACGCTTCGCTGCGTCTGTATAGGGCAGCCAGCTCCCCGCCGCCTGTAATAAAATGTAGTCCTAAGTTCGCCGTCAAACCCAGTAGATAGCCCACTATGGGCTTACCCGGTGGCCCAAAAAACGGACGATAGCTTTGCGATAACATTCGCAAATGTACACCAATTTTAACGATTTTTTCACTGTTACAACGAAAAATCCATAACGTATATATAAATAAAATTAGGCCTACGCTGGACATCTCACGTTTATTATGTAATCACCTTACCTAACAAAACACACACTACTCCCAAAATTGACGCTACATTTTCCAATGTGCAACGTTTTAAAGTTTACCCAAAGAACAATTTAATATACTTATTTCATACTTGTTTACATATTTATAGAAATGCATTGTGACGACATTATTAAGTCATATTGTGTTTATGCATAATATTTTTGTGATAATGGTTTACGTGGCTTAGTAGGCCTATGGGCAGAATAACGAAGGACGATCGCTGTTTGATAACGGGTTTGCAAAAAAGAAAAGAAAAGATATATACAGACGCTTAATAAAAAGAGTTTCTAAGCATGAGACGGCTGCTGTCAAGGGTTAGGCATTTGTTGAGCATTAACGTAACTGTTGATGTTGCCGACTAGCCATTAAAAGTGATAAATCAAATATGCCGCATTGATATAAAAACAAGTGTGTGTTTTGCTAGGTAGGGTAATTACAAAATAAAGGTGAGGTGGTGAGCGCACTTTCACATTTATGTACTATGGATTTCTTGATGTAATAATACAAAAATGGTTAAAATCGGTGCACATTTACGGAAGTTTTCGCCAAATAAATGTAGGGGGTCCGCTTTTTTGGACCACCCTGTAGGTACTTGGCTCAAAACGTCAGACTCGGGGCGGCTGTTTTTTTGACAAATCGCTGCGTCGCCGCCTCAGCCGACGTCGCACAAGACTGCACTGCGTTGTGAACGTTCGTAAGCAATCACCCACCCGTCTTCAGAGAGTTTCATAACGTTGGTTCACGAAATTTAGCTTATGCGACCACAAGATACAAAAGCCTGGGCCTTCTAGGGCATCATTTGGGTCTAAAGGTCGAGGCCAATATCAGGCCTGCTATCATATCATATCATCTGCTGTTCTCTAATTCTTTTCAGTATATTAAACATTTTTACAAATGTTTATAACACATTTTTAAAGATAATTCGGACGTGGTTAAATGTAAAAATAAACTTCGCTTAACAATGGGCTCATTTTTGTCTGTAGTTTTACCACATCATATCTTTAAGCCGCGCTTGCAATCCTGCATGTTTTAATTGTTTTAAAACATTTTGCAATTATTTTAAAAGTAGTTGTAATCAAAATAAAACACAGAACATTTGCGCCGAATGTTGAACATGCCACAATTGCCACATTTCTCGTATGGATAGTTTCTTGCATGAAATTGGCATTTCATTTGTGATTGATTTGATATCAGCAGTATTTCATGTTTATTTTCAACAACAGCAAAACGATCTCGAGCAAAACGATAATGCTAGCAAGTTTTTTACTGCGTATGGTTAATGTTTATTGTGTGCTTAATGTTTATTTTACCAGCTTTCTATTAGTATTCTGCGGCAATGATCAAAGTTTAACGTGAAACGCGATATCCATAGGCTACTACCAATGTTGTCGCAGCATAATCTTACATTAATTTTTATCATTCGATCAGCAGCCAATGATATTCAATTAGATAAAAATTATGCAGTATACCTATAACAGACGGCAGACGAACACAATGCGTGACTTAAGTTACAAAAGTAAAAAAAATCTTAGTTTGCAGCTTTTACGTCTACCGTCTACTGTATTTACGAAACGGTTCCGACAGAAATATTAGAATATTTTGCAATGCAATCACAATAATGATTAATCGTAACCATATAGCTGAAAGAAAAATAACACATTAAAATGGTCACGAATTGGAAATTTTGAATTTCTAACAAAAATTTTTAAAACCGAATTATTTTAACATTTTTATTTTGTATATTTTAAAATTTCTAGTATTGGAGAGGAAAAGTATCTGACTGGCAAACGCAGTCTTTTGTGCATTTCAACAGTTGACGCAGTGGGCGAAATTTTTATACTTGTAGCAAACATCTCCACAGCTACATCAGTAGACTTATGAGTAGTTATAATAAGAGTGCTTTGCACCGAAGGTCGTCACTGTTATGTGTGGACACAGTTTTACATAACAAGCTGTTAAGTTTTTATGGGACTTTGCAGTAGCAGATTCTGTGCTGTCTTGTTCTAACCTTCTCACAGACGACCTGGCAATTATGCTAATTATTTACTGATGAGTGCATATAACAATATTTATGAAAGATTAACTGACGGGCGTAGGTTCGGTGGCGGCTAACTGGAACCTCGGTGTACACTCGACAACGGCCGACCTCGAACGCGCCATCGAGGCGTTGCCGATGATAACAACAGGAGGCAATGACATCGTCGGTGCCATGCGAACTCTACGCACACAGACTCTGTCATTCGGATACCGAGGATATGATAACTGGATACAGAAAGTCGCCCTAACCTTCACTAACGAGCGCGCTCAAAACAGTCGAGAGCTAGAAACCGTTTTCCAGGTGCGTATGTTGCTTGTTGGTCCATGAAAAGGGAGCCCGTAACTTTCGTGCTTTCGCAACTTCATCGAAATTATATTGGCCGATTCTCAAAATTTGTGGTAAGCCCAAAGTTGAAAAATAGATAGGCCTATTAACTGTTGATGATTGCAAAACATTTTAAACGCGTCGTGAATAGTCAGCTTTCGAATACTTTAAGTTATCTTTTGTAACTTAAGTAGTCTAAAGCTGATTATGTTTCACACATGAGATGTTATGCCGAGACAAGAGACAGGGTGTAATGGGATCTTTGTTGATCACTTATCGGCAAATTTATCGCTGTCACTGTGTATTTTTCCCTATAGGTGAAAGAATTTAGAAAATATTTGCCACGGTTTTGACAAAAAGTAAGAATTGCGCCATAGTTGCATGTCTACCGGTTTACTTTGTCTATACGTACTGTAGTTAAACAGTTAATTGGAGTGGAATACGCTTGTGATCAGTATTCCTTTTTAGCCGACCGTATTTTAGTAACGATCGAGCTATTGGCATGGTTGTCGTCTGTCCGTCTCTCTGTAACGGATGTACTGCGGTTAACCGGTAGGGCATAAGGAAAAACTTTTTACACTAATAATTAGCCATAGGAATTAAACTCGGGCATGCAAAATTTCAGCCATCTAATCGTAGGGGAACATTTTCAAATCGGGTGTTTATAGACGGGGGTAGGAAGCATGTCCGTTTTTCAACGGAAAATTGATTATGTCAGAAACGGTAATGGGACGTGGCATACATTCTGTCAGATTAGATGGAAATCATTGACTTTGGATGACCTTGAAGGTCACTGACAACCAGTGCGGTCGGCTATTCTAGCGACAGCTGGTCTTCCTGTTATTTGATCGTTCTGCTTACAAATCAGCGTGTGATTTTATTGATTTGTAAATGTTGTTCTGCGGTTCGTTATAGTAAAGCGAATTATCGGTACCAATATCTGTCTGTACGTTAATTAGATGTATCGGTCATAATGACGGAGTGACTGCTGCTGGTGCTACTGCTGCTGATAATGATGATGATGACGATGTTATTAGGAATTGAACGATAACGGAATAGTGTCGATAGCGGTCGGATTAACTTCTCGTTCGTATGAGAACGACCTCGTCAAAATGTCCAGTTCTCGTAGCGACTACACGCGGATCCAAGGCAGCTACGCAGATCTACAGGGACGCGTCGGTGACGTCGAACGACTTCTGTGCGCAGTGAGACCCAAGGGTAAGCAGCACAACCGCACACTAATAGTAACACTAGCGTTTATTAATGTTAGAGATATGAAAGTTAAAAGAAGACAAGAGCCCAGCAGAATATACAAAGTACGCGCAAAATCACTTAAATTAAAGCTATAAATTAAATGTCTACAGGAATAGCAACAACATGTTAAAATTATTTTAGCTGTTGCTAGGAGAAGCCAGGACCGGACTAAGACTAAATCGGGCCGGATGCTGTTATTTATGTAAGGGCTTATTTGTTTCTGCCATTCAAAAGCGACGAAGAGGCCCAAGACCCTTCCCCTAACACAATCACAGTGAACTACTCTTTACTAAATGCGGTAACTTAGATAAATATAACAATCTATTGTCACATACGGACAAGCATGATTTTTGCCGTTTTATATCTCCAATTACAATTAACATTTAAACCGTATATAAACGGAACATTTTAATGAGTCGCTGAGTTAAATGAACCGCTTAAAACCAGCGCTGCGCTGTGAGCCTCAGCTTCTTCAGGAGATCTGGGGCGGAGCCCCAACCGAAGTCGAATTTGGTGCATTTTCGCCTGAAAATGTAGCCTCTGGTAGCAACAATTGTAATCATTTTCGTGAGAATCAACTGACCAAATTTAATGCAGTTAAACAACAATGACAAATCATGATAATTGACTGCGCGGTTGACGAGATCAAATCGCGAGTGTCACCCGCTCAATGCAGGTGATTTGACAGGCCTGCGTCCATCTTATACACAGGCACAGACGTAGCCAGGAATTTGTCCTTGGGGCACTTTTCGTCCCAAAAGCAAGAAAGTTTGTCCTTGGGCCACACCTAAGCCCATTTTTTCCCACTTTTTTTCTTTTCTTTCATCTTTTTCCTTTTATGCCATTTCGTGCTTTGTCCCCAAATCTAGCTAGGAAATCTGAGAGCTTTCTCAGCAGGAAGCCGTAAGCTTCCTCATCGGGGTCCGGGTCGACCGTCGAAGCCCCGGCCGCAAACGCATTTTGTGCAGTTTGGGCTCTCAGAAACACATCTCAAGGCAACATTTTGAATCGTTTATGTGGAATAGAAATGACTGTTACGAAAAAAGTTTCTCGTCAACTCTGTGGCCGTGGGTCTATTTCACGAATGGGCTGGATGCTGCAGCATCATCAGCATCCCCCTTAATCCGGCACTGGAGAAGCCGACCGTCCTAGTAATGGACAGTAAACTTAGATGTTTACTACTTGTACTCTGTCTGTCGCCATGCACGTCGCTATTTATGTTTAAATTGTTTACTTATTTAATATTCGAGACCGTACTACTGCCGGCTGCGGTAAATAAGCTACAAACTGTTTCCAGAAATAAGTGCTGGCGGAAACTTAGCGTTGCAAATTGTGGCCAAACCGCTGCAGATAGCAACCTGCTTACTATTGACTGCACGTACGAATTACCAACGCCATATTCAACGTTACCTCCGCCGAACCTAGAAGACGCACCGCTTAGCCTTAATAAAAAAGTTACAGACAAACGACAGACAGACGGACAACACATCGTACAATAAGCGCGACGGTTAGTATGATCGGCCAAAAATGTCCGATTTTCAACAGCGTAATTTAATCTGTGAAAACATCATGTTTTCATAAAAAAGAAACTGTCGTGGAAGCATATATGACCGCTGTTGGTTGTTGAATGTGTAGTGTGCGCCAAGCAGGCAGAGATCGGAATCATTCTGGATCATTCGACGAGTATTGTCGACCCATCGCGCGGCGGTTATGATAACTGGGAGGGTCCCGTGCGCGGTTTTATCACACGGTTGATCGAAGCGTTTCCAATCGGTCCTGCTTTGACTCGTGTTGGCATGGTCGGCTTTAGCACTCGCGCCTGGCTGGAATATGGTTTCAACGCTTACAACAATTCACGCTTGATGATCGACGCGGTCACCGACATGGACATAAATGGCGGCGAAACCAACATAGCCTGGGTCAGTGTGAAATCATACTGTTCATGCGCAATATTTTTACCGGATTCAAGAAACCCGGATTCGGATCACGGAACACCGAAATTTGAATAGTTGGCCGTGAGCCACTATCCAGTCCACCCTTTCACTTCTCCTACTTTTAAAAAATAAAATTTCGTCCGCAACTTATCTCTTAGTGATAAATCCTCGACAGCGATTCAGAATTCACAAAAATTGGATCGCCACCAAAAATTTAAAGGCTAGAGGTTGTCTGTAGATTTTATTGGTAATCTATCTCAGAGCTACGGAGCGGAGCATCATCTCAATCACCAGCCATATGCGATCACATAGTGTAATACGTTTCCACTCGGCACAAATAAACGCCTTAACCGTTAACCCCAGCCGAATAGGATTAACCTACCTAGGAGGAATAGAAGGCTGAGTGTACCACTTGATGTTGGTTATACTCTGTGTTCAGAAAATAACACCCACTCACGTTTTCTTTTATATGTTCATGGAAAATGTCCAGATTTACACAAATTTTTACAAAATGCTTAGAAGGCAACAACTATTTTACTAATGAAAAATTAATATTTTTGATACTAGTGACGTCATACTGACGTCATAATTTCGTGTTTGTAAATTATGGGTTTTACCGTTAAATACAGACATTTGATAAAATGTTTTCGATTCAGCAACGGTTATGCAGCCGCATGTTTGTGCAAGATGTTTCTGGACAATAAACAGACATTGAATATTGAGGGAATAAAACTTTTAAATAAAAAAAATTGACATGACCAGCAGTGTAAAACCGTTCAACTGATAGCGGGCAAGTGGTCATCCACGCAGGGACGTGCCACCGTGCGCGTACGCCTGCTAACATCAACAAAGTTAAAAATCTCGCACTCAGCCAACAAGATAAACCACGAAAACAGTTTACAATGGAAAATTGCATGACAGATTAGCATATTTCTGGGTTCATTTAACACAATAACCAAATGATGTGTTTCAACATTTCATCAAATATCTGTCTTCAATGGTAAAACCCGTGATTTACAAACACGGAAATATGACATCAGAGGCTCGTTTCGCACTTTTTTTTCTCTGAGAATCTCACTTCTACGGCTCAGTAGTTCTCACTAGTTCTCACAAAAAGTGTGAAACGCGCAAGTAAGAATTCTACGAGAATTCTAACATAGAATTCTACGCTAGCCAATTTGACGTAACTCACAAGCCAGTGGGCAGAGCTAGCATAACGTAGCAAAGGAACATCTTGCTCACTATTTCTCAGAGAAGCTCAGAGAAAATGAAGTGCGAAACGCGAATTCTAAGTTAGAATTTCTGAGATTCTCAGAGATTCTCAGAGAAAAAAAGTGCGAAACACGCCTCAGCAAGACGTCACCGGTGGCAAAGAATATTTAACCTTTTTACCGGTGAAATACGCGTTTCCTGCTACACATTCCTTATAAATTTTGTGCAAATGTAAACATTTTCCATGGAGATATAAAAGAAAATGCAAGTGGGTGTTTTCTTCTGAACACATTGTATAACGAAATGGTTTGCCTAATTTAATTTATCTAAATTTAATTTTTTAAAAATTTGGTATAGCGCCTGCCGTTGTCACCTATCTAGAAAACAATAACCACTTGATAGCTACCGGACCGGGAATCAACGTTTTAACCAGTATGTTACGGAGCGAGTTTTTTTCGTGGCCATGCTCAACTGCTGCACAAAATTTTCGTGGATGAATTTTCGAATAACCCAGAAAAAATTCTTCTCATAACGTAGGCCGGTAGTACTAGGTTAACAGATTGACGTAAGTTCTCTGTGACTTTCAGTAAGTCAATCAATCAATCCATTTATCGACTTACTGACGCGCCGACCCTTCCATCCATCAGTCAATATATTGAACAAGAAATACTTCAGATTGTAACCCATCTAATGTATACTCCGTGCGCATTGACCGCTGATACCGAAAATCTTACTAGTACTACTACTATTACTCGTTTTTGTGCATGACAGTCAGGGTTAAACATGGTATACTTCGACTAACGTCATCTAATGGTTACATCCCGAAAACCCCCTGCAAGGATCTCTGTGATATTTGTTGTACAAGCCTAGGTATAGCCCATTTTGTCTCAGATTCCGTTGCTATGGCAACAAGGGTCAGTCAGAGTATAATTTGATTGGCAGCATTTGATGCTCTCCCCCCCCGAAAGACGCAAAGATCTCGCAGATATCTCTTACGCAGCAGAGTTATAGCCCATTTTTGTCCCAAATTTCGTTGCCATAGCAACGACGGTCGGTTCGGGGTAAATATAAATTACACCGTTAAATTGGCTGATTTCAATTACCCCATTTAAAACCGGAAGTGGATCGGATGATCGGTGCTGAGACATGGCCATTTGAAGTTCTTCCGGGAAGGTTCTTCCAACGAAGGTCGGTCGTCATGACGGGGTCGTCGGTGAGTCGTCGTTATTATACTGATGTCGGGCTACTCCTTTTCGCTACGTTAGGAACGTTGTGTGTGCGCAGTAAAAATAACCACATACGAAAATGATTAGTGGTTTACAAGATACATAGAAGCTAACATTTCTGCGATTTTTTTTCCGAGAAAACCTAACTTACTGACGGTTGTGTAGGCCTTCCGTGTGGCGCGGACAGAGCTATTCAGCGAAGCTCGGCCGAACGTTACTAAGTTTGCAGTACTGGTCACAGACGGCAAGGCTACCCGAGAGTCGGATAATACTGTTCCCGAAGCTGACCTGATAAAAGCAACCGGCGTCGAAGTGTTCTGTGTCGGAATCACCGACGATGTAAGTCACTTTAACACCGGTACAATTATTAATTCACACTTAGCTGTCTGGCGAATTTACGCTGGCAGCAAACTGTGCATGTTTTTTTTTCATTTTTTTCTGGCATTTTTATTAGTCTTATTTTCTCTTTTTGCTATTTTTTTCGTTTTCCGTTTTGCGAAAGCGTAAAACGGCCTCGGAACTGCAACCGAGCCATATGAGGAGAATGGTAAACTTTCCTCGCGAGGTTCCATGCAGAGCACACGCTTTGAACGCATTTAATGTCAAGCTGTATTATGTTATAACACATTTTTGAGGAAAGCAGTGAGATATTATGAGTATGTGACGGCGGTGATGATAGTGCTACATCTGCTTCTGCTGTTGCTGCTGATGCTTGATGATTGATGATGATGACGATGGTAACAGTAAGAATGCTGCTGTGTTGCTAATGTTGTAGGTGGATGAGGAGGAATTGCGGAAGATTGCTTCTCCCAACACGGTCCTGTCTCCCAAGCACTATTTCTTCGCCGAGAATTTCGCCGACCTGCAGTCGATCATCGAATCGCTCGTCAACGCGTCGTGTCAAATCGTACCGACCACAGTGCCGCCGACTACGACGTCGACTACGACAACTACAACAACTACTACTACACCGAGCACGACAACCGTTACTACAACAACCAGTACCAGCACCACTACAACTACCCCTACAACTACTACTACTACCCCCACGACGACGACTACGACCCCAACTACTACTACTACTACCCCAACGACTACTACCACTACCCCCACGACCACGACTACAACTCCAACAACGACGACGACGACCCCAACAACTACTACACGTAAGAGCTTATCTTGATATTTATTACTGTTATTATTTATCAGTAGTTGCAGTAAACCTAGTAGCTGTAGTATCAGCCGGTAGGCGTAATCATTGAAATAAGACAAACATGTAGCGGGTGTAAAGACGTTCTAATTGGTGATCAGGGTGTTTAGAAAGGAGACCGCATTTCAACTTTCCACTTCGGTAGGTAAATCGAGTACCGGTCTGTTTGGCTGGAATTAAGACGAGGTGCATTCGCGTGTCGGCTGTCAGGCAACACCATGTGATCCTATGTGACAGGTCGCGCTCCATACACTGTGTCTCAAAAAAAACCGGACCCCTATTACGTTTTGAAATAACTCCAACTAACTGTGCCTAATAATAATAATGATTAGCTGAGAAAATCGTCAAAAGGTACTCAATATCGTAGTATGTTACGGGCTTACGA
>Ga0209671_1005647_pt1 | contig 12692 bp, 8 predicted proteins | sample WorMetHERISLAND2_2_FD_187401 | JGI IMG/M metagenome (GOLD analysis project Ga0209671, IMG submission 187401) | Marine gutless worms symbiont microbial communities from Max Planck institute for Marine Microbiology, Germany - Olavius geniculatus... | ecosystem: Host-associated > Annelida >... | reverse complement strand
CTTGTAACATATAAATATCCAAAAAAGTACAATATCTACAGATGGTACTAAGGTCAAGTGGTAAATTTTTAAAGTATTCAAGTAAATTGTTAAATATAAATTATAAAAAATGTCAAAAAGGTTTGCGTGTAGCTAACGGAGTACGTTTTCATCTTTCAAAAATAGTGCACAACTTGTAGGGCCGCACAACTGAAATACATTGCTCTGTATGCTCATGCAGTTAACTGAGCAAAATTGCAGCCATCAATCAGCATTAATATACACAACTTTATTCACCATAATACAATGGTAGCACAGTTAAACAAAAAAATTAATCTTAACTAAACTTAATTAATAATAATAACAAACGAAACCGTCAGTGAAACTGTCAGTACTCTGTAAGCATAACCATATTAGGCTTCAGCAACGTTGGATAATTTAAACATTACTTTCACACTTCGTGTCGGTACTATTTCGCTGGGTAGTCTGAAATTAAAATACATTGAAAATTAGTGCACAGTAAAATCGTTCAAATTATTTGAAAAAAATGTTTAACATGTCCTCCAATGTTTTTGACACTTACTGTAACTCATATTTTAACATTTCAGTTAAATACTTTAAAAAAATTATCATTAGATTTTTAGGTTATCTGCAAATATTGTATGCTTTTGGATATTCATATTATACAAAATAGCGACAAAATAAGTACGGTGTGCATGACCCTGAATAGCAAATTTCTTACAGAGTCCACTGATGAAAAAAAATTGTAAAAATTGTTTAATATTTAACAAAAAAGAAAGTGCTATAACTTACTTTTTTGGCCCACCCTGTACAACTGCGCAGTGTGAGTAGCCTACATCTTTGATGACAGACTGCGTGTTGTTGCGGCGTACGCTGCTGCTATTGTATGGACCGTGATGCTGCTTGGAGGCACTGCAGCAGGTCTTGAACCCGTAGTGAATAACCGCTCTTTAGTTCTACGCTTAATTAACAACGACGGTCACTTACCTAATGAGCTGCTGCGAATTTCAACAACTGTATGTGCGGTGTCATTCTACGTCTAAAAGACATGTATAAGTTCGTTGGCATAAACGTAAATACTGCATTTCTACATATATTCATATTTCTATGTGTAAAGGACGTTGCGGTAGGCCTATTAGAGCTACGGGGCAGTTAGCAATTTCTTGGCGGAATTCATTATTGGGTCGCCAGACAGACACGCTAGCCCAGCCAGTCTTACGCTCGATCTCATTAATCCACAGGTTGTCGGCCAGCCAAGCAGAAAGTACCTGCTATCTATTATTCATCGCACACCGATACAGCGCTACTCGTTCCGTCGTTCTTTGCCCGCATAGCAGCGCGACGCGTAGAGAATCTTCCATAAACGCTGCCGACGGTCACTGCCTTGATCCTCCTCCGTCCGCAGTCAGCGGCCCTCCGGAAAATACAGCATCAGATGCGCGCGCCGCGTCACTGCAGTCTCCGCTGACTACTTGAAGAAAATGCATTTAGACCACTCACCGCTGCGGCCGGAGCAGCGCAGATTTGCCGGCGGTAATTAGAAGCGACCCCTGTGTATAGGCCACAGACCGACCCAGCGGCCGGTGCCGATAAATATTTGATCGAATTGACGCTCGATATTGGATAGACGATCGAAATATCGACACGATCGCACTTTCATTATCAGAAGTTCGGTTGCCATGATTATTTACGCCGCGAATTCATAGGAAATTGAAACTGGGGGGCAATAGAGAGCAGGGGCACAGCGGGCAATAAGTTTATATTTGTGTAGGCCAAATGTAGACATTATTCAGTTGTTGCGTAGGCTACATCATAAAGATGTAGCGGGGTCAAAGAGCAAAGCCCATGATCAAGGGTTCAGTGGGCGAAGCCCCCTGAAGCTAAAACACTTTTAGAATTTGGAGATTCACTGAAAGCTGCAAATTTACTTGTTTTTAATATTTGAAAACACAAAAAAACCCACAGATATCTGTGTTGTTTTACAACAATCAGGTTTAATAAGTCACATTTTGACATATGCATGGTTACCAGAGGGTACTTTGTCATCATCAAAATCTTTCCTAAGTGGAAGCCGGGGCAAGGGCAAGGGCACGGGGGAGCAGCTGCTCTCTTTGTCTTTCCTCTGGCGCCGCCCATGCCAAAATTTTCATGGCGCAAAAATTACGGCCAAACTGTATCAGCGCATGCAATGATTAGTATTAACAGTGGGCCCACACACATTTGCAAATGTCCTGGGATATCTAATGACTCAATTGTCGACCCTACTTTCTATCTAAACAGGCTAATGAACTGAACCCTTATTCACATTTGCTGGCCTTCGGACACAAGGTACGGTCGGCCTTCCTTAGCGACAGCTGGGCTTCTTGTTAATCTTATAAGACATTGGCTACGGCTCGCTCGAGCTCTGCTCAGCTTTTTTCAATAACTTGTTTTCTTGAAATGTCCCAATTATATTGAGCAGACTCAGTTACGTAATCTTCGCTCGTTTCTATATTTTACGCGCGTCATCACGTCTTAGATATCGTGGAGGCGACTGTCCGTCTGTCTGGCTGTCACATTCTGCGATTGTATCAAAACGGTGCAAGCTAAAATCACGAAACTTTCACTCATAGGTCCCCGAAAGACTTTAGTTTTAGGATCCGAAAAGTTTTTCCAAAAATTTGAAATTTGGGTCAACCCAATCTAGAGCGTTAAATTAGAGGGGGTACGAAGACCTTGCGATTTTGAGCCAAAAATTCGCCGTATCTCCGAAACGGTACTTGCGATACAGGGTCGAGGTTACTATTAGTCACTAATAGAAAGTCCCATACGCTCTTTCGATTGACATCAAAATCAAAGAGCTTAATATTGAACGACTTTGATGTTGAATCCCATAGCATGGGCAGCGCTAAGAATCTGAATCTGGAAAGGGGCAACGGGGAGTGAGGATAAGCGCCAGAACACAGGGGACAGTAAATGTTTTTGTGTGTGGAGCCAAATGTCAACCTTATTCGGCTGTTGTGTGCATCGAAAAGATGTAGCTGGGTCCATGGGCAGAGCTCCTGGTTAAGGGATCAGGGGGGCCAAGCCCCCTGAAGCTGAAACACTTTTTACCTCCAAAAGCAGCTATTGCTTTAGCGCGTCTTAGCCATCGCAATTCCGTCCGTCCGTCCGTCCGTCTGTCCGTCTGTCACACGGATGGATCAGTCAAAAACGGTGCAACCTAGGATCACCAGATTTTTACCATCGGCTGCCAAAAGGACTCTAGTTTTAGGAACCGTAAAGCTTTTAAATAAATTTATAGGGAGTCACCAGAACGCGAGCGCTAAATAAGAGGGGGTAGGAAAAATTTGCGATTTTATCCAATAAGTCGCTGTATCTCAGTAACGGTGCTAGATAGGGCCTAGGTTACTATTAATCACTAATAGGAAGTCGTACACTGGCTCTTGATTGCCACCGACTTCAATGACCTTCGGTAACCTTGAACGCTAAAAATAAAGGGTTTATGGATTTTTTGGCGATTTCGGAATGCGAGACACACTTGAAGAGCGAATTGCGTCGAAATCAATTGAGACAGACGTGGAAAAGGTGCGTATGAAATTTTTAGCATTGAACCTAGATTTCGGCGGTCTAAGTCTCGATTTTCTAGGCTCAAGGAAACCTGCGCACGAAGGCATCAAATAGCAGTACCCCCGTGAAAGTCGTTGTTTTAGCGTTGTTGGTAAGTCTTTTGCGAAAACGATTGCAGATAGGCATGGGCATGCTGCGGGATTGCTGCCTATCACAACAAGCACTAGTGACGAACTTTTTAGTCGTTTCCTTTTTATCCAACTTTGAAGGACTTCGAAGGACTTTGAAGGACTTCGAACTTTTAAAATAACGGGTTTTATTGATCTTCGGCTGCAGCGCACACTCCAAGAATGAACTGCCACGAAATGGCTGGAGATAAACAGACAGTTTGCGAACAGGAACTGCTATAGGCGTTTGCGCGTCTCGTGAGCATTAGCTCAAATTTTTGGTAGCTTTTAGACGTGCGATGGAAGCCACATATTTGCCTGCTTTTTACGCACGACAGCAGCTACTGTTTTCAGCGCGTCTTAGCCATCGCAATTCTGTCCGTCTGTCTGTCTGTCCGTCCGTCTGTCACACGGGTGGATCAGTCAGAAACGGTGCGAGCTAGAATTACCAAATCTTTACCATCGGCTGCCCGGAAGACTCTAGTTTCAGGAACCGTAAAGCTTTTCCATAAATTCAAAGGGGGTCACCCAGAACGAGGGGGCTAAATGAGAGGGGGTGGGCAAAATTTGCGATTTTTGGCCAATAAGTCGCTGTATCTCAGTAATGGTGCGAGATAGGGCCTATAGGTTACTATTAATCACTAATAGGAAGTCGTATACTGGCTCTCGATTGGCGCCGAATTCAATGACCTTGAATGACCTTAAACGCCATAATAGGGGGTTTTATGGATTTTTTTGCCGATTTTGGGCTGCGACACAAGTCTGTATCATTCACAATGTGGCGCCACGGTTCTAGCGTTACCGGTATGTGATTCATATAGAGAATTTGGTATTTGTATATCGACTTAGCGTGAACACCCCAATTTTCAGCTCAACTACTGAACCGGAACTGCTATAGGCTTTCGCACGTCTCGTGAGCATTAGCTCAAATTTCTTGTTAGTATTTGAAAACGCAAAAAAGCTCACAGATATAATGTGTTGTTTTGCAAAAATGACGTTTAATCCTAATAAGTCACACCTTGGCATGTTAAAGAGCCCAAATGGTACTTTATCACTTTCAAAATTTTTCCTAGAGGGCAGCTAAAGGGACAAGGGCAAGGGCAAGGAAGGGCAGCTGCCCCTGCCCTCTCTGGCGCCGCCCATGCCCCACGGATAGGGTTTTTGTGATTTTTTTGCGATTTTAGGCTGCGGCGAACATTTCAAGAGTGAATTGCGTCGAAATTACGGGAGATAGAGTTAAGACAACTTGCGTATGAAATTGTGAGCATTAATTGTAGACTTCAGCAGTTTAAGTTTTAGACCCCTATATATAGATTTAAGAAGTCCTCTATACACGGGCCGCAAATTTGGGTACCTCTTCGTAATGCACATTTTTTACTCTCGCTGTAATTTAGTGTAGGCGTAAAAAATCGCAAATAAGCACAAACTTGCTGCTTATCTGAAGAAGCACTATTGACGAGCTTTCCGGGAGCACATACATTGATGACCTTAAACGACTTTGAAATCCAGAAAACAGGTTTTTGTACCTATTGTCGTCCTACCTATTGTCGTCCGTCTGTCCGTCTGTCTGTCGTCGTCTGTCTGCCGTCTCTCGCGGATGTATGTATTGTGGCTAAACGTTAGCTCGAGGGAAAACATTTTACAAGAATAATTACCCCTATGCCATAAAGCTAGGCATGCAATATTTCAAAGATTTAGTGCAAAAATAAACATTTTAAAAATTCGGGGTTGAATAGAAGGGAGTAGGAAAAATGTGCGTTTTTAGTGGAAAACTGGCCATACCCGGTATTTCGGAAACGGTGAGAGATACAACCAAAATTGGTGTTGATCACTAGAAGTGACTTATTGGCTATCAAATGACATGAAAATTATCGATCTTGGATGACCTTGAAGGTCACTGACAACGGCCGACTATTTTTAGGATCAGCTGGGTTTGTCGTTTCGCGATTTTAGGCTACGGCGCATATTTCAACAGTCGATTGTGCCGAAATTACTAAAAATAGACCAAAACAATCTGCATATAAAATTTGCAGCATAAAACGTAGATTTTAATCGTCAGAGTTTTTAGTTTTTAGTTCAAGAAGTCCTTCGTACGTTGACGTCGAAATTTGGGTACCGTTTTAAAACGCGTTGTTATTTTATTGCACGTTGCACCATTATTCCCCAGGTGGTAGCAACAACGCTGCCGCACGTCACGCGAGCTTTGCTCAGATTACTTGTTTTTATTACAAGAGCTATTAAAGTATTTCTGTCATGTTTCACGTGACGTCTGACGTGCTACTGCTACGCCTACGTACCGGACCGGTATTCATTTTGACCCTGGCGATTTTGAGTCATTCTAGGCAGTTAGGCGCACCTCTAACAGTCTGGGAAAATCCCGGAGTCATTATGTGTTTACAGTTATTCGGCGTTTAGCAAAAATGACGGAAAGTGAAGATAAAGGATTCGTATTAAGTTTAATTGAAGCATTTCTGTGCTGAAATGCATGTATTTAATGTACTGCATGACTAAACGTTGTCAGTCGGGTGTGTATGGAGCCTCGGCCACTAACTGACTGTCAAGTCCGCAACTTCGGTCCTGGGCTTCTCCGTTTGAACGAAATCGAGTTACATAATAATTTCTGAGGTAGTCTTCTGGTCTGAAATTAGCTAGATATGCTGGACATAATTACCAGCCGAATTAGCGTGTATAATAGTTTTTGGTTAGGACTGGTATTATAGTAATTTTATTGATATTTGTATTCATAATATACAGTCTGGTGCACGAAAACAACAATATTATTGTTATACTGTAGTGTGTGATATTTCTTTGCCTGTTTTATATGGCGCCATCTCAAAGTAGGATACCTCGATTTAACCAACATGACGTACCTCAGCAGACTCGTAATGGATCTTTACATTTAGTTTTGATGTTTTAATGGTGAACCGTGGAGTTATTTTGAAATTAATTGACTTTATAAACCTTCATAAACCTTCAGTATTTTGGTTGCAATACAGTGCTAAAACGCTAATAGGGTGGCCATTTTTTGTTGACATTTTCGATAAGGGTCATGTGAAAAACAGTATCATCCGATCAATTTGAGATCAATTTCATGATTAGTAATAAGATTATGGGGAAAGTAAATAATGGCCATTTAATTATTTTTCCTCACCTGAATAGTAACAGTCCCCAAGCCTGATGCCAACCCTATCCCTAACCCCTAGCCTGACCCTAACCCTATCTCTAACCCTAACCCTAACTTGAAACATTCATGCAAAAACGTGAAAAATAAGTAAGAAACATCATTATGAGTCGGCTGAGGTACGTTATATTGCTTAAATTGAGGTATCCTACTTTGGGTCGGTGTCTGGATTAATGTTATTACAAATGTTGTGTTGTAATTTGTGTGTGATGTGTGTGTGTGTATGTATACAAAAGTAAACTGCTGCAATGTCGTCAGTGGAGGATGCCGGTGAATTTTCGTTGTTAATTGATGCACTTCGGCATCACTCGACTCAGTCAAAACTGCTGCAGAAAGTTTTTGATGACACACATCATGTTCTTCGTGAGATTCGTGTTGCAAGCTGCATCAGTCAAAGTATTTAGTGGCGCTACATAAGTGTTGCTTATGAACTGTCTATGACAGTGTTGGTTCTTAATGTGAACATAAAGTAATGTCATCTAATGTTTATTTAAGAGTGTAGTTTATATGCGTCCATGCTGTTAATTTATTTGTATATTTATGTAACATTGGCTTGTACTCATAGTACATAAAAATTAAGAAAAATAACAATAAAATGAAAAATAATGGCATTTGCTATGTTATATGTAACTATGGAACTTATGCCATTTGTAACTATTATTTGCAAATGTAGTTGTCATGTTGCAGATACAGAGATCTTGGATGTATTCACGTCATTCAACAATGTGTCTGTGGAGCCTGTTGCAAATAAGCCACCAAGTATTGTTATCATGGGTGGTTCATGTTCATCTCGTGTGGCTGTTGCCAATCGGCTGTTAGGTCCTGATGTTCTGCCAATGCCTCATGATAATGTTCCTTGGCACACATTGCAGTTTGTTGATACTGACTGTGTCCGTAGTTTCAGCGCAGTTGATACCGCAGGCATAAAAACGCTTTGGTCGTGGTATAAAAACGTTCCATTGGCAGACATAGAACTCAACTCAGATTCACAAAATGTCCAAGCAGCTAAAGTTGTGTTGGTTTCTTCGACTGGTAGTTTGAGATCGGAATTTACACATACAGCTTCCGTTGTGAATATATTAATGAGTCAGTCATTGCTGAGAGCTGGCAGTCAACTGGTGATATGTTCTGATGAGGACTATGCCAATGTTAACAGTGTACAGTTTACCATCGCCAATGTCATTCCAGTCGTCATTTTTGTTGTGTCCGGCGACGAGCTGTCTGAACAGGTTTGTACTGCAGATGTACTTAATACTGCCAACTGTGTTGGTAACTGTGTCTGTTTGTTTCTTATTTATGTAGTGTGTTATTTTGTGTTGGTAGTGGATATCAGATGTAGTCATAGGTCTAATGCTGAAGCTTTATTCAGTAGAGGCCCACTGAGGTTTTTCCTGGCTATGGTCTGGTTATTTTTCTACAGGGTGAACAGCATGTTATGAATGAATTTGATTAAATTTGTAGAGATTATGGCCCAGTGACCAATCAGCTAGATTTTGGTTATTGAGGTCTCCTGGACCAAGATCTGGAAAGTGTCTTAAGCATATATTGTAGCTCTATAAAGCTGACTGAACTTGGCAGTAAATTCAGACTCAAGTCTGGTATCCTTCATGATTTATGTGGTTGATGGTTGCAATACATACATCTTTACTCACCAAAAGATGGTAGCCATAACAGTCACAAGTTGTAACATACACACATTGGCAGACACACAAAATCTTATGATGCTGATATTTTATTATGCTGTGTTCAGGATGTTATCATTTTACGACATCTGGTGCAAGCCAACAGCCGGGTGGCAGTGTTTTTTGTGAAAGTGTCTGATGGAATTGATGAGAAGAACACCACTGATGACTTAGAATCAGCTGACAGTCGAGCATCTCCAGTAATCCAGCGCCAGCTTTCAAGTCTCGGTTTTTTGTCTTCAAGTCCCAACTTTTCTGAGATGGATGCTGGGTTTGATGTAGTCGAATCAAGTGACGATGAAACTGTGACACCACAGCGACCTGCGGCACTGACAGTGTGTGACTTGAGTGAGTTCTGTGACGGGCTTGAAGCACCAAACTTCGTCGCTCGACTGACGACATTCGTTAAACTTGTTCTTGAGACACGTCTTCTCTCAGCAATAAACCAGCTTTATGACAAGCATCAGCAGTGTCTGAATGTCATGATTGACTCGACATTTGTTGCTGCGAATGACGTCGCCTGCACTCCCGCTCGACTCAAATATGCACGTGATCAGGAGGTGAGATACTGCTATTGGAAAGTATTTTTATTATCAAAAGGCATAAATTATAATGAGGCTACCATTTTGACAGCGTTCATCATGACAAATTATTTGACCCTCTTGTCTCCTCGGGTGTACTGTATGGAATTGTAAACATCCTGCGCCACTGGTATAGCATTCTGTGCATGAATGTTAGATGGGGTTCTCATTGTTCTCAATTCTTTGCAGTGTTTAATGGTGTACGCCAAGGAAGTGTTCTGTCTCTTACCATTTTTAATGTTTTTATTAATGTTTTTATTGTGCGGTTGCGACATCTCAGTTTCGGGTGTCACCTAAGGTCTATGTTTATTGGTTGTCTGCTCTATGCTGATGATTTACTACTTATTTGTCCCTCTGTCAGAGGTCTGCAGACCATGCTGGATGTGTGTGTTTCTACTGCTGATTCTGTTTGTCTTTCTTTCAACGCTTATAAATCACATTGTCTGGCAATAGGGAAACTGTCCAAGCTCGTCAGTGAACCCATGAGCCTGGGGTCTGTCCCAATATCCTGGGTCACCTCAGTCAAATACTGATGGGTGGCAGGTCCTTGGCTTTTAATAGCAAGCAATCTTTCTTTGCAGCATGTAACAGTATCTATGCACATGCAAAAGACCGTTATGAGGTGGTGCACCTTACGTCACAGGAAAGCTATTGCCTACCTATTTTAACCTGTGCTGCAGTAGCGGTTAAATATACAGCTCGACAGGAGCAGGAGTTGAATGCTGCCTGGAACTCGGTTTATAGGAGAATTTTTGGTTTTAACAAATGGGAGTCTGTTAAAGCTTTTATTAAAGGCCTAGGCAGGTTAGATCTGCACAATGTTTTTATGTTAAGACGTGTGAACTTTTATCTTCATTTATGAAGTAGTGGCCTTACCGTTTTGCATAATGTGTTATGGTCCAGCTTACGTTTGAACTGTTCCGACTGGATTTTACTTTGTGTTTGTTACGGTCACAGCAAATATGAGTTTATGCATCAGATTTTTGATGATTGTTAGATGGTTACTTTGATTTTTAGCATAGCATTTTATTCTGTAATATCTGTAATTTTTGTTCATCTTCATCATCATCATTATCATTTAGCCTAGTTTTTATTATTCTGACTCTTGTGTCAAAATAAAGTGGTCATAAGCATATAAGGGGCACTTTGCATAAATAAAACCAATGTGTTATGAAAATGATTAGAGAGGCACTTTATAACTCATCTGAGTGTCAGATTATACAGAGTGTCGGAGTATACAGTTTATGTATCTGTAATTTGTTTGTTCAGTGATTTCTTTGTTAGTGTGTATAAAAATGTTAAGCATCAATTATAGTGAAGTACAACTACAGTGATGCTTACTTTGCTATATGTTTTTATATTAGTATATGATATGTACATTCTGCTTACTCAGGTGAAGTTTTTTCTCCCATATATATATGCAGATTTGTAATTATTATGGTTCGTTTTGGAATAATTAGTTTATGTGAAGTTGTGAACTAGGTAGGACATTATTTATGACTTGTATTCAATTCAGTAAAATATACAATCATTAATGTATATTCTGTGTCTGGTCTTGTTTGCAGGAGAAGTTATACAAGGAGTTGATGGAAGTGGCATTGAAGAAGCAATCAGAGATTCAGCAGATCATTGTCAGTGCAATCTGCAGTGAACGCAGCAATGTTCTGCAGCTCGCTTCTGACTTTCAGTTTGATGGTATTGCTCAGATTGCTTTGCATATCCTAAGCTCTTAACAACCGCATTCAGCACTGCATCCTGTTTATCTGTTCCATGCAGGCTGTAAAGTTTAGAATGGCTAGATGTCACAAATTCAGTTTCCAGAAGTATTTCGTCTATATGTAGCAGACTTACTTTGGACTCATGTTGTGATTGTTGTTTCATGTGATCTCTCTATACTCATCGACGTCATGGTTAAAGTGGCCAGGATGCACTAGAACTCAGGTTGTGGGCCATGGAAAACTGTTGGTGATGGCTTCTGGCCCCCAAAGTAAAGAAATTCTTGCCAGAATGCACTTCTGGTTTATTACACTCGACAGCATGTAATGCTTCGCACATCTTAGATATCGTCGAGGCGTCCATCTCTCCAGTTGTCGCACTCTGGATCTGTATCAAAACGGTGTAAGTTAGGATCACAGAATCTTCACTGTGGGCTGCTCCAAGGACTCTAGTTTTGTGTGACAAAATTTTGTGCCCCTATGTTTAGGGTTTCCCCTTGAACGAGGGCATCAAAGAGGGGTATCCCTCTTAAAAAGTTTGTATTTAACCGCTATTGGCTCATCTAGTGTGAAAACCGTTGCAAATAGGCACAGACATGCTGCTTATCATAACAAGCACTGATGACAAGCTTTGTATGAGTATCAACATTGATGACCTTGAACGACCTTGAACCCCAAAATAAGGGTTTTTAGTGAATTTTTCTTTATTTTTGGCTGCAACACACATTTCAAGAGTAAATTGCGCCGAAATGGCTGGAGATAGACCAAGACAATCTGCACATGAAATTTTCAGCATTTAACTGTCAAAGTCACGACACCCTAGGTTCAAGGAGGCCGGTACATGCAAGCATCAAAGAAGGGTACCCTTGAAAAGTGGTTATTTTACTGCTATTGGCTCATCTAGGGTGAAAACAGTTGAAGATAGGCATGCTGCTTATGATAACAAGCACTGGTGACGAGCTTTTTAATAACATTAACGTCGATGACCTTGAATAATCTTGAACCTCTAAAGTACGGTGTTTTGGTGTGTTTTTTTGTGATTTTCGGCTGCGGGGCACACATCAAGTTTGAATTGCGATGAAATAACTGGAGGTAGACCAAGACAACCAGCGAACAGGAACTGCTAAAGCCGTCTTGCATCTCATGACCTTTGCTCAAATTACTTGTTTTATTTACACCAGAATAGCAACAATAGTTAGTTTCTGGTGTAAATAATTTTTGTTTTCAACAATTTTTTGTGACATTTTGGTAAGTTTTTGTGCTAGCAGCATAGCTGAACTTGAAGTGTGTCATTTGTGTTTGTATTTATATTACCGGGTACATAGTTTGTGTGGCTCATTATACCTTTTGTGTAGTTTGCTTTTTGTCATTACAGAATGCAGTTTGATAAGATTTTCAGTTAAATTCAGGATACCAAATAAGTGACAGGGGCCCCGAAACTACACTAAGTTTCTGTCCCTCAAATTTGCACCTCAGTTATTGCATCCAGACTGTAAATACAGTTAGTATGCTGTTTGTGCAATAATGTGATGTGGCAGATATCACCAGTGCACATCTAGGCAGGAGGTTAGTCATTGCTAAGGAGTGCACATTACAGATACAGAAGTTGGTTCTTCGTCATCTCAACAGCGTTGTAGCAACAAGACTTCTTGAACTAGTCGACGGACTCCGTTCCAGTTGCATCGGTTAGGCATTTATCATAATCTCTGGTATATCTTTTTCTTTACTATAAATGTCATACAAAATGTATAGAACATGTTATTGTAAAGGTAAAGGTGTCAATTTGTATAGCGCATCTCGCGTACAATGCCTCTAAT